>Ga0116147_1002474_pt1 | contig 18563 bp, 12 predicted proteins | sample AD_JPNHG3_MetaG_FD_89749 | JGI IMG/M metagenome (GOLD analysis project Ga0116147, IMG submission 89749) | Active sludge microbial communities of municipal wastewater-treating anaerobic digesters from Japan - AD_JPNHG3_MetaG | ecosystem: Engineered > Bioreactor > Anaerobic > Digestate | place...
CAAGCTGGTCGAGGCCGCCCAGAAGCTGGTCGATCGCGTCGAAAAGAACTTCCAGAGCGGCAACATCACGCCCATGGAGCGTCACAACCAGCTCATCGATATCTGGGTCCACGCCCGCGAACGGGTGACGCAGGAAATGATGAAGACCCTGAGCGAAGACTGGCGCACCGAGGACGGGGCGGAGGCCAAAAAGGATGCCCCCAAGGCCAAGCCCTATCTAAACCCGATTCACCTCATGACCGATTCCGGCGCCCGTGGCTCGGTCGACCAGATCCGCCAGCTCGCCGGGATGCGCGGCTTGATGGCCAAGCCGTCCGGCGAAATCATCGAGGCCCCCATCAAGGCCAACTTCCGCGAGGGCCTGTCCGTGCTCGAGTACTTCAGCTCGACCCACGGCGCCCGCAAGGGCCTGGCCGATACGGCCCTCAAGACGGCCGACTCGGGCTACTTGACGCGCAAGCTGGCCGACGTGGCCCAGAACGTGATCATCAACGAGCTCGACTGCGGCACCATCGAATCCGTCAGCAAGAGCACCATCTATCGCGGCGAGGAAGTCGACGTGAAGCTGTCGGAGCTGATCATCGGCCGCGTCGCCCGCGACACCATCCGCAACCCCGTCACGGACGAGATTATCGTCCGCGAAAATGAGCTGATCACCCCGGAGATCGCCCGCCGCCTGGAAGCCAAGCCCGAAGAAGGCGGCCTCGGCCTGGATAGCATCCGCGTCCGCAGCCCGCTCACTTGCGAAAGCCCGCAGGGCATCTGCGCCCGCTGCTACGGCGCCGACCTGTCCACCGGCATGCTGGTTGAAGAGGGCTTGGCGGTCGGCATCATCGCCGCTCAATCCATCGGCGAGCCCGGCACGCAGCTCACGATGCGTACCTTCCACACCGGCGGCGTCGCCAGCCGCGCCGTGGTCGAGAATGAAATCACCACCGCTGCCGGCGGCACGATCAAGTTCGACCTCAACGCGATCGAGATGACTGATCCGGAAACCAAGCAGTCGTTCTTCCGCGTGCTGAAGCGCAACGGCGAAATCGCTATCAACGATGAAAAGGGCCGCGAGCTTGAACGCTACAAGGTGCCTTACGGCGCCGCGGTGCTCGCCGGCGACGGACAGACGGTGCCCCCGCGCACGGTCATCGTCCGCTGGGATCCGCACTTCACGCCCATCCTGGCCGAAGCGGCCGGCTTCGTCCGCTTCCAGGACATCGTCGAAGGCGAGACGGTCCGCCCCGAGCAGGAAGGCCGCCACGACAGCAAACGCATCGTCGTCGAGCACAAGGGCGACAAGCACCCGCGCATCATGGTCGAAGACGCCAACGGCACGATTCTCGACTTCCACCACCTGCCCGCCAAGGCCCGTATCGAGGTTCAGGAAGGTCAGGAGGTGGCGCCCGGCACCCTGCTTGCCCGCCAGCCGCGCGAAATTGCCGGTACCCAGGACATCACCGGCGGTCTGCCCCGTGTGACCGAAATCTTCGAGGCCCGCAAGCCGAAGGAGCCTTCGGTCATGGCGGAGATCTCGGGCACGGTCGAGCTGCACACCGACAAGCGCCGCGGCAAGATGACCATCGTGGTCCGCTCCGAATCCGGCATGGAAAAGGAGCACCACGTGCCGCAGGACAAGCAGCTCCTGGTGCACGCCGGCGACTTCATCGAGGCCGGCACGCAGCTTACCTCCGGTCCGCTGATCCCCCACGACATTCTGCGGATCAACGGCGAGGAAGACCTGCAGCGCTACCTGCTGAAAGAAATCCAGGCCGTCTACCGGCAGCAGAACGTCGGCATCAACGACAAGCACATTGAAATCATCCTCACGCAGATGCTGCGTAAGGTGAAGATCGAGAACGAGGGCGATTCGGCCCTGCTGCCGAACGAGGTGGTCGACAAGTTCCGCTTCCGCCAGGAAAACGCTCGCCTGGCCCGCAGCGTCAAGGTTGTCGACCCCGGCGATACCGACTTCCGGGTCGGCCAGGTCGTCCTGCGCGACGACTTCGCCGCCAAGAACGAGCAGGTCGAAATGGACGGCGGCACGCCCGCCAAGGGCCGCAAGCCCAAGCCCGCCACCGCCAAGACCTTGCTCCTCGGCATCACCAAGGCCAGCCTGCAAAGCGAGTCCTTCATCTCGGCCGCCTCCTTCCAGGAAACCACCAAGGTGCTCACGCAGGCCGCGCTGGCCGGCGCCGAGGACCGCCTGGTCGGGCTGAAGGAAAACGTCATCCTCGGCCGCCTGATCCCCGCCGGCACGGGCTTCAAGGCCTACAAGGACCTGAAGCTCCGCTACATGGGTCAGCCGATCGAGCCGATTCCGATTCTCCAGCAGCTCGGCGAAGCGCCCACGCCGGTAGTCCCCGGCCTCGCTCCGCTGGATGCGGCCGCAGCTTCGCTGGGCGGAGATGGAAGCATGGCCCAACAAGAAGCTACGCCGGCCGTGGCGGGTGGTACGAATCCGTAGCGGATCGCGTGTGCGCGACCGGTGTACGGCCGGTCTTTGAAGTGCGAAAAAGTAAGCGAGCAGCGAGGTTACCGCCTCGCTGCTCGCTGTCGTTTCGAAACCACGGCGCAGCCCGCGATTCCCAGCTCGGCTCCTAAATTCCGAGTCATCATCGCTACCCGCCTTTCTCGCTGTCATTCTTACACCTCGTTCAGTGCGAATTTAGCCGCACGTCATGACGCACGTGTAAGTTACGAGTGTGATCTGCGAGCAGCGCGAGCTGATTTGTCTGCCAACGCAACACGAGTGCTTATAGACCGGCCAATGGCAGGCGTAAGGAAGTAAGTCATGTTAGCCACTGTCAGTTTCGTCAAAGCAGCGCTGTCTATGTGTGCCGGTATGGGAATGCTGACGCCGTGCCAGCTTGGCGGCCTCGCGGATTCTGGCCCGCTCGCCGAGGAGTGGCCGATCAACGCCAAGCCGGGCGAGTGCTACGCGCTGGTTTACGTGCCGCCTGAGTACGCGACTGAAACGTTCGCGGTGGTGCCCTTCGAGTATGAGGGGGTCGAAGAGGTTCAGGGTGGTCAGCCCGCGTCGGAATTCTTTCTGGCGCAGGACCGCCGGCCGGCTCATGAGACGTTTCAAATCGATTTCCCTTGGAAGTCGCCGCGTGCTGCGCAGATGAGCATGTCGGCGGATTACCGCACAGTTAGCAGGCAGAGACTCGTGCCGGCTCACACGACGCGCACGGCTGAGTACACGGAGGTTGAGAGGATTATCAAGGTCAGCGAGGGGAGGCTGTTGTGGAAACAGGTGAGCTGCGATAACGGTGATGATCTGGGCGTCTGAGAGGTCCAATAGCGAGCGGGGCGACCTGCCGCTGGCGGCAGGCGCTCACCGATAGCCGTAATTCCGGCCGCAAACCAAGTCGTAATTGGGGGCGCGCGGCTCAACAACTATCAATGCACTGCGTCCAGGCGGGTGGAGACAATGCGGGGGTGAGTCCTGGTGTGCCGATAATCTCGCTGTTCTGCTCACGCAGTGAACATGAAGTGAACGTGCGCATCTGGCAAACTGTGTTCGTGCACGCTGGCCCCCTTGCACAAGTACAGGACACAAGAGAGTCACTAGGTACAGAGAATTCGAACGATATGACTTACGAGGCGGCGTGTGTTGGGCCCTATTAGACTTGTGTGTACTGACCTCTTACCTTATTTCCGACGCCAACTTCTGACTTTCGATTCATTCTGAATTTATTCTCATGTTACAGCCGCGGTGTACATTAATTTGTGGATCGGCAACATAGCCGTTAAGCACCGAGTGCGAGCCGGCCAGGCGGCTGTGACGACGCCACGAGGAAGGAAAGGTCATGTTTGCGAATGCTATGAAAGCCATGTGTGCCCTGTCTGTGTTGGGGTGTTTGGGAATGGGTGCGCCGCCCGCTGACACCAAGTGTTCACCGTGCAAGAACAAAGCAAAACCATCGTGTAAGCCGGCCTGTAAAGCTGCGGTTGCAGACGCCGACGCATTGCCGCCCAACGCCAAGCCGGGCGAGTGCTACGCGAAGTTTTACGTGCCGCCCGAGTACAAGACGGTGACGGAGCGCGTGATGGTGCGCCAGGCGTACGAGGAAATGGAGGTTATTCCGGCGCAGTATGAGTGGGTCGAGGAGCGCGTGTGTGTCAAAGACGCTTCGGAGCAGTTGCGCGTGATGCCGGCGGAATTCGCGATGCGCGAGCTGACCTTCGAGCAGCGGCCGGCGGAGACGGTGTGGGAGGTTAACAAGAACTCGACCTGCGTGGCGGACAGCAGTCAGCCGGCGCGAGACGTGTTTTGCCTGGTGAATCGCGCGGCCGTTCACCAGACGCTGCAGACGCAGTGCCTAGCGAAGCCGGCGCACGTGGAAAAGGAGTGTGTGCCGGCTGAGTACCAGACCATTCGCAGACAGAAACTCGTCGCGCCGGCTACGACGCGAAGGGTATGTATTCCGGCGGAGTACGCGGACATCCAGAAGACGATCAAAGTGTGCGATGGAAAAATGGTGTGGAAACGGGTGGATTGCGACCTTAACCAGGGCGTGGTGAGCCAAGCGCCGCCGAAGGCGGTCGGTTCGCTGGTCGCCTGGGAGTAAGCTAGACGTCCTCCGAGCCAGGTCCTGGCGCCCGCCAGGACTTGGCGACGGAGACTGGTCCGAATGACCGGGGAACTGGCAATGGGCGCCAAGTTGGGAGGGATTCAGCGTGAGACAGAGGCTTGATATGCCGCGTGCACTCAGTGGCATTACACTTGCCGCAGTGCTGGTGTGTGCAGGATGCGCTGCACGCAATGGTCAGACGGAAGTCAGAGGTCACGAGCCGGAAGTCAAAAGTCGCCAAGTAGGGTTCAAGAATCAGCCGCAGCGCGACGGTACAGACTTCGAAAGTGTTCAGGCACGCGGGGCTGCCGTTCACGACTCCGACGGCGCGCTCGTGGGCTACCGCCTCGATTCGGCGCCGGACCCGCTCCATGAGGCCACGCTCGCGCAGGTCCGCGAGTGCGTTCTGCACGAGACCGGCGTCCTGATCGACGTACGGCCGGCCGAATTCTTCGCGCGCGGCCACTTACGCGGGGCATTGAACCTGCCGGCCGGACCGGCGGACCAGATGGACCTCCACTTGGAGCAGATCCGCGCCAGCATCGATCCGGGAGAGCTGATCATCCTCTACTGCTCCGGCCCGGGCTGCGGCTCGGCCCATATGGTGAGCGAATACCTGGGTGGCCACGGCTTCACGAATACGCTGATATACAGTCCCGGCTGGAAGAGCCTGGCGGCAGAAAAGGACTTGCACTAGCGCCACTTGCAGGAGAGCAACGCCGGGGCGTGCTGCCCGGAATGCGCGCCGGCGAAAGTCGCGGTGTTCGCTGCTATGCGGGTTCCGCCGCTGACGCGCCGACCGTTGCCGGTTCGAAGCCGTGTGCGAACTGCGTTTGGCACAGCGACACGTAGAACGGGCAGGATTGCAAAAGGTCGTCGTGCGTGCCACAGCCGATGATGCGGCCTTCGTTCAGGACCACGATGCGGTTGGCGCGGGCGATGGTACTGAAGCGGTGGGCGATGATGAAAGTCGTGCGGCCGCGTGTTACGTCGTCGAGGGCCTGCTGAATGCGGCGTTCGGATTCGCTATCGACCTGGCTGGTCGCTTCGTCCAGAATCAGGATGGGCGGATCGGGCAGCACGGCCCGGGCTAACGCGATTCGTTGGCGCTGGCCGCCGGAGAGCGTCCGGGCTGAGATGTGGGCGTCGTAACCGGTGGTGATTCGGCCGTTGTCTTCGATGCGCAGATTGCGGGCGAACTCGTCGACGTGCGCCAGGCGCGCCGCGGCCTGCAGGCGGTCTTCGCTGACGTTCGTTGCTCCGTACGAAAGATTTTCGCGCAACGTACCGGTGAAGATGACGGCGTCCTGAGTCACCAGGCCGATCTGCCGGCGCAGCGAATGCATGGTGAAGTCGGCGATGTCACGGCCGTCGATGAAGATTTGCCCGCTGGTCGGTTCAAAGAAACGCATCAGCAAGGAGACCAACGTGGTCTTGCCGGAACCGTTCGGGCCGACCAGCGCGACGCACTCGCCTTTGCTGATAGTCAAGTTGATGTCTTGTAGCACCGGGCGAGCGTTGGCCGCGTAGGCGAAACAGAGATTGCGGAACTCGATCGTTTCGCGGAAGGGGGGCAAGTCGGCCCGTGTCGCGGGCGGGCCGTCGTGGGCCGTGCCGTTCTGCTCCTCGGCCGGCAGGTCGAGCAACTCGAACAGACGGCGGGCTGAGGCGTCGGCCGCTTGGAGGCGATTGGTTACGTTCCCCATTTTGCGGATGGGGTCGAAGACTCCGCCGAGGCAGATCACGGCCGCGAAGAAGAGCGACGGTTCGAGCTGCTGCTGGAAGACGCGGTAGCCGCCGTAGAGGATGAAGCCGGCGATGGCGGTGGTTGCCAGGATTTCGAGGGCCGGGTTGGTGGCGGCGTCGACCAACTCGATGTGCGTCTGGGCGCGGGTCAGGATGGCGCCTTCGCGTTCGAAGCGGCGACACTCGGCCTGCTGCATATTGCAGGCTTTGACGATGCGAATGCCCGCCAGGCGCTCGCCCAGATGGTCCAGCAGCCGGCCCCAGGACTGCGAGGCGCCGCGCTGGGCGCGTTTGACGAGGCGCCCAAATGTTCGCAGTAGCAGCCAGCCGACCGGCAGGCCGAACATGGCCGCTACCAGCAGGCGCCACTCGATGAACAGCGTCAGGGCGAGCACGCAGACCGCTTTCAGCGGCTCACGGATGACCTTGCCGAAGAGCGTGCTTTGGCCGACTTCGACTTTGCTGATGTCGGTGGCAAGGCGTGCCAGCGTGTCCCCCGCAGCCTGAAGAGCGTGCCATTGCATGGGCAGGCGCAGCACGTGATCTCCGACGCGCGTACGGAAGGCGTGCATGGCGCGCTGCACCGCAGTCTGGATCAGCCCCTCGTTTGCAAAGCGGCAAAGCCCGCCGAAGATGGAACTGGCCACCAGGGCGGCCATTACCAGCGCCAGCGTGATCAAGCGCCCGCGCGGATCGCGATCGGCCGGCAGCAGGGCTGCGAGCTTGTGCAGCTTTTGCCACCACGAGCGGTAAGGCTGCAAAGGCAGTTCGGTTTCGTATGTTGTGCCGTCAGGATTTCGTAAGGCAACGCGTGCGGTGTCGCCGGTTGCTGAGGCGAGGCGCGACATCAGTTCGTGCGAGCCGGCCGGCTGGCCATCGAGCGCGGCAATTCGCTGGCCGGGCCGCAGCTTGCTCGCGGTTGCGCTATGCTGGAGGCGGTCGATCATTATTCCGGCGGGATCGTCCGGCAGGTCTGAGCCGATCACGATTCCCAGGCGGCGCTCGGTTTCAGTGCGGTTGAGCCAGTCGGCGACCGTCTCGTGCTCGGCGAACATTATTTTCAGCACGGGAATCAGGGCCGATATGCTGGCGGTGTACGAAAGACTGACACCGACCGCGCACAGCAGTCCCATAATGACAAGGCGCCGCTGCGGCCGCAGGAAAGTCAGGCTGCGGCGAAAATGCTTTAATCCGGCGCCGTCGGATGTGCCTGATGACATAGGTCGATATGATAACAGCTTGCCCTCGCAACGGGCAGGTGCGAATGAAGAAGGAGCCGAGGGGGGCGTCGGGGCAATAATTTCGCGGCAGAGCCGCGGGAGAGCAGCGTGGAAACGATTAGTCTTTCCGGGCCGGATATCACAGAGGCCGAAATCAACGCGGTGGTCGCAGTTTTGCGGACGCCGCACCTGAGCCTGGGGCCCAAGGTCCCGGAGTTCGAGGCGGCGTTGGCTCGCCGCCTGAACGTGAAGTTCGCGGTGGCCTGCAACAGCGGCACGTCGGCGCTGCACATGGCGTGGCGCAGCATCGGCCTGCAGCCGGGGGACGAGGTGGTGACCACCCCGTTTTCATTCATTGCGTCGGCGAACAGCATCATGTTTGAGAGCGGGCGGCCGGTGTTCGTGGATATCGATCCGCGGACCTGGCAGATCGACGCCGGCCTGATCGAGGCGGCCATTACTCCGCGGACGCGAGCCGTTCTCCCGGTGGACGTATTCGGTTCGACGCCGGACTGGGACGCGATCAGCGCGATCGTGCGGCGGCACAAGCTGCGCGTGGTGGAAGACTCTTGCGAGGCCTTGGGCACTACCCGCAAGGGCAAGCCGACGGGCACCTTCGGCGAGGTTGGCGTGTTCGGGTTCTATCCGAACAAGCAGGTCACGACCGGCGAAGGCGGCATGCTGGTCACAGACAACGCTGAGATCGCCGGACTGGCGCGTTCGATCCGCAACCAGGGTCGCGATCCGGAGGCCGGCTGGCTGGCTCACGCGCGACTGGGCTTCAATTTCCGTCTGCCGGATATCAACTGCGCCATCGGCGTGGAGCAGATCAAGCGGCTGGACGAGATCAAGGCACGCCGCGCGCAGGTGGCCGGCTGGTACATCGAGCGCCTGCGGGATGAGAAGCGGCTGCAGTTGCAGTTGGTGCCCGACGAGATTTCAATAAACTGGTTCGTGTTCGTCGTGCGTCTGATCGATGACTATACCCAAGCGCAGCGCGATGAGATTCTGAAGAAGCTGGCACAACGTGGCATCGGCTGCGGCAATTACTTCACACCGATACACTTGCAGCCGTTCTATCGTGACCAGTTCGGTTACAAGCCGGGCGACTTTCCGGTGACCGAGGCGCTGTCGGCGCGTACGGTAGCGCTGCCATTCCACAATCGCTTGAGCGAAGGCGATGTGGATCGGGTTACGAAAGTCCTGAGGGAGTTGTTATAGGGGTCAAAAGGCGTCTGCGAACTGCGGGATTAACATCGCGCGGGACTTGCGCTATTACAGATTTGCAATCGTCTGACGCGATGCCGGAATCGCTCCCGGCTGCATCAAGACTTGCAAACCACTCCAATCAAGCGTAGAGTCGCGGCATTGTCGGTGAAGGTTGCCGACACTAGCCTGCGAGCGTCCGATACGAGCAGTGATCAGGTCGTAGACTGCCGTGTCAGAACAGTGAAATGCAGGACGGCCATGGATGGCGGCCAGGGGACGTAAGCCGCCGATATTAAGGCTTGAAGCGTCGCGACAGTGTGCTTTTCTGCGCTGAGCGATCGCTGAAGGTACGTTTAACTGGAAAAAGGTGGCATGTATGGCTGAGAGAGCGAATAGGACGACTAGAAGCAAAGTGACCAGCGCCCCGAAGGCCGGTGGCGGCGCCGCGGCGCGCAAGACGACTCGTCCGGCGGGCCGGCCGCAGACGCGCCAAGAGCTTGGCATCAGCGATGACCAAGTTCGCAACCGAGCCTACCAGATTTTTCTGCGGCGGAACGGCGCCCCAGGCGATCAATTCGGAGACTGGGTATTGGCCGAACATGAATTGATGACTGAAGTGCGCTCTCGAGCTTCCCGCGGGTCGCGCCGCGGCCAGCCGCAAGGTTGAATAACAGCTCCCAGGTCAGCTTACCGGGACAGACAGTCAAGCCTCACGGCAGACGCCGCTCTGTCCACAGTCTCGCTTTCGATTCAGCCCGGGAGGGGAGCCAGGCGCAGAATGGCGTTTGCAGTAGCTACGTACAGCGTTCCGGCCGGCGTGAAGCCCAAAGCATGAATAGGTCCGCGCAAGCTGTTCGTGAATGGTTCGACGCCAACTATCGCGGTACGCGGGGAATCAAGTCTGGCGATCATCACGCGCTGCTCGGTCGCCTGGCCGAAGAAGAGCTCGTTCTGGACATCCGGCCCATAGCGCCCACTGGGATTGAAGGAGCAGCCGGCCAGCAATTCGCCGCTGGGCGTGATGTAGAGCGGGTCAATGTAAGCTGGGGTGGCCGCGACGTAGGCCTGCTCGGCCGACGTGTTCGCCGCGCCGCTCACTGCGGGCCAGCCGAGGTCCGCGCCGGACGTTACGCGGTTGATCTCACTGGCGCCGTCCGGGCCCCTGTCAATGACGAATACGGAACCACTGGCCGGATCGACGCATAGCCCGCCCGGGTTGCGGAGGCCGCTGGCGAAAACGGGCGAATCGGGCGATGGATTATCCGCCGGGATGGAGCCGTCGTCGTTGTACCTGAGAACCTTGCCCAGCAGCGACGCTGGATCGCCCGCCGCGGCAGATTCGGCCTGATCGCCGAGCGCTACGAGCAGTGTTCCGTCGGCGGCAAAGGCGATCTGACCGCCGACATTCGTAGTCGCGGATGTCGCTGGAAGCGTGGCGACGAATACTTCACCGCCGTCGGCTACGCTGCCGTTGGCTTGGAAAAAGACGACACGATTATCGAACACGGCTTGCGGGTTATTCGTGCTGACGCCGCTGTCCGAGCGCGTATAGAAGACGTAGACACGCGGTACAGTGGGAAAATCAGGGTGCAGGGCGATCCCGAGCAGGCCGCGCTGGCCGGCCGAGTTGACCGGCACTTGGGCGAAAGGCTGCGCGAGCAGCCCGTCTTGATCGATGACGCGGATCTGGCCGGTATTCTTCTCGGTGTAGAAGACGCGGCCGTCGGAAGTGAACGCCAGGGCGCTGGGGTCGGCGGCCACGCTGACGCGCGTCTCGGCGAGCAGGCCCGGCCCGACGCGCGACGGCTGTCCCGGCAACGTCAGGCAGCCGCCCAACAGCAGGCCGGGCAAGGCGAGTACGGTCAAGCATTTATGGGACAACTTCATCTGTTTTCCCTCTCGTGGCACGGCGGCCATGATAGATGCGCGCCATTTGGAACGCAAAGCATCAGCGGCGCTACGCCAATAGGAAAGGCTTCTTTGGCGAGAGCACCGGCGGGGCATTCTGAAGCTGCGCGCACAAATCAGCGGCGTCGAGTGCAACGGCTGGGCTGATTTCCAGCGGCAGGTCGGGCTCGCCGTCCGCGTCGCGCGGCACGCGGCAGCCGCACTGTTCCAGCCAGCGCGCGGCGCGGCGGACCAGGTCGCGGCGGGCAGTGGCGGCCGAGTCGACGCCGGTCGCATTTTTGACCGGGCTGAACTCCTCCTCGCGCTGGGTGTACAGCACGAGCGGATTGCGTGCCAGCGGGATGGCGTCGAAGATGAACATTTCCAGCTTCACGACGTTGGGCTGATCCGGCTCGACCGGCCGGCCGTGCTCGTCGATGATGCGCACCTTCTTGTCGGCCCGGTGCCAGGGCAGTTGGATGGCGGCGTTTTCGGCGGTCAGGCGTTCGACGAATTCGCGCGCCAGGACGTGGACGGCGATGCTGCCGGCGTCGAAGCGGCGGCTGCCGTCGGGGTTTCTGGCATGTGCCAACTCGTCGGGCAAATCGCTGTATTCGATGACGGTTAGACGCCCGTCGGCCAGGCAGAAGTTTCCGACGCGTTCGAGATCGTCGGCCTTCGTGACGGCCTTGCTGGACATCTCAGAGTTCTGCTGGATGTGCAACCCGATGAACAGCGGGTCGATTGTTTTGACGAGCGGGTTATCCACCTGAAAGTAACTGATGTGCTGAATCCCGTGGGCGCGCATGTCGTCCAGGGCGCCGCTGCGGCGTAAGGCTCGCAGACACCCGCCGTGGCCGTCCGGGGATAAAGCCACGCGATGCGGCTCAGCGAGTGCGATGCGGCCGTCGTGGCGAAACGCGGGCATCTGGCCTTGAGCGAAGAAGAAGACATTATCGGGACGCAAGCCGAAGTAAGCGTGCTTCTGGAAGAAGTCGCGTGTTTGAGCATCGTTCGTGGGGCTGGTCATGATGTACCAGCGCGGGCAGGCGCCGTAGCGCCGGTGGACACCGCGGAGCGATTCCGCGAACCACTGGAAAAGGGGGGCATTGCGAATCGGGCTGATCTGAAACGCGCCCTTGGGTCCGTCGAAGCCGAGGCGGGTACCCTGGCCGCCGGCGACGGTAAACGCGGCAACCTGGCCGGACTGGATGGCCTGGATGCCGAGGGCGGTGGCGGCCTCATACTGCTCAGCCTGAGAACCCTGTCGTGGGACACTTGGGAGGACTTGTGGGGGCTCCGTACTGCGCGGGAGGGGCAAAACCGGTTTTTGTCGCACGAGGCGATCGATCAAGCGGGAGCACTCGTCGAAGTCGATTTGGGCGAGGTCTTCGAGTAGTTGGTCGCGCTGACGGTCATCCAGAAGCGGCCAAAATGCCAGGAGGTGCTCCTGGTGATAGCAGGCGAGCGTCTGGCGGTAATGCTCGAGCACATCTTGTTGTGCCACCATGGGTTGCGCGCTCCTGACAATGTGTGATAACCACCGCGTTGGCAAAAGGAAATTATACACGAACTATCGGTAAGGGTGATATTATGGGCTGAGGGATTTGGTTGATGAGCTGCGGATTAGGCGGGCGCGGAGTGGCTTGCGCAACCGCTCCCGGGGGGCTCGCCGAGAAGTCCTATAACGCCAAACCGAAATTTTCCATTGACTGAGGGGCCCGGCGCAGTTAAGTTATTGATGGAGAACCACAACACAAAACGACAAGGAGTGCGTGACGGGATCGAAACTGGGTTGTTCATAAGTTTGCTATCATACATACGATAAAATCTATCCGATTATTCCGACCCTCTTTCGGTTGTCACACAGCAGTTTGTTCCCGCCATTCCCGCACGAGCTGTCGGCGCTGAGTTTATGCGCCCGCTTGGCTCGTTGCTTTTGCTCCCTGGTCTTGGAAATCAGTGTGTAACCCGCGCGCTGTCCGCCATCCCGTACGACAGCACCCATTCGGCCCGCGTGTGGCTGGGTGAGGAAGCGCGGCGACCGGCCCAGGCACGAAGCCCTGGTGTACGCCTGCCAAGGCGGTTGGTCCGCATGGCAGTACGAATGCAGTCATTAATTCAAGAACCGGGCTCGCGCGGCGAGCCGATCGCAAAGGAACATTACGGGTCTGATTGCAGGAGGTTTGAACGGTGAAAAGGAAAGGGTTCACATTAATTGAGCTGCTGGTGGTGGTGGCGATCATCGCACTGTTGATCTCCATTCTGCTGCCCAGCCTCGCGCGGGCGCGCGAGCTGACGAAACGTTCAGTGTGCATGGCGAACCTGCGGGGCATCGGCAGCGGGTGCGTCATCTACTCGAACGACAACAACGAGTGGTTCCCGATGTCGTACTTCGCCGAAAACATGAGCTACAGCGAGAGCTCGCGCGGCGAACACGTAGTTGACTTTACCGAGGGTGCCGAGACGAACTCCCCGGGCATTGGCGCCAACCACAGCCTGCGGACTACTTCGGACGGCGTTGAAGGGCCGATCAACACGAACGTGCCAATCAGCCGGTCGTTGTTCCTGACGATTATCGGCGGTCAGTGCACGCCCAAGTTGTTCACCTGTGCTAGCTCCGGAGAGAACGAAGACGTCATGCGCAACATCCCCGCTTCCAGCGGCGGATCGGACCAGAACACCGTGGCAGCCCAGCCGGGCATCAACCGCTTCGACTTCCGCGGCTATCCCAACCTGAGCTACGGCTACCAGATGCCTTTCGGAATGCATGGCAAGCCGCGCTACGGCATGGATCCGCGCCAGCCGCTGGCCGCCGACAAGGGACCAGCTTTTGCGGTGGGCGGCGAGACCGGTGGGAACCTGGACAACCTCCAGTACACTCCTGAAGCGCGCAAGCTGGGCGACATGGCGGGCTCGGGAGGCGAATCGGACGACACCGACATCAGGTTTGAACAAGACGACGAAGAATTCCTGCTGCAGCTCGGGCCGGAAATCTGGAGGCCTTATAACAGCCGCAACCACGGCGGCGAAGGCCAGAACGTGCTGATCGCTGATGGGCACGTCGAATACGTTAAGATGCCCACCGTCGGTCTTAACAAGGACAACATCTACACGCGGACGACCAACTGGACCGTCGAAGGCTCTCTGTTGGGTAAATTCCCCGAAAACAGAATGGGTCCTTGGGTGAATACGGACTCGGTCCTTATTCCATAGCCAGTGCCGCAAGCCCTGACGCACGGAGCCGGGCGGTGGATCAGAGGGTCCGCCGCCCGGACTTATTTTTCGGACCCGTTTACCCAGCAGCTAATTCCGCTCGCACCCTGCGCGTTGCGTGCGACCTGCCACGCCGGCAACAAGCCCCACCCGGGCGGGCGGATCCGATGGGGTTAACGGCTGCCGGAACTGGCTCTTGTAGGTGCAGGACGTACACCAGCGGCCTGCGGTTTCCCCGAACACTTCACCACTCCGTGAGGCTTCACAACTCGCTGAGCGCCGGAAGTCCAAGCGGCGGTAGATGCGAATTCCGCCGGTTGCTGGAGCCGCCGATGATGCTGCGCCACCGGCGCCGGTAGAGCATCCACGGCCAACGGCGAAGGCTGCGGGCCAAGTTTATCTGACGCCCAGCGCCGGCGCGGCGCGACGACACGTAGATCGAGAAACAGCCTTGGCCGGTGACACGGTCGAGCTGCTCGAATGCGCTTGTGTTTCGCGCATGAACGGTTAACATGAAACGTCGCGCGATATTATTTTTGAAGCCCTATGAGGTTTGCATCGTGTCCGTCGATCCGCTTTCAATTAACGACGCCGATCTGAGCCAGCACCTGGATCAGGAGCTTGGCGAAGTATCTTCAGAGGACCTGGCCCGCATGGCCGATGCGCCGGTCAGCGAGCCGCAGGTGGATGCGCGCGGCAAACTCCGCGGGCGGGTGCTGGCCATCCGCGGTTCGGATGTGTTTGTCGATATTGGCGGCAAGAGCGAGGGGTTTGTCGCGTTAGACGAGTTCGAGCCGGATCAGCCGCCGGTCATCGATCAGGTTCTCGACCTGGTACCGCAGGGCTTCGACAAGGAATCGGGGTTGATGCGGCTGTCGTTGCGCGAGGCGAAGCTGGCGGTCGACATGGAGTCGATCCGCGTGGGCGACGTGGTCAAGGCGCGGGTCACCGGCAGCAACATCGGGGGGCTGGAACTCCGGGTTCATGGCGCGCGGGGCTTCATGCCGATGAGCCAAGTCGATCTGGTGCGGCATGACGACATGGCGGGTTTCATCGGGCGCTGGCTGGAGTGCGAGGTGACCGAGGTGGACCGCAAGGGCCGCGGCCTGGTGCTCAGCCGACGGCGGGTCCTGGAGCGGCAGCGCGAGGAAGACGCCCGTCAGCTTCGGTTTCAGTTGGCTGAAGGACAGGTGCGGCGCGGTAAAGTCGTGCGGCTGCTGGATTTCGGGGCCTTCGTGGATTTAGGGGGCGTGGAGGGATTGCTGCACGTCAGCGACATGACGTGGGGTCGCGTTGGGCACCCCCGGGAAGTGCTGAACGTGGGCGCTGAGATCGACGTCAAGATTCTCAAAATCGACTTGGTGAAAGACCGCATTTCGCTGGGCGTCAAGCAGTTGAGCCCGGACCCGTGGACGATGGTCCCCAGCAAGTACGCCGTGGGGCAGACGGTAGAGGGGCGAGTTCTGAAGCTCATGAACTTTGGGGCGTTCGTCGAGCTGGAGCCGGGCGTGGAGGGCCTGATTCCGATCAGCGAGATGAGCTGGTCGCAACACGTGCGGAACCCGAAAGACATCTTGAATGTGGGCGACAACGTGCGGACCTCAGTGCTGTCGCTGGATGCGGAGAACCGCAAGTTGAGCCTGAGCCTGAAGGCCCTGTCGAGCGACCCCTGGACGGGCGTGACCGAGCGCTATCCTCCCGGAACGACCGTCAGCGGGCTGGTGACGCGCATTACCAACTTTGGGGCCTTCGTGCAGCTTGAAGAAGGCATCGAGGGGCTGGTGCACATATCGCAAATTAGCGCCCAGCGCATCAGAGCGGTTTCCGACGCGGTCGAGGTCGGTAAAGTGGTGCAGGTGCGAGTCTTGTCCGTGGACGCAGACCAACGCCGCGTTTCGCTCTCGATGAAGCCCCTGCCGGCTCCGGAACCCGAGCGCGCCGAAAGCGCCGCCGCCGGGGACGAAGCGACGGCCGCGCCGCCTCGCCCGGAGAAAAAGCGCAAGCGGCCGCTGCGCGGCGGTCTGGCCTGGTAAGCACCAGGCTGAGTGCGGCACAAAATTGAGGGACGATGCGCGCGGCTTAAGATTGTGTTGTCCGGGGCGGCGAAGTTCATCGTTTGATCCGGCCCGCCGCCGGCGCGCTTGCGGCGACAGTAAACTGGCTTCATATGTAGTAGATTCATTCAACGGAGCAGAAAATGGTTCTGTGGGTCTTACGGGCTCTGTTCATCGTGCTCATTTCCGCCGTGGCCTTCTCGGTCGGCGGCGAACCTGGGGCGGCCGCCGGGCTGGGACAATGGCGCGTTTACCTGATGGTGGGGGCGATCTGCATCATGGTGGCGATTATCGCGGTCGATGTTTTCATTCCCCGGAAATCATTGGCGGCGCTCTCCGGCGTTTTCCTGGGCTTGGTGGTTGGGATGGTCGTGGCCTACGGCCTGGGGCTGGTCATGGACCTGGTCATTCAGGCGTACGCGCCGGACGTATACAGCGCGCCGGCAGATACCGGGGCTCACGGCCTGATTGTGGGACTTAAGCTGACGCTCGGGTTGGCCTGCTGTTACCTATTCATCAGCTTCATCCTGCAAACAAAAGACGATATCCGGTTCGTCATTCCGTATGTCGAATTCGCCAAGCAGTCGCGCGGCGTCAGGCCGCTGATTCTCGACACTTCGGTGATTATCGACGGACGGATCGCCGACATCTGCAATACGCGGATTATTGATTCGCCTTTGATCATTCCGCGTTTTGTGCTGCAGGAACTGCAGACCATCGCCGACAGCTCCGACAAGCTCAAACGCAACCGCGGGCGCCGCGGCTTGGACATGCTCAACAAGCTTCAGACCAACGACAAGGTCGAGATCAAGATTTCCGATGTCCGGTTGCCGAGTGTCGAAGAGGCCGCGGACGTCGATCAGAAGCTGGTTGAGATGGGCAAGAAGATGGACGGCCGCATCGTCACCAATGACTTCAACCTGAACAAGATTGCCCAGATTCGCGGGGTCGAGGTGATCAACATCAACGACCTGGCGAACGCCATGAAGCCGGTCGTCATGCCGGGCGAGACCGTTACGGTCAAGATCATCAAGCCCGGCGAAGAAGTCGGGCAGGGGATCGGATACCTGGAAGACGGAACCATGGTGGTGGCGGAGGGCTCACGCGACAAGATCAACTCCGAAGTGACCTTGACCGTGACCAGCGTGCTGCAGACCTCGGCCGGGCGAATGATCTTCGGCCGCCCGGAAGGCGAGGGCTACATACCGCCGCGTCGTGCGCGCGCCCCCCGGGCGCAGGCTTAAGGCCGGCACGAACAAGTAATCATCGCACGGCTGCCCGCATGGGTTCCATGCCCACGCCGCCAAAAGCGCCCGCACGGGTGCCATGCTCGAGCTGTAAGCGCGGGCCGGGCTCCGTGGCCGGCGGACCGCTGACGGTCAGCACGTACGCGCCGCTGCCCGAAGAGTAGGCCTCGACGGTCGCGACATACACACCAGGCGTCGTGATATTGGCCTGGATGATGGACAGCACACCCACGGTCGTGCAGCCGTCGTCGTTGTACCGGGTGCTCGTGCAGCAGTCGTTGCGGAGGTACAGGTAGGTATCCCACGCCGGACTGGTCGCGCATAGGTCGATCGTCCAGGTGCCAGGCCACGGGAAGTTCACGCCTACGTAGTTATCTTGCGACGTACGCAGGGCGCAATCGCTGCCCGCACCAGTGGTGATACCGCTGAACGACCCCGGAGCGAGGCGGGACGGGCAGATCGCCGCACGGCGGGTCAAAGGCCGCGCAGAGGAAGCCGCCGGCGAAGCGGCTGCCGGTGCACTGGAGCTGGAAGACGTCATCCACGCACTCGCCGCTGTCGTCGTCGCAGCAGGCGCCCGGAGTGCCGCAGGTGGGGTCCAGCTCGTCGCAGGAGATATTGGCTTCGAACCGGCTGAATGTGCATTCCGAGCCCCAGACCTGTTCCGTGCAGGTGCCGGTTGCTTCGTCGCAGCATGCGCCCAGCATGTCGAGGCAGGTAATGCCGAACTCGCCGATCGCGAAGTCAGCGCCGGACATGCAGGTCACGACGACCGTGTGCACCGGGTTGGCGCACACGCCGAAGCCTACCGCGCCGGCCGAACCATGAGCGGTGAACTCTTCGGACAGGTGCATCCCGTTGACCAGCACCTGGAACGTGTGCTCGGCGAACGGATTCGGCTGCACGTAGAAGTATACCGCCAGGGTGCCGGCCGGCATCGTCAGGGTGACGGTGGTCGCGCCACTGGTAAAGTACACGTCGCCCGTGTAGCCGTGGCTCCAACTTATCCAACCGGAGCCGATGCGGCGATGGTTGACGGCGGGGCTAAACCCGATTTCACCCGGTATCAGGCACGGCATCGGGAGGGTGCTCACGTCCACGTTCAGCGGCCGCTCATCCGGCGGAAACACCGACATCTCCAGCCCGCACTGACTGGGCGGCGGCGCGTCCGTGCCAAATATGTAGTCCAGCAGACCCGAACCACACGGCGGGTCGAAGCTGTCCCTGGTGCAACCGTTGCCTTGGAATTGGTAGCAGTTACGCCAGATTTGGAAATCGGCCAATGTTACACAGCCGTCGGTCCAGGTCGGCTCCCGGGTCAACGCCCGGCAGGCCGGGGCAGGAGCCGAAGGCGTCCAGGAAGAGGTTGTAGTCGCTCATGTCGACCACCCCGTTCTGGTCAAGGTCGCCGCA
>Ga0116147_1002479_pt1 | contig 18541 bp, 17 predicted proteins | sample AD_JPNHG3_MetaG_FD_89749 | JGI IMG/M metagenome (GOLD analysis project Ga0116147, IMG submission 89749) | Active sludge microbial communities of municipal wastewater-treating anaerobic digesters from Japan - AD_JPNHG3_MetaG | ecosystem: Engineered > Bioreactor > Anaerobic > Digestate | place...
CGCCGCCCTACCCCGTGCCGGGATGGTTGTCATCCCCATCAGAGTGTCCATAGATGGGTCGCATGACCTGCTGAAACCAGGGCTTACGACGAACGTAAGGATTCTTTCCCGCAGCATCCAGGGTGTGGTCAGGATTTCCGTCCGCTCGTGGGTCGACATGGATGGCCAGCCATCGGCAATCAGGATCGTGGGCGGAGCGCCAAAGCTGATCCCCGTCGAATTGGGGCTGTCTGACGGCAACTACACTCATGTGCTGTCCGGGCTTTCGCCGGGTGATGAAATCGTGGAGGATGCTGTAGCAGCCCAGGAGAAGCTGCGTCGGCTGACCGGGCAGGACCGCGATATGCAATTCAGAATCAGGCATGCCGACCAGTAGTGCGGAGGAGCATCACAGTGATCAATCTCGAGAGCATCGCGAAAGTGTACTCAATGGGCTCAGTCGAAGTGCACGCGCTCGATGGGGTGTCGTTTGACATCTCAGATGGCGATTACGTGTCGATAATGGGGCCGTCGGGCTCCGGCAAATCGACACTGATGCATATAGTCGGCTGCCTCGACCGTCCGAGTTCAGGGGTATACCGCCTTCATGGAGACGACGTGTCGCAGCTTGACGATACTGAACTGGCGCGCATACGCAACAGACGAATAGGTTTCGTATTTCAGCAGTTCAACTTGCTGCCTCGCGAGACAGTGCTCGGCAATGTGGAGATACCTCTGATGTATGCAGGAGTGGGCGGCAGGGATAGGCGACGAATCGCCGGGGAGGCCCTCGCCCGGGTGGGCCTGGCCGACCGGATGCACCACCGGCCTGCCGAAATATCGGGAGGACAGAAACAGCGGGTCGCCATTGCAAGGGCCCTAGTCAACGATCCTTCGCTGATCCTCGCGGACGAGCCCACCGGCAATCTCGACTCAAAGACCGGTGGTGAGATACTGGCGATCCTCGATGGTCTGAACGCCGAGGGATGTACCATAGTGTTAGTCACACACGACCGATCGGTGGCCGAGCGCGCGCGTCGGATAGTACAGTTGCGGGACGGCTCGGTTGAGCGCATAGAGGAGCTGGGCATAGAGCAACCGGCCGAAAGGGGGTCACGGTGCGATGGGCATAGCTGAAACCATCGGGGTGGCCCTGAGGAACCTCTGGGCCAACAAGCTCCGCACAGCGCTCTCAGTGCTGGGGATCGTAATAGGCGTAGCGTCAGTGATAACCATGATCTCGGCGGGTTCCAGCGCCCAGAAGCAGATCACGTCAGACATATCCGCGCTTGGCTCCAACATGATCATGGTGACTCCGAATCTGAAACCAGGCATGCAAGGGCGAAGTCACCTACATCTGCTGACCATGTCGCTGGCAGATCAGATACAAGCCGCGGCGCCCGCGATATCCGCCGTCTCTCCCGTAGCGCAGATGGAGGGGCGCATCATCGCAGGCAGCGCCAGCGCTTCGGCTGTGATAACTGGCATCACTCCTGCGTACACAAGGATCGTCAGCACCCGAATCGCGTTGGGCCGCAGCCTTATTCAGTCGGAAGTAAACGCAGCTGCCCACTCTATTGTGCTCGGCTCAGAAGTAGCGTCCGATCTCTTCGGCCCGGACGACCCGATAGGGCGACAAGTGGCGTTGGTGTCGGGCGATCGCCGAGCAGTTTTCACCGTTGTGGGCGTGACTGAGTCCAAAGGGGCACTGTTTTGGGCTAATGCCGATACGCAGGCTTTCATCCCGGTGACCACCCTGCTGTACAGGATGTCGCCTATCAAGCGTGTGAGCACCTATTTCTGCCAGGCCGCATCTGCGCAGGCGACGGATGTAGCGGTAGCGCAGGTTGAGCGGTTCCTGGCTTCGGTTGCAGGAACACCCGATGCCTTCAGCGTAGCGTCTCAAGCAGGTCTGATCGACGCGATAAAGCAGGTAACAGCCACCATGACCTTGCTTCTGGGCACTATCGCCGGCATCAGCCTAGTAGTAGGCGGAATAGGGATCATGAACACCCTGCTTACCTCCGTCGCGGAACGTACCCGCGAGATCGGGGTCAGGAAATCCCTAGGAGCCTGCAATCGCGACATCCTGCTACAGTTTCTGTCGGAGGCCCTGGTTCTGAGCATGCTGGGCGGGACTGTGGGTATGCTCCTGGGATGGCTGGGTGGAGCTGGAATAGCGCGAATCGCAGGTTGGCCAGTATCGGTGGATCTGAGTTCGGTCATAGCTGCCGTGTCGTTTTCCACGGCAGTGGGGCTCATATTCGGCACGTACCCTGCGCTGCAGGCATCGCGGATGGACCCTGTGCAGGCGCTGCGATACGAGTAGTCAGCTCAAAGAACGGAGGCGTTTCTGCATGGCATCGACGATTCGCGGTAGAGTGGGTGGAGTGATCGGTGGGTACAGCGTGTCGTGCATAACCACGCCTACCAGCGTTTCGGGCCGAGTAGGCGGCGCCGTTATCGGGGGCGACCTGAACCTTGATATTGAACCACCTCCCGGGCGCATATTCGGGCGGGTGGGCGGCGCGATCATCGGGAGAACCGTAGATGCGCAGTTCGCGGATTCTTCAGGTAACAGCGTCCATGGTCGCATGGGCGGTATCATTGACGGCGTGGACATAACGCTGAGCGGAACCGACCGCATCACCGGAAGATGCGGCGGTCCCGTCATTGGTTTCGATGTAGACCTTGAAGTGGCGGACGGTCAGATGACCGGGCGCCTCGGAGGAGCGGTAGTGGGCCACTCAGTGTCGTTCAGTATGGCCGCAGGCCTTCCCAACGTGGTGACGGCGCTTGTGGCCGTCATAGCATACCAATACTACCTCATAGCGCAGCGCAAGAGCTCATCATCATCATCATCATCGTCCGGAAGTGGCGGCAATTAGCGATCCTGGCGGCGGATCAGCTTCTCGTACGCAGAATTCGCACTGCAACGGGCCCAAAAAGGGACAGGGCCGGATCGCGCCTCGTCGTCCGGCCACTGCCCTAGTGCCCAATCAAGTTCTGTCGCCCTGCTAGTAGGTGAACAGATACCACCATTCGGATCCGCTTTCGCCTCTGTAGATCTCTGGATTCTGCGTGCCGGGTGAATAATACTTGGTCCAATGGGAGGCGTAGTTGAACGCTTCCTCCGTATCGATTGCGTGGTTCGGTCTCGGAAGATCAGCGTCGGCCGGGTAAGGGTATCTCATGCCCTCGGTGAGAGCCCACGTGAACACCCCATGACCGCCAATGGGAGGTCTGCTTGACTCCCACGAATTCTCATCTTTGGCGCATGCGGTCATTATGATCTTGCGCGGTCCGGTGATATTCCTGGCCATAACCTCGAAGCCTGTGGACCATGTGAACCCCTTCGGTAGAGCCGCGAGGCTCCTGTACATGCCGCCTGAATTGCATGAATCGAAGATGAATATTTTCTTGGCGTATGCGGGCATGTACTGGTTGATCCAGTTGTTCAGGTCCTGGTCGGATATCATCGTGCCCAGGTTAAGCGGGTTTGCATCGCTCGGTACGATGTATTCAGTAGTCCCTGCGTCGTTGTGCGTTCCGTGCCCTGAGTAGAACATGATGAACGTGTCGCCATTCGTGATATTGTAGCCGATGTCTCGGATCGCATTCTGTATCGAGCTCTTCGTGGTATCCCACTCCGCAGTCAGTAGCGTGTACTGCTTCGCGAGCCTGTTCTCCACGCCCAGGCGCGTAACGATCAGCTCGGCGTCAGCAACGGCATAAGATAGGTCGGAGATATAGCCGCTCTGGTAGTCGTTGATACCGATGGCCAATATGTGGAGGGACCCAAGCATCGGCGTTCCGCCTATGCGCGTGGTGCCCCCGGCTTCAACATAGCAGGACTTCTCGTATACATCGAGATACGTCTCGTGTGTAATGGTAACTTTGTAGTAGCCTGAGGAGAGCCTGCCGATTCTGAAATACCCATTGGAATCCGACCTCGCGATTGCGCTCCCGTTAGGCCCCTCCGCGACGACATATGCCCCGGCGAGAGGGGCCAGGTTTCCCTTCGGAGCCTCGGCCATCACGCCGAATCCGGGCTCGCCCTCGGCCTGAGCAGATCTGGCGTCTGCATGCTTCCATACGTAGCCGTCTATCGCACCCGTAATAAGACCGGGCCCGCCACACCCGGTTGTCGTGGCCACCACAACAAGCAACAGCAGCAGCAACGCGGCGATTCTCCGAACCTTCATCGTGCAACCTCCTCGACACATGTCACGGCAACAATATCCGCCAAACCGTCCAGTCTGCACCTGAGCACACCCCGGCCTGTACTTGATTGTGACTCCGGACGTGGCCCAATGTTCCCCCAAACCTCACTGGACGGTATATCGCGTATACTCCTGAAACAGCAGGAAAACGCTGAACCTCTGAGGAATAGTCACATGAGTATGCATCATGAGCAGCCTCTCACTGGGGGGATATCGTTGTGCTTCGAACTCGACTCGCACCAGCTTGCTGCATAGCTCTATTGCTATGTCTGATCAACATCGCGCCCGGCATGGCGATCGCGCCTGGCACGACCGGTTTCCATTCACCCGTCGGCTCCCGCGGGCCGAGCCTGCTGGACCGCTCAGCTGAAGCCGGTTCAGCCGTAGATCTCATGCCGGAAGCTAAGAGCCTTCAGGCGCCGTCATGGGTTCGCGAAGGGTTGAGAGTGTACTATCGTACTTCCTCGGCCACTATAGAGAACCCGTTTGCTGCCGCAAGCAACGCCCCCAAACCCCCCGTAGTCAGGGTGGACCAGGTGAGTACGTCTGCTCCGGCCGTTGTGAGAACCGACGTTATCGCGCTGGCGCCGCGGTTTTCTGCGACGTACTCCACGATCTTCATCGGCGATCTGATGATCCCGTGGGATGACAGCTCGTCCAGCGGGTTTGCCGGGATAGGTGAGTTCTGGATCAACCCGGCTGCGCTGCGCGACGCGGCGAAACGGTCCTCTTCCGGACTGTCGGCAGAACCTGTCCACTTCGAAGTTGGAGGGAAGGCCTATTCCGCCCTGCGTCTCGATTCCACACAGGCGAACCCCACGCGCTACCTCACCTGGGTTTTCGACACGTCCACAGGTCTGCTTCTGTATCAAGCTCAATGGATGGCACTAGCGGATCGCGGTCTTGCGCACCTGTCAGTTGCCGAATTCGTGTCGATGCGCAACATGACGCTCCCCTGGGATGGCGGAGTGACGCCACCATGGGTGAAACAGGGTACCAGGTTAACGTACCAAGGAAGCATCCAGACATGGACTCCGGCAGGCGGACGCAATATCCCGATCCCGGCTGTGCTCGAGGTGGAGATGACCTCGGTCGGGCGCAACTGGTCTGCGGCCAGGGTAAAGCGGGTGTTCAGCAGCGACGGCGAGGATCAGGCTATTACCGTCTATTCCGGCACCGGGCTACTGGCCGGCGGTTTCTGGGTTCCCCGCGCCAACCTCGCCAGGCTGCGCAGCGGCGAGCGGTTGGACCGATATGATCCGATAGTCGGCAGCAGCAGCGAGGTGGGCTTTGTGGGAGCAACCCCTGAGGGGGTCCCTGTCGTCGCCATATTCGAGTGGGGCGCCAAGTACAAGCGCGCCTGGATATACCGGTCCACGGATGGAATGTTGCTCTACTGGATGGACGAGAAACTGGTTGACCCGTCCACGGGCATGGTCCAGCAGGCGGAGTGGCAGCTGAGCGGGGAATAGGCCTAAACCGGCCAGAGCCTAGCTCTCTGACGATGCGAAGGCAAGATGGCGGATAATCACGCCTGCCATTGCCAGGCCGGCTGCTCCGGGAACCATGGATATGCTACCCACCGGGCCGGGTCGCTGGACCACGGGGGGTTCGTCTGAAAATACCACTGTCAATCCGCTCGGTATTCCACGCCTGCGTAGTCCCTGTCTTACCGCGCGGGCCATGGGGCAGGTGTGAGTCTGCGAGATATCGGCAACCCTGAACCTGGTGGGGTCGAGCCTATTGCCTGCTCCCATTGACGATACCGCGCCAACTCCTGACCTTAAGCATGCTTCTATCAGATCGAGCTTGGCGGGGATCGTGTCGATGGCATCCGCCACGAACTGTGCGGAGTTGGGCCCCGATGCGAGCAGACTATCCACGTTGCCGCCGTCGACCCACATTACCATTGGGGCAACGTCGCACTGGGGGTTGATGCGTCTGATCCGGTCGGCCATGACCTCGGCCTTGGGCAACCCGACTGTGTCCACAAGCGCAAGCAGTTGCCTGTTTATGTTGGTGATCGATACTGAATCACCATCGACCAGCACAAGTGAGCCCACGCCCGCCCGGGCCAGCGCCTCGGCACAGTACGATCCTACGCCTCCCAGGCCAACCACGATCACCCGGGCCTGCGCGAGGCGGTCAAGCCCTTGCTCGCCGATGAGCAACGCAGTCCGGTGACGCCAGTCGGGATCGGGGTCCAAGGCAGGAACACCGATGTTGTGCATGCCCGGATTCTCCTTCCACAGCAAGAGAGGTGCCGTTGATGTGACTCAACACAAGAATCCAACCACAATCGAACTCGCTTCAGGCTCGGGCGCGCTGACCCTGCATAACTGCGATTGCATCCAAGGTATGGCCAATCTAGTAGCGCCGGGGTCGGTCGACGTGGTAGTTACGTCGCCTCCTTACAATCTGGGCATCGAGTACCGAAGCTACAATGACCGGATATCCCGTAACGAATACCTGGCATGGACGATCGAGTGGGCTTCATGCGTGGCCCGCGTACTCGCGCCGACCGGGTCGTTCTTCCTTAATGTCGGCTCCAAGCCAAAGGATCCATGGGTTCCGTTCGAGGTCGCAAGTGCATTGAGAGGCATTTTCGAGCTCCAGAACACCATACATTGGATTAAGTCGATTGCGATCTCTAGGGCGGACGTGGGAGACTACCCGGGGCTCGAGGGAGACATAGCGGTCGGCCACTACAAGCCCATCAACAGCGGCAGATTCCTCAACGACTGCCATGAGTACATCTTCCACTTCACCTTGACCGGAAACGTACCGCTGGACAGAAAGGCCATCGGAGTGCCCTATCAAGACAAGACCAACATCGCCCGATGGGCCTCCACACGCAGTAACCTCTCTGACCTGCGTTGCCGCGGCAACACATGGTTCATTCCTTACCAGACCATTCAACGTGCCACAGATGAGCGCCCTCACCCGGCCACCTTCCCGCCGAGGCTGCCCGAGATGTGCATCAGGCTCCATGGGCTGGATAGGTGCGGCCTCGTGATGGACCCCTTCTCAGGCCTCGGAAACACAGGAGTGGCCTGTGCCCTGCTGGGAGTCCCGTTCGTCGGGTTCGAAATCGACCCTGTGTACTTCGCAGAGAGCGTCAAGCGAATCGGCCGCGCAGCCGGACAGGGCAGCGGGGCGGTCACGCGCGAGCTCGAGTAGTCCGGTCGCGCCAGGGCCGATAGAGCATGCCTAGACTACCCTATTACGCCCTCGACCACGCGCAGAAGATTCTCGCCCATGATTCCTCGCACAGCCGCCTCCGAATAGCCCCGTCGGGCTAGCTCGTCTATGAGCGCAGGCATGCGCGAAACATCATGCAACCCTTCGGGCAGAGCGCTATCGTATACTCCGTCGAAGTCCGATCCAATGGCGATATGATCTGTTCCGATGACGCCAGCGAAGTGATCGATGTGGTCCACCACGCCCTGCACCGACTGCCTGCCCTCTCCCAGGAACGGGCCGACGAAGGTGACCCCTATCACACCGCCTCTGTCGGCTATTGCCTTGGCCTGCTCGTCGCTGAGGTTGCGCGAATGCCCGCATAGGGCCCTGGCATTGGAGTGCGACGCTATCAGGGGCCTTGTCGATACGTCCATGACGTGCCAGAAAGTCGCCTCCGATAGATGCGAAACATCCACTACCATGCCAAGCCTGTCCATCTCGCGGACTACGTCTACTCCGAACCGGGTGAGCCCACCGCGCGTGCCCTCCTCGTATGCCCCGTCTCCAAGCTCATTTCTGCGGCTCCACGTGAGCGTCATAAGCCTCACGCCCAGCCTGTAGAAGATCCTCAGAAGCTCGATCGATCCGTCGAGGGCCTCGCCTCCCTCGATGCTGAGAAACGCGGCGACCTTGCCCTCGTCGCGCGCACGGCCCGCATCGCCCGCCCACTTGGCAAACACAATCGAATCGCCGTTTTCCTCGATTTCGCGGCAGAATACGTCCACAAGTCGCAGAGCCTGCCTGGCCCCGGCGCCCGGCAGATACTCCGGTTCAACGTAGATCGCGAAGATCTGAGAAGACACCCCGCCATCCACCATTCGCGGCAGATCGATGTGTCCTCCCTTGCCGCGCTCCGACAGGCGGCGACGGCCCGCGGCAATGTCTAGAAGCGTGTCGCAATGAGCATCCATTATGAACATGACTGGCTACTACACCCCCGATCACTCCATGTGCGCCATGTGTCCAGTATACCACCACTCACGCCAGTGTTGGCCTCGTTTATGCAGGCATGGTAAAATTGGTACAGTCGATTACAGCTACACCATGTCGACAACTGGAGGGATGACGATATGTCAGGCATATCAATCATGACCGACTCCACTGCCGACCTCAGCCGGGAACTCATAGCCCGCTACGGGGTTACGGTTGTGCCGCTGGCGGTGGTGTTTGGCCAAGACGCGTACAAGGACGGCGTAGATATCGACACACAGCGCCTTTTTGAGCTGGTTGAACAGAACAAGCAGTTGCCCAAGACCTCAAGCCCCAGCCCGGAAGTGTTTCGGTCTGTATTCGAAGAAGCCGTCGCACATGGCCACCAGGTACTCTACATAGGGATCTCCAGCAAGTTCTCGGCATCCGTGCAGAACGCGGCGTTGGTGGCCGGCGCTTTCCCCGAAGGACAGGTGCGCGTGTTCGATTCGGCGAACCTTTCAACGGGAATTGCCCATCTAGTTCTGTATGCGCGCGACTTGGTCTCTCAAGGCCGGCAGATGGACGAAATACTTGCAGCGCTTGAGAGGGCGCGTCCCAAAGTACGGACATCATTCAAACTCGATCGGCTTGACTACATGCACATGGGCGGAAGGTGCACCGGGGTTCAGACGCTGCTGTCGTCGGTGCTGAAAATCAGGCCCGTCATATCCGTGGCAGACGGAGGCATGATAGTCGCAGGAAAAGTCAGGGGTTCAAGCAGGAAATCGCTCGATTGGATGATGGACCGTTTCGAAGAGGATGTCCGGCAAGGTCTGGTGAGAGAAGATAGGGTCTTTCTTACACACACTGGAGTACACGAAGACGCAGTGTACATGGCCGAACGCGTGCGCGAAATCATGCCCGAGATGAAGGAGATACTCGAAACGCCTGCCGGCTCAGTGATAGGTAGTCACTGCGGGCCGGGAACAATAGGCATTCTCTACATACTCAATTAGCCATTATATTACTTCATTCTGGATCAATCGGCAGACTCAGCGCGGCCCGGGCCCGGCCTACCGTGTGCATAAAGCCGCGGGGGCACCACCCGGGTCGCGCAGTTATCGGGGGTGGAAACCATGTCACAACGGATTGGCTCAGCTCTGTTTCAGATCGGCGGCATGATGTTCCTGATCGGGCTCATACTCGTGCGCTTCCCCGGCGCGTTTTCCTGGTTTGGACGTCTTCCCGGCGATATCATGACGGAACACGTAATCGCTCCTTTCACATCGATGCTCATAGTCAGCCTAGGCCTTTCGGGCCTTTCGTGGGTGTTCAGCGCATTGCTTCGGCTCATGCGCTGAACAAAAGCGGAATGCAGTTGCAGCTTCACAGCGAGAATAGCCGAACTAGCGCTCTTCCGATCACTGATATCGGTACTACCGGGTTAGGGACGGGCCATCCCATGGCTGCAGCGAAACAGATCGCGAAGGCCAGGGCCATTACCGACACAAAAGCTACCAAATCACGGCGTGATCCACCGCTTGTCAGCGGCTTGTATTCAATGAACCAGATGGCTGCAAAACCGACCAACACCAAGAGAACGGAAGGTATACTCATTTCGTCGTATCTGCCTCATACCTGTTTGTCTCGAGTGCGCTTCTGTCGATTCTGGCTTTCACTTCTACCTTGACGGGAAGGCCGGCAAATACACTATCCCATTTGGGGTGAATCCTCTTCCATGCCCGGTAATCGGAAGCCATGAGCATTCTGCCGAAGCCGAATATGTCGGCACCGAGCGACTGGGCTTTCTGCACTGCGCTGAGAATCTCGCCTCGAATCTGATCGGCCAGCGCCTCTTCCATCTGGATCAGAGCTTGCATATCCTGGCTGATGTCGACAAATGATCTGGTCTCGGCAAGGTGAGCGGTCACATCTACTTTCGCCCTCGCTTCGACCTCATCCGTCGTGTTCAGCGCCCTCACGCTCACCTGCGAGCTCGCCCTCATTATCTCCAGAGATACGCGGTTCCGGAAGTCACCAGGATCCTCAGCCCCGGGCGCCGGCACTGCGATTACCGCGCTTACTACATCGCCTCGCACCCAGTTGAGCCCCCTAGTCTCGACTCCGGTAAGCCAGCCCACTAAGCGATCGCCTCGGAATACGCCCGCCCCACTCATCTCGGCCGTCGTTCTGATTTTCTCTCTCAGTAAGCTGCCTGTAGCAGCCGGCTCATCAGAGTGCGCTACAATGACTACTCGGGGCAGCACCGAGTCAACACCCGGATCAGCCAGGGTGACAAGAAAGTCGCCCAGCGTGGTCCGAACAGTGGTTCCCAGGTTCCGCGAGACTCCGTTCATCAATCCGTCTCCTCCAGTTGACGGAAGGCGTTCGAGCTCGAACTCAGACCACATCAGATCCCACCCGCGCCCTCCATCGAGAACAGCGAGAACCGGAAGATCCCTCGGTTCTCTATTGCGCACAAAGAAATCGAACACGCTTTCGACTCCGGCGCGCGCCAAGTCCTCCCCAATAATGATCCATCTGTTGTGAGGCCAATATGGCGTCCTAGGGCTCTGCTCATTGAGGCTCCTCACAGCCTCATAGACTGTGCTTCCAACAGCTGTAACGGTGTAGAATGCTCGTTCGGGGCTACCGGCCCTCTCCCCCATTCCCATTGCCCACGGTTTCACTATCTGGACCGTAACCTGAACGAAGCCGGCGTCCTCAGGCTGAGCGCCGGCATCAGCTGTGTCCAAGGCGCACGCGACAACGAATCCCAATGTCTCTACCTCGCGTCGGTCCCAGCAACCCGAGGCCAGTATCGATAAGATGGCTATGGCCGCTATCGATACCAGGGCTCTGGCTGCACGCCGGCGCCGCGCCCACCATGCGATCGCCATGGCAGCCATGATGGCGATGACCAGAGCCAGAGAGAAGGCGCCCCATCCCTCAAGCGACATGAACCTGCTGAGTACCATCACCCTTCGGAACATGGTTTCTCCCAAGGCGATGCTGACGGCCGCCAGAGGGTAGACGAACATGCCGCTCCTCTCGACCTGGACGACTTCTCCGAGCGCCTGCGCAGCGGCCCAGTACAAGCTTGCCACCACAGTCCCTGCAGCAAATACCCAAAACCCCATAGGCAATATCTCAAGCCGCTCTAGGACTCTGCCTATGCTGATGAATCTCGTAACGGAGTAAAGTGGAAAGCCAATGGTGGATGAAAGCGGCCCGAACACGGCGCCCACCACTGCCATAAGCCCGACAGCCAAAACCCCGGCGCCTGCAACTGCAATCAGGAACCACCTGCGAACACCCCCCTGCCTCGCTTCGGCACAGCGCGGGATGATCATCCATGCCATGCTGGCCAGTGCAAAGAAGGAAGTTGTCGTCAGCGCCGGCGCGGTGAGCGCCGAGAGGCCTTGAGGAAGTAGAGGCCTGAGGTTAATAAGCTTCGCCGCTTGATGCGGAAGACCGATGATGAGCGCCACTGAAGCCATCACCACTGGGGCAATGAGATCCGCAAGCGCGCATATCAGGCCAATGCCCCTGCGGGCGATGGTCGCGCTCAACACAGCCAGAGGCGCTACTATGGCAAGCGATGGGGTGGAGTGCAACGCGGTCGCCAGAAAGGCTTGGGACATGGCCTTGAGAAACGTGGCTGCAGTGATGACCCAGTATGCGCAGAGCACGATTCCAATCGCAGCACACGGCCAAGCGCCTAGCACGTCGCGTGATTGGGCCAGCAGGCTCTTCTTCGGGTCGCGCTCGCCAATCGCCGCCATCGCCCACATCATTGGCACTGCGAGCGCAACGCCGATTACTCCCGCGATCCAGACGCTTTGGTGAGGGACGTTTGGAGTCATCGTCGGAAGAGATATGACGATAGGCAACAGCCTGGCAAGGAAGACGAGCGCTCCAATGCTTCTTGCCGACACAGCCCCGCCGGCGCCTCTCATCGTCTTTCCTCTCCTCTCGCCCTTCGTGAATCCACGGGGCGAACCGACTCCGGCCTGCGCCTGATCGCCCACCATGGGGCGCGTATTACACTGTCTTTCAGATCACTGGGCACTACTGGGGCTAGAGGCGCCATGAATGGCACTCCGAACGACTCCATCGCCGTTAAGTGGGCTAGAAACGCGAAAACTCCAACGGCGATGCCGTACAAGCCAAGGATTGCCGCCAAGAAAAGGAACGCGAACCTCAGCAACCTTGCGCCTATAGCCATGCTGAATGAGGGAGTGGCAAAAGATGCAACCCCTGTCCCCGCTACAATGATTACCATAATAGGCGACACCAATCCCGACCTAATGGCGGCATCACCCAACACGAGTACCCCTACGATACTGACAGCTGGGCCCACCAGCCTTGGGAGACGGATGCCCGCTTCTCGCACTACCTCGAACGTGAGTTCCATTATCAGGGCTTCAAACACTGCAGGAAAGGGTATCCCCTCCCTCTGCGCGGCGATACTAAGCATCAACGGAGTAGGAAGAGCCTCTTGGTGAAACGTAGTCACGGCTACGTACAGCGCGGGCAACAGCATCGATAATGCAAAAGCCGCGACTCTCAATAGCCTCGCCACAGTGCCGAGGGGAAAGCGTTCGAAGTAATCCTCTGATGTCGTCAAGAACATGGTGAATGTTACCGGAACAATCAGGACAAACGGTGTTCCATCTACAACCAAGACCACCCTGCCCTCAAGCAAAGCGCCTGCCGCGCGATCCGGACGTTCTGTCCTCATCATTGTCGGGAAGATGGAGTATGGGGCGTCCTCAATCAACTCCTCAAGGTGTCCCGACTCATGCAAGGCGTCCACATCTATCATGGCCAGCCGTTCGCGGACCTCTGTGAGCACCATGGAGTTAACGATGCCATCCACATGAAGAGTCGCAACCCTTGTATGAGCCGTGCGTCCGATGCTCATCTCCTCGACGCGGAGGCGAGGATCAGCGATGGATCGGCGAATCAATGCCGTGTTGGTGCGCAAGTTCTCGACGAAACCTTCCTTAGATCCCCGGACCGTCGACTCAGTTGTCGGCTCTTCAATGACGCGTCCTATGACTGCTGCCGTGTTGCTTACGAGCATGGCGCTGTCGCCTTCAAGAATCACGATTGTGTGCCCGCGAATAGCCATGCCCGCCGCCTCGCCCACATTCGATATGCGACGAACATCGGGAGAGTGGAAGGCAGATGCGGGCATATTGAAGGGCGCCCCACAGTCGGCGCCAGAGTAGGCCTGCACCGCAACAGCCAGGGGGCCGGTTACGCACCGCGCAAGCAGATCCGCATCTACCATGCCATCCACGTGGAATGTGGCGGCCACAGGCCGCTCGGCATTCGGAGCAACGTACGTCCGCACCACCACGTCGGCACTTGCACCGAACAGGCTCCTGACAGCCTCGGCACGCTGCTGCACATCATCTGGCAGAGAGGGTTCCGCTTGTCGATTCGATTCGCGGGTTTTCCTGACGTTTCGCATCTGTACGGGACGCCTGTACCTCACCCACACCACCACCGTTAGGCTGTGCTCTGCGTACAGTCTGATGTAGCCATGCACCCAATATGCACCGTTCCCCGACGTCTGAGTGCGCAAAGAGGGTTTACCGAAATGTGCGGGGAATTCTACTTTCGGCTGCTATGGGGATACTCCGGTCGCGGCGAAACCTCGGCGACACGCCGCGGGCGCCGGCAGACGAGCAGCGCCTGATAGTCTGGAGGGAGTTGTTTGAACTCATTTCTCATAGCCGGAGGCGCAGTCGTATCTGCGTCCGGCTTGTCAACCGATACGAGTGTACTGATACAAGGGGCCAAGATAGTTGAAGTAGGGCCCAGTTGCGACCTGGCGGGCCGAGCGCCCGGTACGACAATCGATGCGCGCGGCGCTATCGTGGCGCCGGGGTTCATTGACATGCACATACATGGCTCGGCGGGATTTGATACTATGGACGCGACCCCGTCGGCCTTGGCGCGCATGGCCGAGTTCATCTCATCACACGGAGTGACTGGCTTTCTTCCTACGGTGATGTCGACGCCTATCGAGCAGATGCTGGCTGCGACGCACGCCGCGGCACAGGCTGCTCAGGCTGATATCAACATGCACGGCGAACATAGCGAGCATGACCGACCGCGAAAGGGGGCCCAGGTTCTGGGAGTTAATGTCGAAGGGCCGTTTCTGAGCCCCGACTTCAAGGGCGCCCAGCCTGAGACGGGAATAGTCGGCCCCGACCCCGCGGTCCTCCATCGGATACTTGAGGCAGGCGGCGGGCATGTCCGCGTCATGACCATCGCGCCTGAGATGCCGGGGGCCATAGAGATCGTGAAGGCGCTGGCGTCCCAAGGGGTTCTGGCATCGGTCGGTCACTCCGAGGCGTGCTATGATGAGGTCAGGGACGCGATCCACGCAGGACTGCGCCTCGTGACTCATACCTACAACGGCATGCGCGGGCTGCATCACAGAGAGCCGGGAGTAGTCGGGGCGGCCCTTGTCCACGGCGAACTCGCATGCGAAGTCATCGTCGACGGAATTCACGTGCACCCCGCTGCAGTCAAGCTCGTAGCACAGGCAAAAGGTTCAAACGGCACAGTGCTGATGACTGATGCCATGCGCGCCACAGGCTTGCCTGACGGCCACTATGAGCTGGGTGGGCAACACGTGATCGTGACAGACGGCGCGGCTCGGCTCGAAACAGGGGTCCTGGCCGGCAGCACGCTCTCGATGGACGCCGCAGTGCGCAATATGGTCAAGTTCGCAGGCATTCCGCTGCATGAGGCTACTGCCATGGCCTCATCCACTCCGGCCCGTCTCATCGGTTTGGCTGACCGGAAAGGTCGGATCGAACCGGAGATGGATGCCGATATCGTCCTGCTTGACGCCGAAACGCTTCAGGTAAGGGCGACGTTAGTAATGGGTGAGACAGTTTACGAACGCAAGTAAGGTTAGCGTGACAGGAGTGTTGATCATTGACAGCCGACAAGACAATCGTGATCGCCCTGGGCGGCAATGCCATCCTTCAGCCAGGGCAAGCAGGCACCGTGCAAGAGCAGCTGAGCAATGTCGAGTCCACCGCAGATCAGATCGCTGAACTCATCTCCCGCGGCTACCGAGTCGTAGTCACCCACGGCAACGGGCCGCAAGTCGGCGCAATCCTCATCCAGCAAGAGGCAGGGCGCGAACAGGTGCCCCCCATGCCTCTGGATGTGTGCGGAGCCCAATCCCAGGGGCAGATAGGCTACATGCTCCAGCAGTCGCTGGGCAAGATGCTTGCCAGAAGATCCATCGCCAAACCGGTAGTCACAGTGGTGACGCAGATGGTCGTGAGCCCTCTTGACCCTGCGTTCCAGAACCCCACCAAGCCTGTCGGCCCGTTCTATACAGAAGACTACGCGCGCCGGCGCATGCAGTCAGCCAACGAGACGTGGATTGAAGATGCCGGACGCGGTTGGCGCAAGGTTGTCGCCTCTCCCGACCCAATAAGGATCGTCGAGCGTGACGCCATCATCTCCCTGGTTCGCTCGGGGGCGATTGTGATCGCCAATGGAGGCGGCGGGATACCCGTGATCGAGCATAACAGGCACTACGAAGGAATCGAGGCTGTGATCGACAAGGATCTCGGAGGCGAATGCCTCGCTCGCGATGTCAAGGCGGATATCCTGTTGATACTGACGGATGTGGGCCAGGTAGCGCTGAACTACAAGACGCCCGACCAGCGCGACCTGGGAACAGTCACCCTGGACGAGATCACCCGGTATCAGCAGGAGGGTCACTTCAAGGCGGGCAGCATGGGTCCCAAAGTGGAGGCGTGCCGTAGGTTCGTGGACCGCGGCGGCGAGGCCTCAATAGTCGCCTCGCTTGAGCATGCTGTCGACGCCGTCGAAGGTAGCTCAGGAACGAGGATTATCCAGTAAGCACGCATAGAGCAAGAGCAGGCATTATCCAGGAAATGTCTGATAGGACTGGGACATGACCGGCAACTGCGATGCCATCAAAAACGTATGTTATAATGAGCTGTATTTTTGCAGCGCGAGTTGGGAGGTGCCTGCCCATTGACTCAAGGCAGCGGCACGAGGCGCCCGGCACAACTAAAACGCGGAGCGTTTGTTGCAATAGGCTTCAGCCTGCTTGGGCTATTCACGCTGGTGAAGATAAGCGGAGGTCGCCGTGCGTGGCATGATCTGGCGCGCATCGACCCTGTGATGCTCTGCATAGCGCTATGCCTCGTTATGCTTACATGGCTGCTCGACGCGCTGAGGATGAGGGCGCTCGCTCGATCGCTCGGCGGGGATCTGGGCATCATGGAGGGAATGCGCATTTCGGTACTGGGCGCCTTCGTGTCAAACGTCACGCCGTTCGACACAGGCGGTGAGCCATTGCAGGCATATCTCCTAACTAACAAAGGGCTGACCGCAGGGCAGTCCACTGCGGTCGTTGCCGTAAAGGCAATCATGAACGCCTTCGCCCGAGTCAGCCTGGGGTTCGCCGCATCCGCCGCGCTTCTGTTCTCGCGCACCGAGTGGAGCCTGCCGATGGGTATGAACGTGGCGCTGGCTGTCGGCGTAACCCTGTACGTGGCGATCTTTCTGTTCTCGCTCTACCTCATTGTCAAGCCGGAGAAGATCAGTGTGCTGGTAGTACCGGCTGTGCGCAACCGGTTTACGCTCCGCCTGTTTAGGCCCGAAACGCTAGAAGTCGTCCTCGAACGCATCGACCATGAGCTGAGAGGCTTCCGCGAGGCCCTGCAGGAGTTCATCAGCAACCGCAAGCCAGTGCTGGCCTCTGTACTGATCCTGAGCTACGCTGCCTGGGTAGCTACAGCCCTTGTCCCGGCCGTGGTCCTCACAGGGCTCGGGCTCAAGACGCCCTATGTCCATGCCATGGGAGTGACCATCATCTTCTACCTTGCAGCCGCCTATGCCCCAACGCCGGGGTCCAGCGGCGCTGCTGAACTGGGTTTCGCCGCGCTCTTCAGCACGATTGTTCCCAGGGCAGTGCTGGGGCTGTTCGTCACCGTGTGGCGCGTCATTACCTACTACCTTAATCTGGCTCTCGGCGGCGCGCTCATGGCACTGGGCGTCATCCGCCGCGGTTCCGGGCCGCCCGACCGCATCACACAGGCCGATAACCCAGACGCGATGTAACCCCCTCAGCCGACCTCGTGATGTTCAGACCGACACATTTCCCGGCAAGCCGGCGTATGAGGTACATGGCGATCCTCGGAACGGCCAACTTGATTGGGGGATGCTCATGTGGCGCTTACCTGCAACAAAACAACGCTTGCCCTGCTCAGGGTGATCGGAGGTTGGATGCTCGCGGTCGGTTCGTTCATCGTTGCCGTAGCCGTTACAGCGGAGTTCTTCACCGAATCTGACCCGGGCCCCGCCGAACACCCTCGCAGCTACTTGATAGAGGTCAAGCCTACGGATGCCCTGCCCTGAAGGAATCATCCGGCCCCCTGTGGAAGACACAAACTGCACACTCACTACACGGCCAGGGGGTACCGAACGAAATGCGCCGATATCTGTGTCACCCGCTCCTCGCTGTACTGCTCATTGCAGCCACTCTGTCAGCGTCGGCGCAAGCGCACGCCGCGTCGGTCCCAATCCCGAAGGCTCCCGTCTTCATCACCACTGCCGGACAGAGCAGCGATATGGCACTTGTGAAGCAGGCAGTTGACGCGTTGGGCCTCAAAAGCAGCGCAGCTCCCACAGCCATCTGCTGTGATATGAAATCCAGCGGCACGGTGATAATCGTCTTCCGGGCCGATGAAGATGGGATGAAAGCCGCAAGGCTTACCGCACGTACCGAACAGCGACGAATAGAGGACATACTGGGCAAAATGCGCGCTTGCGGGCTTGCCATCATCGGAATATACCTTGGAGACCAACGCGAGCTCGACCCCATCACCCGACGTCTTCTCGATGCCGGTATAAAGGGAGTCCACTATTTCGTCGCAACCCGCGGCGCAGGCACTGATGACTACTTCAACGCGGCAGCGCAGAAGCATGGTTTCGAGCTAATCCCCATCGATGGCCCCGGCGAGCTTGAGACCGCCATAGCCGGACTGTTCACCGCCGAATAGCACTTGTGCGCTACTTCTCAGGGCGATTCGGCGGGCGATTGTGCCTTCTCTGGTAGCTCTGATACCTGAGATCCTTGCGGCTCTCCGAATCGAAGCACGTGGAGA
>Ga0116147_1002481_pt1 | contig 18538 bp, 9 predicted proteins | sample AD_JPNHG3_MetaG_FD_89749 | JGI IMG/M metagenome (GOLD analysis project Ga0116147, IMG submission 89749) | Active sludge microbial communities of municipal wastewater-treating anaerobic digesters from Japan - AD_JPNHG3_MetaG | ecosystem: Engineered > Bioreactor > Anaerobic > Digestate | place...
GACCGACCGGGTGAGGTCGGCGGTCGCCGAGGTTTCCGTTCCCCAATAGAGGCGGGCCGTGGTGGCGGCGGTCTGGTTGCGGATCCGCACGCTGAGCGTCCGGGCCCCCTGCATTCGCAGCGGCGCAATTTCCAGAAAAGCGCCGGCCCCGGCCACCGCCAGCGAACAGACCCCGTTGCTGACGATGGCGGACGCGTCCCCAGACGGCAGCCAGCCTTCCAAATCGCCCGGGGTGTTGAATTGCCAGTTCCCGGCCGCCGCCAGACGGTCCGCGCCGGGCAGCAGTTCCGCAAAATCCAGCGCAATAATGGCTCCGCTGAAAGTCGTCGGGTCCAGGCGCACCGAGTGCAGGTAACCGGTCCATTGGGGAACGGTGGAAAAATCCAGCTCAATTTCGCGCCACAACCCATCCGCGGGCAGATTGAGATTGGTCGAGACGAAACCGCCGCTCTTGGGAAAGAAGAAGAACTGTGCCAGGTTTCCCCCGCCCGCCGGTCCGACCTTCACCCGGCACCGGAACCGTTTGTAGAGGTCCGTGTTGATGCCCCGGTCAATGCTGCCGCCGCTGTTGAACACCAGGTAAGGGTCCCCGCCCGTTGAGACCCCCTGCCACACGCCGCCGCCGGCGGACACGGATCCGATCTGGTTCGTGTGGGCAATGTCGCCGTCCCGCTCCATCTGCCAGGGGCGGAGGAACAGCGGCAGGGGATGGGACCAGGGCGACACGACCCCGGCGGCATCCACGGCGCGCAGCCGCCACCAGTGCAACCCGTCAAGGGCCATTCCCGTCACCACATGCCGGCCCCCGCGCAGCCCGTTGGTCTGATACACCACGTTGGTGAAAAAGAAATCCGTGGCCAGTTGCAGCTCGGCGGTCACCCCGGCGTGGTCCGGCTCCTGCGCCGGCTCCCACCGGCACAAGGGCTGGGTGGAATTGACAATGATATCCGAGTCCGCCATCCGCGGCGGCAGCAGAATGGGCGAGAGGCTCAGGTAATCCACGCTCACCACTGTCCCGGCGGTGTTCACGGGGTCCAGTCGGAACCGGGTCACAATCCCGTTCCAGTCGGGCACCGAGGTCAGGTCCACTTCGTAGCTTCGGGTGCCCGCCTGCACGGGAAACTCGGTCCGAAAGAACGACGAGCCGCGCTTCCACCAAAACAATTCCGCCACCCCGGGCGTGGACGCCGTCATCCGCAGCCGAACCTTCTTGTAGTAATCCGCATTGATCACCGCGCGGTCGGCGTCCTCGGCCGGGTTGCGCTTGTCGGTCGCGAGGTAGAAATAGCCGTCCGGTCCGCTGACGGCGCTGACCTGGCCGGCGGTGACCGCGAGGTTGGTCAGTTGGTTGGCGCTGAAGACTTCGTTGGGGTCGTCAAAGTGCCAGCAGCGATTGGCCTCCAGCCGGAACCAATCGAGTTCGAATCGCACCCCGGGGGCGGAACACGGCCGGAACCGCAGGCGCTGAATCCGTTTCTCGCGCCAGGGGGCGTGCTCGGCGAGGTTGAGACGATACACATTCCAGCCGGCCTTGGCGGTGAAGGGCAGCGATCCCGTGGCGCCGCTGGCGTCCTGCCACTCGAACTGTCCGAGACCGGCCAGGGCCGCCTGCACGTTCAATCGGAACGAAGCGGCGTGAAACCCGTCTGAAACAATATGGCGGGTCGGGGATTCATTAAACTCGAGCGTGAGCCACGCAGCCGAGTTGGACGTCCAGCCAGAGACCACGCCGCGATTGAACGTCAGCGCGCCGGCGCCCTCGACCGCCTCGAGATGGCCGGGACGGCTCATCGTCCAGATCAGGTCCCGCGCCGCGGCGGTGGTTTCCCACGCGCTCAGCCCCGTGAAGGCTTCGGCAAAACGATTCGACACAAACTGGGCGATGGCCGTTTCCAGGGGTTGCCCGTAAATCTGGTAGGTCGGCTGGCCATACCACGCGTAAGGGCAGACCGCATGCGCCCCGGAGGCCCAAACCGAGTTCAACGCGGCGAGATTGTTCGCGACGCTGCTCGAGTCCAGCGGGTTCCACTCCTGGATGCCCCAGTTGTGGTCGTTGGCATAAATCGCGTTGAACAGGCTGGTGTTCGACGCCCAGGACCCGTAGGTCGTGATGCCATTGCCGCCGTGGTAGGCAAAGGTGGTGGTCCAGGGGGACGCATACTTGCGCTCCGTTTCCGAGGTCGTGGCCGGGTTGAATGGAATCTGGTGGCCGAACAGAAAATCCGGACTCCACCCGGACTCGAATCCCCATTGAAGCTGCTGCTGGACCATTTGGCTGACCTGGTTGATGCGGAAATCATGCCACTTCCGCCACCACCGGCCGGTGTCGGATGTCGTGCTCCAGTTGACATTGGTTGGCGGCACGACGGCGGACCAGCTCGCAAAGGGAAACCCGGCGCCAACGGCCCCGTTGACGTTGGCGTCATTGTTGAGCGCGGCCAGGTCCGCGTACTGGCCCCGGCCGGTGTACAGACCCATGCCGCCCAGCCAGTCGCGGAATTCCTGTTTCGACCACTCACTGTAATCGCAGTATTCGCTGTTGGCGGCCACGTTCTGCGCGTATTCGCTCGAGGTGCTGGTGAACACCAACAGGTCGGGGTGCTGCTCCCGATACCAGTCCAGCAGCCGCATCACGATGCGCGCATTCCGTCCCAGGTACTCCTGCACCACCGTGGCATTCCGCGACAACGTCAACTGCATCTCCAGCATGTCGGCGAACCCGTCGAAAACCTCGTCCGCCGCGGGGTCCTGGGTGCGGGAGGCGTTCCGAATCCGGCCGAGGCGGTCCACCTGCAGCAGCGCCCCGCCGCCCTGTTTCTCCAGGAAATTGGACAGCACGTCCACCGCTTGCTGGGCAGGATCGGCCCAGGGCGTGCCGTTGATGTGCAGCCCCAGGGGCAAATCGCTCGCCCGCGCCAGCGCCAGGTTCGCATCCGTCTCCCACGGCGCGTAAGCGGGCGAGTAAATGTAGTCATAGTAACGCCCGTGGGTGGAGGAGATGAAATTGGCCGTCATCGAAAACCCCACCTTGACGTTTGGCGGCTGACCCCCCCCCGTCAGGGCCAGCAAACGCTCCCGGAACAGGAAGATCGAGTTGGAGCTGCCCGGCGTCTGATCGTAGGCGCCGATGGGGGCGATGAAAAAGGTGCGCCAGTAAACCTCGTCCAGCGGATCGGCCCGGAGCCCGCACGACGCTCCGCCCAGCAAACCAGCGACGGTGGCGCCCAGCGCCAGAAGCGGGCGCCCGGCGATGAGGGGTCTCCGAATCAATGTTGACATGGGCTGTGCGGCCGGCCGGGCATTAACAAAGGGAGGCCGGGCACACCCGGCCCGGCCTCCCGCACAACACCCAACCTCACCAATTCGTCATGCTTTCTAAGGCGCGCGCAGGCGGTAGTACCGTTGCGCGCCCGGCGCCGAGGCGTCGGTCACCGTCAGGATCCCCCCGCTGCCGCGCACGTTTCGCAGGAAAACCCAGCCCGGTGCGCCGAGATCATCCTTGTACTCCGCCACATAAACAATGTCTTTCAACGAGTTGAATTGGAAGCTGGCGGAGCCCCCGCCTGCGGCCGGGTTGAACAAGACCGGCGCCGGCACGGACACCGCGTTGCCCAAAGCCGCGAATTCAAAGTCATCAAACGTTGCGGAAACCCCCGTCGGCCCGCCCAAGGCGGTACTGGCAAAGGACATGAGCGCCACATAATGCCGTGAGGTGGTGGCAGGCATCGGCACAATGCCGATCACCTCGCCGTTAATGGTGCCTTTGATGACGTTGGTCCGCACCTCCAGATCAAACTCATAGGTGGCGGCTGCGGGCACCGCCCCGGCCCCCAGGCTGGTAGCGCCTTGGAAAGCCTGCCACCCGCCCCCGGGGCGAATGAGAATGCCCAGGCCTTCGCCGCCCGCCACACCCACACCCGGGTTGGGCTCCCGCAGCTTGATCGCCGCCCAGCTATCCGCCGTGCCGCTGACGGTCGGCGACACCTTGAACCGGATGCGGAACGACTCGAAACGCTCGTAGGGCAGGAAATCAATGTCGGGCCAGACAATGGCGATTGAGAGCACATTGTCCGGGTTCACAATGACCACCTGGTTGTTCGTGATGCCGACCGTGGCGCCGGCGCCGTTGTCAATGGCCACCCAATTGCGCGGGGCGGCCGGCCCGGACTGGCGGCTCCCAAGGTTCTCATTCAGGTTGGCCGTGTCCGCCGTGTCAAACGTGTCGGCCAGAATCACCGTGGCGGGCAAAACCGGTTCGGGCGTCACGGAGATCGCCAGATTGTCAAAGGTGGTGATGGCGGGCACGGCGTCGGCGGCGCTGTGCTCCGAAAGAGTGATATAGTTGGCCACGCCCAGATTGGTGATCGTGTGCTCGACCGCCCCCCCATCAAACACCAGGGGCCAGCCGTTGATATGCACCTTGACCCTGTTGTTGACCACCTCGAGGCACGCCCGGTAATTCGTCGCCCCGCCGGGAATGCCCCCAAACCCAATCGAGTACGGACCGTCAAACGCCTGCCAGCCGCCGGCCGGCCGAACCAGCACGGCAAATCCATTGGCCGGCACCGGGCCAATCAACTGGTTGCCGCCGATGGTGATGCCCGCCCAACTGTCCCGGCCCGGGTCCACCGACGCCGTCGAAATGTCCACCGTCAGGCGGAAACTGCCATTGACCTCGAAGGGCCGAAAATTCTGGTTGGGCGTGACCAACAAGCGTTTGTCCGGCGCGAAGTCGGTGCCATCCAGCCGGGTCAGCGTCAGGGCGTTGTTGGTGATCTCAATGAAGTCATTCAAGCTGAACTGCTGCGAGTAATAAGGCGGGAAGCCGGCCAGCGGCGCCAGCTCGCCTGTCTGCCGCGCCGCCAGGTCCGCCCCCAAGTCCACCGTGTAGGCCGTGTTGAACGTCTCCGTGAACAGGTTCTTGCGCAAGGTCAACCCATACTTGTCGGCCAGGTATTGCTCGGCCTCGCGCCGCGTGGCGTCGTCCAGCGCCCCCTCGTAAATCAACACTTCGGCGATGTAACCGTCCAGGCCGTGGCCGTTCTTGGGCTTGTTGGCGCCGAAAAGCCAGCCCCCGCTGCTCGCCGCGGCCGTCGGTCCAATCGGAGCGCCGCCTTCCAACACCCCGTCCCGGTAAACACTCAGGCTCATCGAGTTGGTCGCATCCTGAACCACCGACGCGATTGCCCACGTCCCCGGGTTGTAGGGTGAGGCTCCCGCCACCGAGCGGCCGGAGGCAAACGACCAGGTGATAAAATCCGACCCCCCGCCGAACGTGTTGGTTTCGGTGTAAAGCCAGGTGGTGTCGGCACCCAGCGGCTGGATCAGCGTGTCCCGCACTCCGGTGTTCTCCGATCGGAACAGGATGATGGCCGTTACGGAGTTGCTGTTGGCGTTCAGGGTCAGGGAGCTGGTCAGGTGGTCAATCAAAGCCGAATCACCCCCCGGCCCGGACCCTGCCGGGTCCAGAAAACGGACGGCCGGTTTGCCGTTGAGCACATTCACGGCAAAAACGGGTTGATTGTCCGGAACCGTCTGGGTGGCGTCGAATCCATTTCCCGAGGAATCCGGCCACGTGCCGACCGGGTCACCGGCGCTGAGTCCGCTAATGGCATCGGCCTTGAGCCAAAGTTTCAACCCGGTGGCCGGTGGGGTTTGGGCCAGGGCCGTCACCATCCCAGCCAGCAGGCAGCCGGTAACGAGGGGAGTGAGATGCGAGGTTTTCATGATAAACGGTTTGTTCTTTGGTTTCGTTTCGTTGGCAGAAAAATCCATTGGCCCTGCCGCCCCGCCGCCCGGCGTGGCCCGCCTTCAACCGCGCCCGGCGCCCCGCCGCCGCAGCAGCAGCGCCAGGGCCACACCGGCCAGCCCCATCACGGACGGCTCCGGAATGGTCGAGACGGCAAAATTGTCAAAGCGAAATTGGGTCAGGGTGGACACGGCGGGATTGGCGCCGGACAGGCTTGTCAGCCCCACCCACGCGGGGACGACTCCCGAAAAATCCACGCCGGAGGAGACCGCGACGCCGTTGATATGGATTGCGCCCACGTTGTTCAAAACCTCGATGTCCATCTCGAACGCCCCGTTGGGGCTCAGCGGCACGGCGCCGGCGCCCACCAGCGCCCCATCCGAAAAGATTTGATAAGCGCCCGAGGCAAAAAGAATGACGCCGGCGTTGTCCACAACGTTGGGAAAGCGCACCGCCGGCTGCGCCCCAAACGTAATCCCCATCCACCGGTCATTCACCGGCACGCCGTCCAGATGGACATGCAGCAATTGCGCCTGAATGCGGTAGCTGTTGTTCAGAATGGCGCTGTCGAAACCGATGTTGGGCGAAACAGTGGACCATTCGCTGGGAACATCGTCGCGATAGCGCAAGGTGTAGGGGTCAATCGGGCCGCTGGCCGGAAACCCGGCTTGCGCGCGGAGGTCCCAGCCATTGTTGGGATTAAAGGATGTCTTGCCGTACACGCTCCATCCGAAGCCCGCCGGGTTGACATCCGTCACCAGGTAGCCGTTCTGCCGGCCACCGGCCAGGCCGATGTTGTAGTTCAAATCCGCGGTGCCGGAGGGCGGCGTCAGCCCGGTGAAGAAGTTGTCTGAAAAGAGCAACTGGTTCCATTGGGCGGAGGCCGGCAGCAGGGTCAAGCCCAGCGCGAGCGCCAGGGGGAACAGAAGCCCGCCGGAGCGGGAGGTGTCAGGGATTCGTTTCATAAGGTTTTGAGGTTTGATCTGATTGGATGTGTATGGGAGTTGAGTTAAAACGTTGCGGATTGCGGCCCCGTCTTTGCCCCCCGGCCGCCAACCCTAGTACCATTTCATGACAATGTCATTGGTCTGCGTGCGGTTGCGGTTCTGAACATGCCCGTCCATCATGACCATGTTGGCCTGGCCGCGCGGGTAGGCGTCATTGTGCTTGTAGCCGGCCTGGTAACACGGCTTGCCGCCATACACCGCAAAATAGCCGAGCGTCGAGATTCCCGGGTGGTTCAAATCGTACGAGACGTCTGCGACAAAAAGCGTGTCCACCGGCTTGATCAGGCTGGCAAACTTCATGGTTTTGGGGGAGGTGTGCGTGATCACCGTGTACTGGTTCATGGCGTAGCTGATCCGCCACGGATTCTTCGTGTTGTAGGGAGGCGGAGGGGGAATGGCGGGGTTGTCGAGCTGCTCTTGCATGCGCGTCGGGCAACGGAACACATTCCGCGCAAACTCGCTGTCCTCGGTGTTGGCGCCGGCCCGAAAGGCCGCGCTCTTGATGTAGGGGGTGAGCAGCGTGTGAAAGTTGTTCGAATTCGGGTCGTCGTTGGCGGCGTTGTACCACCACGCAAAGGGCATCATCCCATCGTTGTCATCCCCATACATCAGACCCGCCAGGCCGATTTGCTTGTGGTTGCTCTTGCAGGCCGTGGCATTGGCCCGCTCCTTGGCCTTGGCCAGCGCCGGCAGGAGCATGGCCGCCAGAATCGCAATGATGGCAATGACCACCAGCAATTCAATCAACGTGAATGCCCAAAGGCTCTGCCTGCCCGACAACCCCCGCCACTTTCGCATCAAAAAAATCATCTCGCCGGTCCCGGTTCTTTTCATTTGGATTTTGCTGTCCTTGCCATTCAACCACCCCTCACTGTCGCCGTCTATCACGCAAACGCGGGATTTAGCATGAGGAGGAGCCGCCGCCAGCGGGCCGTGCAGCCGGGGGGCAATCAAGGAATCCGGGCCGTCAGGGTGACCGTCGTTCCCTCGCCGGGTCGGCTGCGAATGGCCAGGTCGGCCTTCATTTCCGCGGCGCGCCGCTGCATGTTCATGAGCCCGTTGCCCTTGCCAGCCTGCTCCGGCGCAAAGCCGCCCCCGTTGTCCTCGACCACGACCTGGAACCAGTCGCCCCACCGGCGCACGTGGATCGCCAGGCGGGTGGCCCCGGAATGTTTGATCGCGTTGTGCAGCGCCTCCTTGAAAATCGGCAGCACGTTGCGGCGGAAATCCAGCGGCAGATGGGAGGCATGGAAATCGCCCGTCTGCTTGAATTCATACGCCACGCCGTGAAGCATGGTCCTGGCGGTTTCCGCCATGCGCTGCACCAGGTCGCTCAACCGCTCGTGAGCCGGGTCAATGAACCACACAATATCCCGCAGCGTGTCCACCGTCTGCGCCGCCACCACCCGCACCTCGCGCGCGTCTTCCGCGCTGGGGTGGCTTTCCATGACCTGGGCCAGCAGCGAAATGCTGCCCAGGTTCGCCCCCACTTCGTCATGCAGGTCGCGCGCGATCCGCAGCCGCAGGCGTTCCAGCGCGCGCAGCCGGGCGATGCGGAGCGAATAAGCCGCGGCCAGCACCCCGGCCACCGCGAGCCCCGCCAGGATTTTGAACCACCAGGTCTGCCAGAAATGGGGCAGCACCACAAAACCGAGCCGGGCCCCGGTTTCGTTCCAGACTCCGTCATTATTGCACGCCACCACGCTGAATTCATAACTGCCGGGAGGCAGGTGGCTGAAGTTCACACTGCGCTCGACGCCCGTCCCGGCCAGCGGACGCCCCCCCTCCAGCCGCCACCGGAAGCGCACTTTGTCCGGCGCGGTAAAACTCAGGGCCGTGAATTTGACCTCGAAGAAGTGTCTTCCCGGCGCAATGCGGTACCGGGGGGCGCCGGCCCCGGGCAGGGGCCGCGCTCTGGGCGCCTGCATTCCTGGCAACAGCTCGGGCGCGTGCAACAGTTCATTGTCCACCCAAAAACCTTCGATGACCACGGGCGGAGGAAGCGGATTGAAGGGCACCCGCCGGGGCTCGACCCACACCGCCCCTTTGACCGTGCTGAACCACAGGCGGCCATCGGCGCCCCGCCAACAGGCCGGTTGCATGCCCCCCGAGCATTCCAAGGTGGGCAAACCGTCGAACCGGCCGTAACTGGCGAACGGCACGCTTTCCACCTCCCCCCGCGCGATCTGTTCCAGGGCCGTTTTGCGCACCCGTGCGATGCCGCCGCGGGTGCCCAGCCAAAGGTGCCCTTCCCCGTCGTCAAGAATCTGGCTCACATGCTCGTTGGGCAACCCGTGGCTCAGCGTGTAACGGGTGAAGCGGCCGTCCTGGAACCGCAACAAGCCCCTTCCCAGCGTGCCGATCCAAAGCACGCCGTCCCGGTCCGGCAGCAACGCCCAGAACTGCTCCGCTCCCGTCAGCGCGCCCCGCCCGCGCGTTCCGCCTGCCGTCCCCGCCGTCCCGTCGCCGGGGCCTTCCCGCTGATCCTGCGCATCCGGGGGGCGGTACCCGATGAATTGTCCATCTCGGAATCGGCGCAACTCGCCGCGCCCGGTCCCCATCCAGAGCTGGCCTTCCGCATCCTCCGCCAGGGACAGCACGAAGGCCGGCGCAAAACCATCGGCCTCGCCAAAATGCTTCAGTTGTCCGTTTTGCCAGCGATACAGCCCAAACTCATTCCCGATCCACACGCAGCCCCGGCGATCCTCCAGAAACACCCGCGCCACCGTGCCCACGGCATCCAACGGAATGGGCCGCCGCAACCCGTTGCTCTCCCACAACCAGACCCCGTTTTGCACCGACCCGATCCAAACCCGCCCCGCCGCGTCCGGATAGGCAATCGTCGCTTGCGCCGCCGCCCGTTCAATCGGCAATTCCACCGGCGTGACCTGTCCTTCGCGCACCCGAATCAAACGGTTGCCGGCCGTGCCAAGCCAGATGGTGCCCTCCAGATCCTCCGCCACGGAATGCACTGTTGCTTCGCCCGCCTCCCCGCCGGCGTGCAGGAGGTGAAACGTTCGCGGCCGCACCGACACCAGGCCCGCTCCGGCCGGGCCCACCCAGACGTTGCCCTCCCGATCCTGGAAAAAGGCCTCGATCAAATCGTTGGGCAGCCCCTGCTCCCGCCCAATCCGCGCCAGACGCCCCGCCCCGTCCAGGTGCCACAAACCCTCCGCATACCGCACCAGCCACGCCCCTCCCTGGCCATCAGGATGCAGGGACATGGGCCGCAGGTCCTGCCGCTGCCCCAGGCTGATGGGCTCGGCAATCACTCGCCATTCGCGTCCCACACTCTTGCGAAAACCGTGATCGGTCCGCAGCCACAACTCCCCCGCAGGGCCGCACGCCAACTGCTGCACCCCAATCGTGGGGGGACCGTTGGTCGGCGTCATGTTGATGAACCGGCTGCCGTCCCACACCGCCACTTCCTTGCGGGTGCCGACCCACACACGGCCATCCGCGTCGCGCGCCAGGGCCGTGACCGCCTGGTCCTGCAAGCCCGGCCATTCCTCCGGCAGGCTGACTTGATCCCCCCGCACCTGGCCCAGTTTCCACTCCGGCCGCCGGTACCAAATAACGCCGTCACGATCTTCGCAAGTGGCGGCGTACAAGATGGCTTCGGCCGGACGAAGGGTTTCCCAGCGATTCGTGTCCCCCTCCCGCCGCCCGCGAAAAATCCAGCCGAACAAGGACGACAACACCACTTCATTCGAGCGAACGCTCACCACGTCGCCCAGCCAACTGTCCGGCGTCAGCGTCGAGGCCCGCTCAAAACGAAACCGCCCGTCCCGCCGCGACAGCAACGCCCCCTCCACCATCCCAACCCACAAGGTGCCTTCCGCGTCCACCAGCAGGCGCTGCACCTCCATCGAAGTCATCGAAGGGGTATTGCCCGCATGAAACGTCACAAACCGGACGCCGTCGAACCGCGCCAATCCGCCATGAAGCGTGCCCACCCACAGAAACCCATCGGGCGTTTGCGCAATGCTGGTGACCGAACTGTCGGGCAGGCCGGCTTCCACATCCCACACTTGCACCAGGAAATCGTCCCCCGGAACGGGGACCACCTCGGTGCGGCCGCGGCTTCCCCCGGCCAGACAGCCGCTCACCACCAAAGCCACTGACATGAAGGAGGTCGCGCGCACGCTGGCGCCATTCTACCGCCCGCGCCAGCCGCGGCAAGCCTCCTCGGACGCGCGCCCCCACTCCCGCAAATGCGGGATTGGTTCCGCCTTCCGACGGTGTTACCCTGATCCTGTCTAACGAGTTTTTCGGCGCCACCATGCAAACACCGGTCAAGAGCACCAAACCCGCCCCGGCCGGGCGCCCGGCGGGTTCGCACCCCGGCGTCTCCGTGTGGTTGATTGAAGACAACCACATGTTTCGCAAGACGGTCGCGCGCGTGTTGGGCGCCCAGGAGGGCATGGAATGCTCCCAGGCATTCGCCAATGCCGAGGATGCTCTGGATGCCTTGCGGGGAGGCGCGGTGCCGGACGTCATTCTGGTGGACGTTGAATTGCCCGGCCTGAACGGCATTGACGCCGTCAAAACCATCAAGTCCATTACCCCCGCCAGCCGCGTGGTGATGCTGACCGCCTTCGATGACCCCGACAAAATTTTCCGTGCCATTTGCGCCGGCGCCTCGGGTTACCTCCTCAAGACCGCGCCCATCGAACGCATCGTGGAAGCAATTTATGAGGCGCTCAACGGCGGCGCGCCGCTCAACCCCCAGGTGGCGCAGTCGGTGCTCAAGATGTTCGCCGGCCTGGTCCAACCCACCTGCGACTACGGCCTGACCGAACGCGAGCAACGCATCCTCGAACTCATGACGCAGGGCTTGATCAAAAAGGAAATCGCCGACCAACTCGGCCTCAGCTACCACACAGTGGATACCCACCTCCGGAACATCTACACCAAGCTGCACGTCCACAGCCGCACCGGCGCCGTGGCCAAGGCGCTCAAGGAGCGCCTCTTCCGGCCCACCCACGCCCCCGAAGCGCGCCGGTGAAGCCCCGTCGGTGCCCCCGGCCCGCGCCCCATTTTCCGGCCATGTTGAAAAATTTGTCCCCTCAGAACCGCCGCAGTTTTCTCCAGCGCCAGGCCGGGTTGGGCATCGCCTGCTCCCTTTCGCCCTGGGCCGCCTCCCGCGGGCGGCCGAAATTTCAAGCCCGCCCCGACTGGCCGCGCCACCATCTCCATCTTTTGCCGAAGTAACAGATTCGCCCGACACAAATGCCCCCCATGAAAGCCTGCCCAATCCAGTTGCCTGCCATCCGCCACGTCATTCGGGCCCTTGTCGGGGTGTACGCGCTGCTGACGTCCGGGCTGGCCGCCGAACCGGCGCTGCCAACGTTCTGGATGCATCCGGCCCACTCCCAACCCGAGCCCCAGGATACCTACACCGCGTTCCGCGGCGAATTCCACCTGCCCCAAGGCGGCGAGGTCGAAGTGCGCCTTCTGGGCGCGACCTGGTACAACGCCTGGATCAACGGCACTTACTTCGCCGACGGTCCCCCGCGCTTCCCCGCGGATTACCCCGAGTATGACACCCGCCGGCTCACCCTCCCGCCCGGCCGGCAGGTTCTCGCCGTGCTCGTCCATTACGCCGGAGTCGAAACCCGGATTATGAAAAGCCTGCCGCCTTTCCTGTCCTGCGAAGTGCGGGCGGGTGGCGAAGGGGTGCCGGTAACGTGGCGGTCTCTGCCGCTGGCGGGAGTGCGGTCCACCACGCGCCGCCGCAGCCCGTTGCTGGGCTGGATGGAGTGGTTTGACACCCGCGCCATGCCGGCCGATTGGCGGCAACCCGGTTTTGATGACGCGGGCTGGCGGGGCGTGGCGCCCTGCTCACCCCCCATCGGCCCGATGAAACCCGCGATGATTGCTCCGGTGCCAACGCGCCTGGTCCCCGCCCGCCTGATCGGGCGCGGCGTGCTCGCCCGCCATTTCTCCCCCGACACGGACGATCCCCCCGTCGCTTTTTTCCTGGCTGATCTCGAATGCCGGCAAGTGCCTCCCCAGGGCGTCTGGCGGCGCTATGACCTGGGTAAAGTTCGCCTGGCGCGGCCGCGTTTTCTCCTCGATCTCCCCGCCGGCGCGGTGGTCGAGTTCGGCAGCAGTGAGGAACTGCGCTTCGGGCGCGTGGCTCCCTGGTCGGCGCTGAGCGGCGCGCCGACCTGTTTTGTGGATCATTACATTGCTCGAGGCGGCCCCCAGGAGTTCTTCCCCATGCAAGCGCAGGGCGCGCGTTTCTTTGAGGTCCATGTCTATGCGCCCGCCTCCGCCATTCGTTTCCTGAAAGAGGAATTCCTCGAGCGCGCCTCCTTTGACGAGCCGCTGGGAGACTTTCGGTGCGGCGACCCCCTGCTGGAGCGCATCTGGCGCACGGGCATCGAAACCACCCGCAGTTCGAGCGAAGACGCGGTGGTGGACTCGCGCCGCGAGCGCGGGCAGTGGTCCGGTGACCTGTTTGTCGGCCTGCGCATCCTCGGCACCTCCTTTGCCGACCTCCGGCTGGCGCGTCGCGGCATTGTGCAAAGCGCGCTGTGTGCTCATCCCAACGGACTGGTGGCCGCCCTTTACCCGGGCCAGCCCGATCCCCGGTTACGCCGCCCTTTGGGCCGGCGCCGTCCTGGATTACTGGGAATTAACCGGGGATCGCGGGTTGCTGGAGGAAATGTTTCCGTGGGCCGAACGCAATCTCGCCGCAATGCTTGCGCAGGTTGGCCCGCAGGGAATGACCAACGCCGTCGGGCTCAACCACGGCCTGGGCTGGAATTTTGTGGATTGGGGCTACGTGCCCAACCCCGGCCCCTGTGAAATCGTCGGCAACCTGCAGTTGCTCGAGGCCTTGCGGGCCATGCAGCGCTGGTGCGGCGAGCTGCAACGCGACGCCACTCGCTACGCCGCGGCGGAACGTCACCTCGCGGCGGCGATGCGCGCCTACTTCGAGGACGAACTGGCCCGCGGCGGCGATGCCTGGCCGCGCATCGGTTACCAGCGCGCCGTCTTCGGCCTGCGCACCGGCGTCCTTCCCGAGGCCGCCGCGCCCGCAGCCATCCGGATGATCAAGGCCTATATCCGAAACTGCTTCCCCGCCAACCCACAGGGCACGCGCTTGTCCGACCCCTACATCCAGGGCCAGTTCTTCACGCCCTACTTCGCCAACTTCGCCCTTCCGGAACTGGCGCGTCGCGGTGAGATGGATTTCGTGCTGGAGCAATACCGCCAATGCTGGGGCTGGGCCCTCGCACAAGGGCTCACCACCTGGCCGGAGGTTTTCGATACCCGCTGGTCCCACTGCCATCAATGGTCCGGCAGCCCGACCTGGGTGCTGTCCCGCTTCATCCTGGGCCTCCATCCCCGCTTCGATCTCGGCACCAACCATTTTCAACTGCGAGTCACACCGGGCAGCCTCAAGCGCGCCGCCGGCAAGGTTGCCTGCCGCGATGGCGGCGTGGTGGAAGTTCAATGGCGGCGGACCGCCGGCGGGCAGCTCGCCTATCAGGTGCAGTCCTCCTCCCCGGTGTGGTTGCACCTGGAGGACGCCCCCGCCCCGATCGAGGTTCGCGGCCGCCAAGTCCTGAGAATCAACCCCGACGGCCTCAGGTCCGGTGTCGGAAGGTTCTCCCGGACCAAGACGGACCGCCCCAATTCCTAGCAAAACCTGCGGGGCAGGAGCCCCAGTCGGACAGGGTGGAGCACGGGGCCGGTTTGGTTTCCGGCACCGCCCGCGTCCCCGGCAAGAGCACGTGAGTCATTCGAACTTAAAGCGGTTCCCTTCCACTGGCTGTCCCCTCGCTTTCAGGCTCAGCCCCTTGGCGGGCCGGGCCGAGGGTCACGGGTACGGAGCGATGGTGAGGTCGAGGAGCAGGCTGTAGGCTTCACGGCCCCGCAGGATGAGTTGATGGGGCCCCGCGTCCAGGGTGAATACCTTGGGAACGTATTGGTTCTGATCGAAGGTGCCGTTGCCGCGCCAGCTTGCGGTGCGGGATTCGAAGCCGGCAGTCAGCGGAATGTCCCAGATCATGTCCGGGGCGACGGGTTCGGCGTCAATGTTGACAAAGAAGGAGTTGGCGCCGCCGTGGGGCGCATTGACGGTCGCATGCACGACATAGTCGCCGGCCTGGCTGAGGTCGAAGGCGTACACCGCCCGCCCACCGTGGCTTACCCCCAGCGTTTCCACCGGCTGATAAAGCGTGCCGTTGGTAATCACAAAGGGGCTTGCGACCCAACCCGAGGTGGCGGCAAGGCGCACCGGCTGCGGGGGGCGGGGAGGCGTCTCGACCGCCACGCGATAGAAACGGTGTCCGACGGGATTGGTATCGGCAACCTGAAGGCGGGAGCCGGTGCCGGGGAGGTTGGTGGCCAAAAGTTTCCACGACCCGGCCGACTGCAAATCCGGCTGGTATTCGACGTGATAAAGGCGGCCGGCGGTGCTGGGGAACGAGAGCACCGGCCAGCCGGGAAGGGGGGCAAGCTCGAGGCGCACGGTGAAAGGCGACGGAGCGGCAGGCTCGACGACGACCGTCACCCTGCTGGTGGCGCAGCGGCCGGCGCTGTCACACACCTGGCAGAGGAACTCGTCCACGCCCTGGAAATCGGGGTCGGGCTGGTAGGTGAGAGTGGTGCGGCGCTGGATTTCGGCGTAGCGCCGGAGCGCCTCGAGGAAGTAGTAGTCGCCATAAATCAGGGACACATCCACCTCGGGGTTGGGCAGATGGGGCGGTTCCCCCACGCCGTGCAGGAGGATGGCGGTGGTGGGAGTGCCGTGAGCGAGATAGTTGGTGGAGCCCAAGGAATCAAGAATGCGGCGAGCGGCCTGCCAGTACCGGGCGCTGTCCACCGCGTTGGTCACCCGCTGGCTGAGTTCGAGAAGCCCGGACAGCGTTATGGCCGCCGCGGAGGAGTCGCGCGGGGCATCCGGGATGCCGGGCGCCTGGAAATCCCAATGCGGAACCCGGTCGGCCGGGAGGTTGGCGAGGTAATAATCGGCGGCGCGTTGGGCCGTGTCGAGGAATCGCGGATCGCCGGTCTCGCGGTGGGCCATGGTGAAACCATGGATGGCCCACGCCTGGCCGCGAGCCCAGGTGGACTCGTCGGAAGCGCCGGCGAACGTCCCCCGGAACAAGACCGCGCCCGTTTTCCCGTCATAGCGCACAATGTGGTAAGTGCTGCCATCGGCCCGAACATGATGAAGCATGGTTTGTTCGGCGTGGTTGCGGGCGAAGGTGAAGAAGTCCGGACTGCCGCCGAGCCGATGGGCGTGGAACAGGACTTCCAGGTTCATCAGGGTATCCAGAAAAACGTCAAAGGGTTGGTTGGTAACGGCCCCCCAGGTGCTCAGAACGCGCGCGGCGCCGTTGTACCGCGTGGCGAATGAGGCGGCGGTTTGCAGCACGACCGCCCGCCAGTCCGGGTTGCCGACGATGCGGTAACCCGCGCCGAAGGAGGGATTGATCATGAAGCCCACATCGTCCACCTGCGTCGCGTATTGCATGGGCGCAATGCCCGCCATCCAGTTTTCGGCCCAGGTGCGATACCGGGCATCACCGCTCTGCTCGTAGAAATACCAAAGCGATCCGGGGAAGAAACCGCTCACCCAATTGTAAATGCCGACAGGATAGGTCACCCAGGTGCCGTTGGTGCGGGTCGCCCGGGGATACTGGTTGGTGCTGGCCACTTCGAGAACCAGGTTGCTCAGTTGAATGCCCGCAAACTCGAACAGACGGGACAGTTCCGAGTCAAGAGGCCGGTTGCCGGCGTTCAGGGCAACCGTCCCGTGCGCCGGCTTCGACACGCGGAGAATGGCCAGGGGGCAATCCGGCGCCGGCAGGTCATTGGCCAGGACGGGAATGGTTACCGGCTGGTTGACCAGGGTGTGGACCGTGTCCTCCACGGCCACGGGTTCCGCGGCGGCGAGCGGTTGGCAGGTCACCGTGCCCCAGAGCAGCGCCAGGCCAAGGAGCGTCGTTACAGGCAGGACGGCAGGGGGCCGGATGGTTTGCATGGTCGCCAGGAATTGTCCTTTCAGTGCTCCATAAGCCGGCAAGAGTCAAGCCGCCGCTTCAAGCCGCCAGTCTGGCGCGTGCGGTGCCATGCGGCGGGACACTGGCGGTTCAGGCGGTCTGGGCCTCGACCGGAATGGCGAAGCGGGCAAAACTCATGGGTCCCCCCGGCCCGGACGAACCCGGCGGATACCGGCGGGAAAGGGTGCCCTGGACGGGAATCGGGGAATGAACTGTTCAGGGGCGGCGGTTGGCGCTAAGGTTTGGCCATGGATTTGGCAACCAACATTCAAGCGGTGCGCGAGCGCATTGCCGCGGCGTGCGACCGGGCGGGCCGGGACCCCTCGACCGTCACGTTGCTGGCCGTGACCAAGACCCAGCCGCCGGAGGTGGTGAACGAGGCGGCGCGGTTGGGCCTGACGTTGTTTGGCGAAAACAAGGTGCAGGAAGCCAAGGCCAAAATCCCGCTGTGCTCGAACCGCCTGCGCTGGCACATGATCGGCCATCTGCAAAGCAACAAGGCGCGGGACGCGGTGCATCTGTTCGAAATGATCCAGAGCGTGGACAGCCTGGCGCTGGCGCAGGAACTCAACAAGCGGGCCGAGCAGGCGGGCAAAACGATGCCGATTCTGCTCGAGGTCAACATTGTCGGGGAAGCCAGCAAGTTCGGATACGCCCCCGAGGCGCTGCTGCGAGACCTGCTCGAAATCAACCGTCTCCCGCGCCTGGAAATTCACGGGCTGATGACCATCCCCCCTTGGAGTCCGGTGCCGGAGCGGGTGCGGCCCGTGTTCCGGCGGCTGCGCGAGTTGAGGGCGCAATGCGAAGAGGTGCTGGGCGCCCCGCTGCCTCAGTTGAGCATGGGGATGACGGGTGATTTCGAAGTGGCCATCGAGGAAGGGGCCACCCTCGTGCGCGTGGGCACCGCGCTGTTCGGCGAGCGCCCCATGGGGCCCGCGGCGTGAACCCCTTCGGCCTCGCGCACGGGGTCGGGGAAGCGGGACGCCTTACTCCCGCGCCGGTTCGGCGCCACTCCGCGCTTCGAGGAAGGCTTTGAGTTCGGCGGCCGCTTTGCCGCCGAAGCCCGGGACTTCTGCAATTTTTTCGATGGGCGCCAAACGCAGGCGCTGCACGGACCCGAATTTCCTGAGGAGGGCCGCTTTGCGCCGCTCGCCGAGGTTGGGGAATTCGTCGAGGATGCTTTCGGAGATTTTGCGGAGCCGCAATTTGGCGTTGTAAGTATTGGCGAGCCGGTGGGATTCGTCGCGCACCCGCTGCAAGAGCTTCAGCGCCCCGCTTTCGTGTGAAAGCCGCAACGGCTCCTTTTCACCCGGCCGGTAAATCTCCTCGAATTCCTTGGCCAAGCCGACAACGGGGATGTGCTCCAGACCCAGCCGGGCGAGTTCCGTGCAGGCGGCGCGGAGCTGGCCTTTCCCGCCGTCAATCAATATCAGGTCCGGCAACGAGGGCACGGCCGGCCCGGCGGCCGAACCGGGGCCTTGGCCCCGCTCCCGCAACAGGCGGGAGTACCGGCGGCGCACGACCTCGGCGACGGACGCGAAGTCGTCCTGGCCTTCGACGGTCTTGATTTTGAAGCGGCGATAGTTGGCGCGGTCGGGGCGGCCGTCGCGGAAGCTGACGAGCGAAGCGACCTTGAAGGTGCCGCTGATGTTCGAGATGTCAAAGCCTTCGATGCGCCGCGGGGGGGCGGGCAACCCCAGCACGCGGCCCAGTTCGGCCAGGTCGCGGTCGGGGTCAATGGCCTGCGGGAGGCTGTA
>Ga0116147_1002482_pt1 | contig 18536 bp, 12 predicted proteins | sample AD_JPNHG3_MetaG_FD_89749 | JGI IMG/M metagenome (GOLD analysis project Ga0116147, IMG submission 89749) | Active sludge microbial communities of municipal wastewater-treating anaerobic digesters from Japan - AD_JPNHG3_MetaG | ecosystem: Engineered > Bioreactor > Anaerobic > Digestate | place...
ATCACAAACCGGCCCGGCTGTAAGAAATGATATTAATACTGTAAGAAAGCATCTCGAATTGCTATCTTTCTCCCCGGGGATGAGAAACCTATATAAAGAGCTAACAGATTCAATTATAGATTATTATAAAAAATGAACAATTACAGGGAAAAACTTGCGGGGATAAAAGGTTTTGTGTTTGATATCGACGGCGTCCTTTCGCTGCAGACTATCAGCCTGAATGCATTTGGCGTGCCTAACCGTACCGTAAACCTGAGGGATGGTTACGCCATTCAGCTTGCCGTGAAACAGGGCTACAGGGTAGCTGTTATCACAGGGGCGAATGCAAAGGAATATGTGAAAAGGCTGAAACAGCTGGGAGTTAAGGATGTATATCTGAACAGCCGCGAGAAACTGGCGGATTTCAAAGATTTCCTCAGAAAATACAACCTTGAAGCCCCGGAGGTGCTCTACATGGGAGACGACATCCCCGATACGGAGGTAATGAAAACAGCCGGCGTGCCTGTATGCCCTGCCGATGCCGACAGCGAAATAAAGGCTCTCTCCGTGTATATATCTGACAAAAAGGGAGGGGAAGGCTGTGTCAGAGACATTATTGAACAGGTGCTGAGACTTCACAACAAATGGATGAAACCCGGTGCTTACAGCTGGTAATATGAAAGATTTTTTTAAACTTATCAGATGGCCTAATCTTCTTATTGTGGCATTAACCATGCTGGCAATGAGATATGCCATTATCGGGCCACTGCTTGCCAGGACGGAAGTAGTGCTGCGTGAATCCCATGGTTACCCGATGTCTATGATGCTGCAGCTGCCGTGGCAGGATTTCCTTGTGCTGGTGCTGGCAACCGTCTCCATCACTGCGGCGGGATACGTCATCAACGATTATTTCGATATTAAGACCGACCTGGTGAACAAGGGCAGGGTGATTGTTGGTACTGCCGTTCCAAGGCGAAGAGCCCTTATGTTTCACAACATACTTAATATACTGGGAGTTGCATCGGGCTTTTACGTATCATGGCGCATCGGATACCCTCTTGCGGGGGTGATGTTCCTGCTGGTCACAGGCCTGTTCTATTTTTATTCGGCATCATATAAGCGACAGTTCCTTCTGGGAAATATTCTTGTTGCTTTCCTTACTGCCACCCTGCCTCTGCTGGTCCTCTTTTACGAGTGGGCGGCGCTTTATAACTTCTATTCGGTGCACGCGGCAGACATACCTTCCCTCCGGGTGATTCTGTGGTGGATATGCGGATTCTCACTTTTTGCTTTCCTTACTACTCTTGCCCGGGAGATTATTAAGGATATTGAAGATTTCAAAGGCGACAGTGTGTTCGGCCGTAACACCCTGCCGGTGGTTCTCGGAGTGAAAACCTCCGTAAATATCTCGGTATCGCTTACGGCTCTGATACTCATAATGCTCTGGCTGGTCTGGTATTTTTTTGTAAGAGATGTTGTTACTCTTGTTTATATCTCTGTTTTCCTGGCATTGCCTCTTGGCGGAATAATGTTTTTGCTGAAAAGGGGAAGGGATACCGGCGATTATCATAAGGCAAGTACGATGATGAAATTAGTGATGCTTGGCGGCTTGCTCTATTCGGTTGTTGCAAGGGTAATTATGACTTATAATCTTTACTGAGATGCTTAAATTACCCCCAGGCCTCAGGCTTGTTCTGGCTTCACGTTCACCAAGGAGGCAGATGCTTCTTGCCGCTGCAGGACTGAAATTTGAGGTTGTTGAAAAGGATTTTGACGAGAGATGGCCGGGCAGCCTGAAAGGGAAAGAGATTGCCGAATACCTTGCCCGCAGCAAGGCAGAACAACTGGCCGGTGATTTTTCTTCCGGCGATACGGTTGTGATTACTGCAGATACCATAGTATGGTGTGATGGAGAAGTGCTGGGTAAACCTGAAGATAATAAATCGGCATTCAGGATATTAAAGGCCATATCAGGCAAAACCCATGAGGTGATTACCGGCGTGGGTCTTCTGAACGGAAAAAGAATAAAAATCTTTTCCGAAACAACTCTGGTTACTTTTGATGAGATTACGGAGGAGGATATCGGATATTATGTCGAAAACTTCAACCCCTTCGACAAGGCAGGGGCATACGGGATACAGGACTGGATCGGCATAACTGCAAACACGAAAATAAGCGGGTCATATTTTAACGTGGTGGGTTTGCCCGTAAACAGGCTGCTTAAAGAACTAAATGATTTTATTAACAAATAAAACCGGAAAAATGAAAAGAAGAATTTTATTCCTGATTACGGCTGCGCTGCTGGCTGTCAGTTCATTCCTGCGGGCAGATGAAGGCATGTGGATTCCTCTGCTTATCGAAAAATACAATATAAAGATTATGCAGGAGAAGGGCTTCCGGCTTACTGCGGAGGACATCTACAGTGTAAACCGTGCATGTATGAAGGATGCCATTGTAATATTCGGCGGCGGATGCACAGGAGAGCTTATTTCACCGGAAGGACTCCTCATAACAAATCATCACTGCGGTTATGGAATGATACAAAGGCATTCAACCCTCGAACATGATTACCTGACCAACGGTTTCTGGGCAATGGACAGAAGCCAGGAACTACCCAATCAGGGTCTGAGCGTCACATTTCTCAGGAGAATGGAAGATGTTACGGCTGATGTGCTGAAGGGCGTAAGCGATGACATGAAACCTGATGAGAGAGATAAAATTATTTCACAGAACATGGCCGCCGTTCGTAAAAGGGCCGAGGCAGAAGGTACCGGCTACACAATACAGATTCGGCCATTTTTTATGGGAAACCAGTATTTCCTGTTCATGAATGAGACTTACAACGATGTCCGTCTCGTAGGAGCTCCTCCCTCATCTATCGGCAAATTCGGCGGTGAAACAGATAACTGGGTGTGGCCCCGGCATACCGGCGATTTTTCGCTTTTCCGGATATATGCCGACAAAAACAACAAACCTGCCGAATATTCGAAGGATAATGTGCCTTACAAACCTGTTTACTATTTCCCTGTTTCACTTAAAGGGGTGAAGGAGGGCGATTTTACAATGGTTTTCGGTTATCCCGGTTCAACCAACGAGTATGTTCCGTCTTTCCATATAGATATGGTTAAGAATTACATTAACCCGAAAATGATTGAGATCAGGACCAGTAAGATCGATATCATGGAAAAGGCCATGGCTGCCGACAGGCTTGTAAGAATACAGTATTCATCAAAAAAGTCAGGTCTTGCCAACTCCTGGAAAAGATGGATAGGGGAGAACCAGGGACTGGAAAGGCTTGATGTGATTGCGCGCAAGCAGGCCTACGAAGAGAGGTTTACAAAGTGGGTTAACGAAGACAGAAACAGAGCCGCAAAATACGGGAATATTCTTCCGGAATACAAAAAGTTGTACGAACAACTCCGCGTTTACCAGTTTGTCAACAGTTATACTTCCGAAGTTGTTAACGGAGCAGAGGCAATAGGCATCTCAAGGAGGATAAATACGCTTTCGGAGATGGTGCGCGGAAACAGCGAAGAAAGACTTATCAATGAAATGAGAAATAACCTGCTGAAGGTTACCGCATCAATCTTCAGGGATTACAACATGAAGGTTGATATGGATGTCTTTATCTCAGTAATGGAACTGTACGGTAAAAACATGCCGCCCGAATGGCAGACACCCGGTTATAAAAAAGTGTATGCTATGTGCAAAGGCGACTTTAAAACCCTTGCCTCAAAGATTTACCCTGCCAGCCCTTTCACCGACGAAACCAGATTCACTGCATTTGTAAGGGGGTTTAACAAGAATTCCCTGAAGGTCCTTGACAAGGATGTTTTCTTCCTGCTCGGAAATGATTTCAGTGAATTTATCGCGAACAATGTAAGGGAGAAACTTTCATCACTGAACACCGAACTGCAGCAGCTCAACAGGATATATATGAAGGCACAGATGGAATTTGAGAAGGATAAGGTATTTTACCCCGATGCAAATTCCACTCTGAGAGTGGCTTACGGGCAGGTTAAGGGATATTTCTCAAAAGATGCGGTTTACTTTACCCACTATACCACTCTGAAGGGTATAATGGAAAAGGATAATCCTGAGATTTATGATTATGATGTGCCTCAGAAACTTCGCGATCTTTACCGGACGAAGGATTACGGGAGGTATACCCAGGACGGTGAAGTGCCGGTCTGTTTTATCGCAAACAATCATACTACCGGCGGCAACTCGGGAAGTCCGGTGATTAATGCTGAAGGACATCTTATCGGAATTAATTTTGACAGGGCATGGGAAGGTGTGGCCAGCGACATGGCATTTAATCCTGACCAGAGCAGGAATATCAGCCTTGATATGCGCTACGCTCTCTTCATAATCGACAAATTTGCAGGGGCGGGTTACCTCCTGAAGGAAATGACCCTTATTGAATGAGGCGGGTTGCCAACCTCAGAACCTGATTGTATACTTAAGCTTCAGCCTTGCCTCGTAGTTTTCGGGTGTGAACCTGTTCATGGGATCGATTGACGGCGAGTTCCATGTGAGGAAGATTGTTCTGCCGGGTTTAAGTATCCACTGAAACCTCGATTGCAGGCCTATCCGGTCGGTCTTGTTATCGTATTGTGCATAATTGTACCACGTAACATTGGGTCCGAGCAGGAGATTAAGGTTCAGCCTGTAGATCCTTGCAATGAAATCTCCGCCGGTGAGGTTAACCCATCTTGTGTCGGATTCCACCCCGACATACAGTGGTACAAAAGGTTTCCACCCTGCCTGAAGCAGCAAATCATTTCTTCGTCCGGAATAGAAGGAACCGGTTTCCATTTTCACCGAGGCCCATAGATTTCGTCTTTTAGCCGATGAAATTACAAGCCGGTGCCGCCAGAACCCGTATTCGCCGGGGGCAATTTTAATGGTGTCAAAAATGTTAAAGTCGTTTTCAAGAAATTCGTAGTTGAAGTCGGTGAAGAATGAGAGTTCATCTCCGCTTATCAAAGTTACTTTCAGAAAATCCAGGCCGGCCTCTGCAGTCTGAATCCTGCCGGTACTGAGATCGGAGATGACAACATAATCAATCCCTGATTTAATCTGTAATACAGGCGGTTTCTCCGGTCTTGGACCTAAAAACAGGCTTCCGTAGAAATCGCGGATGTTTTTTCTTGGTACAAAACCAAGTCCGGCGGTGAAGTTTTCTCCTGTCTGCAGGTAACCAACCCTGAAATTAAGGAAATCGTTGGGGTAGTTTATTTCGGCGCCAAACGATACATCTCTTCCCGTGAGACCTTCGGTGAATGATTTCACCCCGTAAAGATTGAATACAATGGTTTTATCTTTTCTGAAATCGGTTTTCCCGAGCCTGAGATCTATACCGGCCACGGTATTTGAGCTGCCTGAAACGGCATTCCCGTTTGTAATTATTACTCCGGCCGACGACTGGGTTCCGAAATTTACCGCAAGTCGTCCGGCGCTGTAACCGGCGTTATTCCATTGATTGTCATCATTTACGTGGAGAAACCCGAAATTGAGTCTTCCTGCCCTGCCTGTGATTTTTCCGCCGTAGTTTATTGCGACCGGGCTGCCTGAGTCGTCGAGCCCGATTCTCCTTGAGAAAAACGGGATCATCTGGGTTCCCTGTTTATTCTCACGGTCGCCGTTGATGCCGAACGAGAAATAGTTGGAGCCGTCGAGAAAGAAGTCTCTTTTCTCGGGGAAATAAAGACTGAAGCGGGTAAGGTTTATCTGTCTTTCATCAACCTCCGACTGGGCAAAATCGGTGTTCACGGTAAGGGCAGCCTTTATCTGTGGGGTTATCTGGTAGAAGGCATCCAATCCGCCGTCGATCACACCTTTGGCGGCCGTTTCATTCTTTTTGCTCAACCCGCCGGTGACATAAGGAACTATATCGAGACCTATTCCCTGGCTGATTCCTTCAAGGCCGCTCAGCAGGCCGGCATCCGAAACAGCGAACCTGTCGGTGTTGAGTGTTGTGGGCGGCCAGTAGACTGATTCGGATTTCCTTTTGATGTGCCTGATCAGCTTCATTCCCCATGTTGAAGAGCCTTTTCTGAAGGCGAGAGTCTTAAAGGGTATTATAATTTCAGCCTCCCAGCCTTCACCGGTTATGCGTGCCTTACCGTCCCAGATGCCGTCCCATGATTTATTGAAATTCTTACCGTTTTCACTTATCAGTGCATCACCAATGCTGCCCCGCGGGCCTATCTGAAACCAGTAACCGTTTCTTCCGTCGAGAAAGGTGTCGAAAATAATCTGAATCCTGTCATCCTCTCCCAGGCTGACGTCCCTTGCCAGTTCCTTGGCAGTTATTCCCCCCGGCTGATCAAAACATTTTATGCCAATGTAAATATTGTTCCTGTCGTAGAGGAACCTGAATTCGGTATTTTCGCTGGAAGGCTCACCCTGATGTGGTTCACGCTGAAAGAAATCTTTTACCAATGTGGCGCTGTTCCATTCCTTATCCTCGATTTTTCCGTCAATTTGCGGTGGAACCCCGGTATGGACAATTCTGATTTCCGGTTGTGAATGTAAACCTGCAGGAAAAAACAGAAGGAGAGATGCAACCGTTATCAGGTACCTCATTTGATAATGATTTATTGAGGTGCGAATATAGGAAATTTACAGGCAGGCTTTTTCCTGTTTTTTATTTTCAGAAATGAGGTTATAATTCTGAGGTTTAAATCTGCATACCGGGATGTTCTTTCCGGTGCCTGTTACTGAAAGCTTCATTCAGTTCAGTCAGGAGACCAGGTCCTGAGAATGGTTTGGCTATATAACCGTCGCAACCCATTGCAAGACATTGTTCTCTTTCACCGGCGAGGGCGTAGGCGGTCTGGGCAACAACTTTAACATGCGGCCACTTGTTCTTTATTATCCTAAGCGCCTCATAACCGTCCATTACCGGCATGGCGATATCGAGTAAAATTATTTCCACATCTGAATCAGCCTCCAGTTTGTCAATCAGCTCCTTTCCGTTATTCGCGTGTATTATAACAGCACCTGTATTCAGCAGCAGGTGTTTAATATAGAGGAAGGAGTTTAGATCATCTTCGGCAACAATTATTTTTTTGCCTGCCAGGTTGACGGGTGGATCATTGACATTGACCTTCATTTTGGTGAGAGAATCGGTTTCGTTGCAGGGTATTGTAAAGTAAAAAGTGGAGCCTTTACCATATTCCGATTCAAACCATATTTCTCCGTCAAGCATTTCGATAATTCCTTTTGAGATGCTCAGGCCGAGTCCGGCACCTTCCTGATATCTGTCGGGGTTTACTTTCACAAAGCGATTGAAGATATGTTCCTTTTTATCGTCCGGGATGCCGGAACCGGTATCTTTTACATAAAACTTAAGATACTCATTCCCATCTTTTTCAATTTTCTCCACACCGGTTTCGATACTTCCCCTTTCGGTGTATTTTACTGCATTTGTCAGGAGGTTTGACAGAACCTGCTGCACTCTTTTATGATCGGTAATAATATTCAGATCCTTCAGATTCTGAGGGAAATGAAGCTGAAGACTCAACCCTTCTTTCTGCCTGAAAAGAGGCGAGACTTTAACAGATTCAATAATATCGTAGAGGAGGTGATAGAGTTTGCCGGGCGTCATTTTTATATCCAACTGTCCGGCTTCTATTTTTGAGATATCCACAATGTCGTTTATTATGTTAAGAAGTCTTTCGCCCGAGCCTGTAATTATGTTCCGAATGTTGATTTTCTCATCATTCTCCAGTTTATCTTCGGTCAGAAGAGATGTAAAACCCAGGATGGCATTAAGGGGAGTTCTGATTTCATGACTCATGTTGGAGAGGAACTCTGTTTTCAGCCTGTCATTCTCTTCAGCTTTTTTCCTTGCCCTTATTATCTCCTGTTCGGCCTTTTTCCGGGAAGTAATGTTTTCGCCAATGCATGCTAATCCTTTAAATTCCCCTGTTGATTCATCTTTCAGCATTGTATAATTCCATGAAACAATTATTGCTTCCCCTGCTTTTGTCAGAATCTCTGCTTCGAACGAGAACCTGCCGTCCGAGATTCTGGACAGGTCTGAAAGCCTGGTCCTGTAATCCTCTTTGTGTTCCTGAGATACCAGAGTCATCAAAGCTTCCTTGTCCTTGAGTTCTTCTTCTGAGTACCCTGTGGCTTCCAGAAGCGCTTTGTTGCAGAAAGTCATTTTGCCTGAAGAATCAATGATTACCGAGTAGAGATTTGTATTTCTGAGCAAATCGCTGAATCTTCTCTCGGATTCTGCAAGTTTCCTGGTAGCCAGCCTGTTCTGCCAGTGCCGGTACTGGTTTGCCATGAGACTTCCCAGCAGCACCGTTCCGAGAGGATAAACCGTAAGAAGGGGAATAATGATTGATTCTACAGTTGCAGCCCTGTTTTCGTGAGGCAGAAGAAAAGTACACAGAAGCATCAGAAGATGAACAGTATACCCAAGAAGAATAAGTTCAGGGAGAATCTTTTTTTCTTTCCATCCCGGTCTTATTTTGTTCCATATTATGCCTGTCAGTCCTGCAGTTATAATAACCGCCAGTCCCATCCACATACCACCTCCTCCCTGGATAATCCTGAGCGTGGCTGTCATCAGAATTGCAATGAAAGTGGGAACGGTGCCGAAGAACAGGCCTGCCACAGATAATAGAATTGATCTTGTATCGAAAATTATACCCGGCACAAAAGTCCATGGCGTAACCATCAGCAGCATACCCGTAGCTCCGAGAAGAAGGCCTGTGAAAATTTTAATTTTGGTGGATCGGTATGCTTCATAATTCCACCAGAATTCATAAAGCGGGCTAAGGGCAAGAAGAATGGCGGTATTCTGTAGCAGACCTATGAAGCTGGAAAGAGTCATTAAAAACCTTAAATTTCATATTCCTTTACAAAAATAAGATTTAGTTTTATAAATTGCTGAATTATTTGAAAATATGCTGAGGATAGTTGCAGATGACAAAATTCCATTCCTGCACGGGGTACTCGACAGGTTTGCGGAGGTGCGCTACATGCCGGGCAGCAAAATAGCCCGGGAACATCTTTCGGACGCTGATGCCCTTATCATCCGGACAAGGACGAAATGCACCCCGGGGCTTCTTGAGGGCACAGGAGTAAAATTTATCGGGACTGCCACCATCGGATTCGACCACATTGACACCCATTATTGTGAAAGCAGGAATATTAAATGGGTTAATGCTCCCGGGTGCAACTCATGGTCGGTGCAGCAATATGTCGCTGCCGCCCTTCTGAATATATCGGCAGAATTCAGATTAGGGCTTAAGGAAAAAACAATCGGAATAGTGGGGGTTGGAAATGTGGGATCGAAGGTTGAAAAATTTGCCGCTCTTCTGGGTATGAACGTCATCCTTAACGACCCGCCAAGGCAAAGAAAAGAAGGAGGTGCGGGATTCTCTGACCTTGAGAGTCTGCTCAGGGAGTCAGATTTTATTACCATGCATGTCCCTCTGAATTTTGTCGGTGAGGATAAGACCTTCCATATGATAAATGATAAGACACTTAAAAAAGTAAGGAAGGGAACCTGGTTTATCAACTCATCCCGCGGAGAGGTGGCTGAAACAGGGGCTTTGATTTCCGCCCTTAAATCGGGCAGGCTTGCAGGGGCGGTAATAGATGTATGGGAAAATGAACCCGACCTCGATCTTTCCCTGATGCATAAGGCTTTTATAGCCACACCGCATATTGCCGGCTACTCGACCGACGGCAAGGCAAACGGCACAGCCGTCATAGTGAACAGGCTCGCCGAATTCTTCGGTCTGCCTTTGAGCAACTGGTACCCCGATGCCCTGCCGGAGCCTGAAGAACCGGTTATAACAATCGACTGCAGGGATAAGAGCGGAGAGCAAATCGTAAGGGAAGCGGTTAAGCACACCTACGACATTATGGAAGATGATATGAGGCTCAGGTTTGCACCGTCCGATTTTGAGAAACTCAGGGGCGACTATCCGGTAAGGAGAGAATTTGGTGCCTTCAAAGTACACCTTATTTCACCCCCCGGCGGAATGAAGGACCTGCTGCAGTCACTGGGATTCGGCATGCAGCAATGAGTGCCAGCCAATCCCCGATTCCGCTTAAACCCATTCCTCCTTTAATATATCGCCTGCTACACCCACAACCATAAGTTTTACAGGCACTTTCCTTTCGGATGAGTTCACTGCATTTTTTACCATCTGAAGAAGACCGCCACAGCAGGGGACTTCCATTATCATAACCGTGATGGTGTTAACCCGGGCCCCTTCGACCAGGACTTTCAGCTTCTCGTTATATATCTCCAGTCCGTGATCAAGTTTGGGGCAGGCGATGACAAGAGACTTGCCTTTCAGGAATCTGCTGTGAAACCCTCCAACGCTGAAAGCCGTACAGTCGGCTGCCACCAGCAGGTCAGCTCCCCTGAAATAAGGAGCATTCGGGTTAATCAGGTGCATCTGTACAGGCCACTGCCGGAGCTCTGATTGGGCGGTCTCAGACTCCGACCTGTTGTCGGTGCTTCTTTGAATAACTCTTTCACGCGAGCCCGGACAACCGGAGTGAGAGTGAGAGTGAGAGTGAGAGTGAGAGTGAGAGTGAGAGTGAGATGGGGAGGGGGAGAGTGGGGGAATGGAAGAATGAGAATGAGAGTGTCCGGGAGTGGAAGAAAATGCTGGGTTGTGATTGTGGACCTCATGAAGAACCTCATCAAGATCAAACTTCAGCGTATCGCGGTGTTCGCGGAGGTATACCACACCTTCGCGCAGATACTCCTGCTCTCCATGATCCTTGAGATGTTTCAGATGGGCAATAATTGTATTTTTACCCTTGTGTATCATCTGTTCCATCACTCTGGTCTCACTGTAAGGTTCAGCTTCACGTTTCTCTATGGTTATCGCACCTTCCGGACAATGTCCGATGCAGGCGCCTAAACCGTCGCACATCAGCTCACTTATAAGTCTTACCTTGCCGTCTATAACCTGCAGTGCACCCTCGTGGCAGTTTGGCACACAAAGTCCGCACCCGTTGCAGAGGTCTTCGTCAATTTTCAATATATCCCTTACCATAATCTTTCTTTTTTTCAGCAAATATCAGTATGAAACAGCACGTGGATTGTAACATATGTTACAATTTGATATTTTTGATGAAAAAATGACCGGAGAACTTCTGCTGAACACCCCTTTCTTCAGGGGGATGAACCTTGATGAAATAAATGAGATTCTGTCACGCACACCCCATTCAGTGAGGTCGTACGGGCCGGGAGATACTATTGTCAGGAGCGGGGAGGAAGTGAGGCGGCTTATGATAGTGGCCCGCGGAACAGTTAAGGGTGAGATGACCGACACTGAGGGCAGGGTGATAAAAATTGAGAACATACCTTCGAAAATGATTCTGGCACCGGCCTTCATGTTTGGAGGCATGAACAGATATCCCGTCAATGTCGTTTCAATTTCGGAGGTTGCCATTATTTCAATTGGAAGGAACGATCTTCTGAAATTGCTGATGTCCGACAACAGGCTGTTGGTGAATTTCCTGGATATCATTTCAAACCGTGCCCAGTTCCTGTCAGAGAAAATCAGGTTTCTCAACTTCAGGACCATAAAAGGAAAACTGGCTTTTCTTATCCTGCAGAAGGCCGGGGACGGAGATACGGAATTTAAGATCGGGATGACACAGGAAGAGATGGCGGATTATTTCGGGGTTGCCAGACCTTCCCTGGCAAGGGCACTGGCCGAAATGGAACAGGAAGGAATTATCAGATCAGACAGGGGAAGAATAAAAATTATGGATATGCCCCGGCTTAAGGGTATTATCAGGGATTAGAGGGATAATTAGCGGTAGGCCTCAGCGGCAGTATTATCCGGAAGCATGACCCTTCACCTGGTCTGCTTTCTATAGTTAATTCACCGTTATTAATCCTTAAAAGGTCAAGGCAAAGCCTGAGACCAATTCCGGTGCCTTTCTCATTTTCCGTACCGGGGATGCTTTTTATTTCATCCGAGCTGAAAATTCTCCCAATCATCTCCTCGGTCATGCCGATACCGTTGTCGCATACGGATACGATTGATTTCCCGGCTGCCAGGTCTTCTTTAAGCAGGATGCTTATCCTTCCTCCCCTGCCGGTATATTTCACAGCATTGGAAATGAGGTTGCGGATAACAATGTCAATAAGGTCCTTATCGAAGAAGGCATTCGGCTTTCCCTTTTGTGTAAAGTTAATGGAGATGTTTTTCCTGTCGGCCGGTTCCTTGAAAATACTCATATTGGTCAGGATCACCGAAGAAAGGTCGTGAATTGCAGGAGAATAATTTAATTTTTCTTCCTGGCCCCTTCCCCATACGAGCATGTTTTCGAGAAGGTTGATCACCATCTGCGCGTAATTTATGCTCGATTCCGCGAACTTGTCGTAATGTTCCTTATATTCTTTATCTCTCAGAAGGTTGAGGATATACAGAATGCTTACAACAGGACTTCTGAGGTCGTGGGCTATAACTGAAAAAAGTCTGTTCTTTAAATTAACTGTTTCAGTGAGTTTAATATTCTGTTCTTCAATTAATTTGTTTTTTCTTTCAACTTCTTCGGTACGTGACTGTAATTCACGGGTACGGTTCTCCACAATATCTTCAAGATTGCGGTTCAGAAATTCAAGCTTCGTACGGAGGCGCTCATTTTCATGAAATTCCCGGACCCATCTGTAAATTATCAGCACCGACTGGAGGAAAATGAATATAACCATTACAACGGGGATGATATACCCTGTTCTTCCCTGAATTTTCCCGAGGGAAACCTGGACATCGTGAACGGATCCTGCAATAAGGAAAAGGAAAAGTATCAGGTACAACAGGTCGGTCGTATTCTTCCTGATTAATCCTCTTATGGGAAAGACAATGCCGCATATGGCAAGCACTGCAATTCCGGTGTAGGCAACCATCACACTGTAGCTGAAAATCCTAACGGGTGTTGTAAGCGTCAAAGCGGCCGAAGCGAGATAAAAAATTGTCAATCCTGAGGCCAGAATTTTCAGCAGCCTGACGGGATAGAGGTGATAAAGGTACCATATCCAGCCCGCCAATGTGATAAATGCCGACAGGTATTCAAATCTGATGGTCCATGTCCAGCTTAAGTCTGCAAAATCGTATATCAGGTAATCTCCGTTGAACAGGGGCCTGATTGCCAGTCCGAGCAGTGCAATACTGAAACTTAACATAGTCTTGTCGCGCGGATACAGCATGAAAAAGATAAAGAAGAAAAGGAGGAAAGCTGTTAAAATACCCACCACACTGTAATTAAGAGCCCAGTTGGAGGCTTTTGATTTTTGAATTGTACCAAATGAGCCTATTGTCATTGGCCGCCAGAAACCTCCCCTTCTGTGATTGAAGTTTGAGACGTTTATAAGGATACTTATCGTATCGGATGACGGGGTGAAACGCCTGAAGCCCGGCCTGTAACCGGGCTGCTCGGTACCTGGCTCTGTTCCGGGCCGGCCATTTGAATAGAAAAGGGAATCGTTGACCCAGAGTTCAAATGAGGAATCAAATACCGGGATATCAAATCCCATCGATTGCCTGTAAGAGCGGGGAAGCAAAACGATGAGCCTGTAGGTTGCAAAACCATCGGGAGTTACATTTATTCTGTCGGAGTATTCGGTCCAGTATGCAGGCACTTTTGGATACAGGTCGGGAGAAGGCTTATCTTCCCCTTTGAAGTCCGAAGGGGTAAAAAACCTTTTCCAGTAAAATTCCCATTCACCTTTAAGATTTACTGCGAATTTGCCTGAAGGGTTCAGTTCTCTTAAATCCAGAATCCCCTTTATTGCAACAGGATCTTTTTGCCGCTGAGCCTCAACCGGTAGTGTCAGAAAGAGCAGAAGCAGAAATGCCGTCAATTTTGATCCTGCGGGCATTCTGATAATTTATTTAAGGCCCCTGTTTCTCAGCAGTGCGTCAATGCTGGGTTCTTTGCCCCTGAATGCCAGGTACATGTCGTAGGGATCGCGGGTGCCGCCTTTGGAAAGTATCTCATTTTCAAATTTTGCGGCTATCTCCCTGTTGAAAATGTCGCCCGTCTCCTTGAATGCCTCAAAAGCATCGGAATCAAGTATTTCGCACCAGATATAGCTGTAATAGCCTGCTGCATAACCAGAAGCCCATATATGGTTAAAATATGTTGACCTGTATCTGGGCTTAATCTCAGGGATAAGACCGTATTTGTCAAGCACCTGTTTCTCAAATTCTCTTATGTTAAGATCAACCGGCTCGGTAAGAACATGATATTCCATATCGAGCAGCGAGGCGGCAAGGTATTCCACGGTAATAAAACCCGTATTGAATTTGCCTGCCTTATCAAGTTTATCTACAATCTCCTGCGGGATAACTTCACCGGTCTGGTAGTGTTTTGCATACACTTTCAGCACTTCAGGTTCGAGCACCCAGTGCTCCATTATCTGTGATGGCAGCTCAACGAAATCGCGTGGCACTGAGGTGCCGGATACTCCGGGATAAGTGGAATTTGAAAGCAGTTGGTGGAGAGCGTGCCCGAATTCATGGAAGAGAGTGCCTGCCTCTTCCGCGGTAAGAAGTGAAGGCTTGTCGGCCGTTGGCGGCGTTGAGTTCGTGACCATGGTAACAACTGGTGTAACCATTTTTCCTTTCGCATCCCGGTATTGCCCCCTGAAAGCACCGCACCATGCACCGCTGCGCTTTGATGCCCTCGGATAGTTGTCGATAAGCAATACACCGACGTGTTTTCCGTTACGTGTAACCTCAAAGGTTTTTACATCGGGATGATATTTGGGAATGTCATTCCTGGTTTTGAATTCAAGCCCGTAAAGCCTGTTGGCAACATAAAACATCCCCTTCATCACGCTGTCGACCTGGAAATAAGGTCTTGTTATTTCATCGTCAAGATCATATTTCTCCTTTTTAATCTTTTCGGTGTAATACCACCAGTCCCAGGGAGCAAGTTTGAACTTTCCGCCCTCCCTGTTAATAAGCTCCTGCTGAGCCGCTGCTTCTGCCTTTGCGACCGGAAGGGCGGCATCCCATATCTGTGAGAGAAATTCGAATACTTTTTCGGGCGTTTTGGCCATGTTTCTCTCAAGAACGTAGGAAGCATAGTTTTCATAGCCGAGCAGTTTTGAACGCTCAACCCTCAGTTTTGCTATCCTTGCAATGATATCCTTTGTATCTCTTTCATTGTCGTTGTCACCCTTCATGAAATAGGCCGTAAAAAGCTTCTCCCTGAGGTCTCTCCTGTCGGAATACTGAAGGAAGGGAGTCATTGAAGGAACCTGAATTGTAAATACATATTTGCCTTCCATTCCCATATTCCCTGCCAGGGAGGCAGCCTGTTTTCTGACACCCTCGGGCAGTCCTGCAAGCTCTTCCTCCCTTTCAAGAATAAGTTTGAAGGCATTTGTTTCGGCAAGAAGATTTTCACTGAACCTTACAGTCAGAAGCGATAATTCCTCGTTTATCTTTCGCAGTTTTTCCTTGTCTTCAGGTGAAAGTGCCGCTCCGTTTCTTACAAAGCTTTTATAGGTATCTTCCAGCACCTTCATCTCCTCTCCGGTCAGGTTGAATTTGTCCCTGTTTTCATAAACCTGCTGCACCCGGCGGAAAAGGCTGTCGTTGAGATTGATGTCGTCGCGGTGACGAGCAAGCAATGGTGCCATTTCCTTATTGATGGCCTGGAGAGTGTCGTTGGTGTGGGCGGAATTGAGTGATCCGAACACCCTCGATACCTTCGTTAACAGTTCACCGCTGTATTCAAGTGCTTTGATGGTGTTTTCAAATGTGGGAGCCTGAGGGTTGTTTATTATTGCCTGGACATTCTTTTTTTGCTCTTCCATACCCTTAAGGTAGGCAGGTTTATAATGTCCGGCTTTAATTTTATCGAAAGGAGGTACCTCGAAAGGTGTGTTGTAACTTTCATTCAGAAAAGGATTTTCATTCATCGTTCTGTTTTTGCATCCGGTTAGAACTGCAACAATCGTTAAAAGAATAATAATGTTTCTTTTCATGGTATATTGGTTTTAGGGTTTCCGGTTGAACAAAGAAGTAAATATGTCTGCCTGCAAAAATAAGTAATTAACATCTGCAATAATAGTTAATTAACACATAAATAAAAATGCTTTTTAATGCCACTGTAATCCGGCATGGAACTTTTAATTAATCACGGCAAATCATAACTGAATAAAAAATAATTGGTAAATTGGAAATGTAAAGTATCGCCATGAAGAGGTTAATCACTTTACTTTCATCAGTTTTCATCCTGTTGGATATTACAGCTCAGGATAATGCCATTGTGCCGAAAAAGGGCTGGAACATTGGTTTTCTGCCTGCCGTAGCCTACGATTCCGACCTCGGTGTCTATTACGGCATAATAATAAACCCTTTCGATTACGGCGATGGCTCTGTTTATCCGAATTACAGGCAATCGGTTTATCTTCAGATTTCGGGGTATTCGAAGGGAAGCTCAGAGCATGCCCTCGAATATGAATCTTATTCCCTGCTTCCCGGCATGAAATTTACAGCCAGGTTTAAGTACCAGGGGTACAGGGCCTATCCCTTTTACGGTTTTAACGGCAGGGAATCAGTTTACAGGCCGGAATGGGAGGATGAAAAAAGCAGTATGTATAAAACCCGGATGTTTTACAGGATTGAGAAGAAGAATCTGAAGGTTTCGGCCGATCTTCAGGATACTATCGGCAGTTCAAATTTTATGTGGCAGGCGGGATGGGCCATGGGAAGTTACCGTGCAGCCCCGGTAAATACAGAAAGGATGAACAGAAAGCTAAGCGGCGGCAAGGTGCTGCCTGACACCGCATCGTTGTATGATAATTATGTTGATTGGGGACTCATCAGTGAAGACGAGAGGGGCGGGGGTATTGTTAATACCCTGATGGCAGGACTTGTTTATGATTCACGCGACAGGCTTACAAATCCTCAGAAAGGTTTGTATTCAGAGATAAACATCAGGTATATGCCTTCATTTCTTACCAGGGGAGGCTATTCAGATCTTAGTCTGGGATTGATTCACAGGCAGTATATTACCCTGGTTAAGGCAAGACTGATATTTGCTTACCGTGTATGGTATAATGCCAGCCTGGCCGGCAATCAGCCTTTTTACGCCAGGCAGCAGCTGGTTTCTTTCAGGAATACTGAAGGATTTGGCGGTTCATCCACTCTCAGGGGAGTACTTATGCAGAGAATAGTTACCCGCGATTTCCTGCTCGCAACGGCCGAACTGAGGTCAAGGCTGGTGAATTTCAGATTCATCAATCAGAACTGGTATTTCGGGGCAATAATGTTCATGGATGCAGGAAAAATAATCAAACCCCTTAAAATCAATATTGGAAATGTCCCGCCAGCTGAGGTAAACAGCTATTTTGCGCTTCCGGATAAAACTCTTCACAAGTCGGCCGGAGCAGGGTTTAAACTTGCAATGAATGAGAACTTTGTATTATCGGCCGAATATGCAATGGCCTTTGACAGGCAGGACGGAATCTCGGGTCTGTATCTCGGGCTTAATTACCAGTTCTGAAAAAGAGGGGGGCGCCTGGCAGCGCCCCGTAACCCTCCTCAAACTAAAACCTGATTGATAAAGAACCGCTTTAAGCGGCATGAAGTTCTTTTTTGTCTAACCCTATGAATAATAAATTCAACTTAAAGACGGTAATAAGCAACGGTTGTTGCATACGTTATTGTTAATCTTTTGTTAATGTTTTCAGGGTATTGGGAACTGACAAGACATGACCGCCCCGATACTGTCGGCCGGTCCTGCCCGGATTCACAATGCTCCCTTTCCATATCGAGTACTGATGTAGCGGCTGCCCCGTTCAACCCTTTCAGGGTTGCAGCGGTATTCTAGGCTGATCACAGCGGGCTTCGCCCGCAGTTATTCATATTTTGCTCCTGCCGGAGCAACAACAAATGGTCTTCAGGCGCATCAGACCTTAAAAAAAGGCGAAAGGAGAAAGTTGAGTGAAACGAAACCCTGACCGGAGTGTCAGGGGAGAAAGTTGAGTCCCGCTTCGCGGGATAAATTCAACGAAACTACAGACACTACGGTCTGGACAGGCCTGACCGAATTGAAAATCCTGACCGAATTGAAAATCCTGACCGGAGTGTCAGGAGTGTCAGGAGTGTCAGGGACGAATAAAGCCCCCTCTTTACGAAGTAGAGAGGGGGTTGGGGGGTGAGTACATGAGAAGAAGGAGAAAGTTGAGGAAACGAAACCCTGACCGCAGTGTCAGGGGAGAAAGTAAACCAGGAAATAATAAGGCGAAATAAGCCCCCTCTTTACGAAGTAGAGAGGGGGTTGGGGGGTGAGTACATGAGAAGAAGGAGAAAGTTGAGGAAACGAAACCCTGACCGTAGCGTCAGGGGCGAAAGTAAACCAGGAAATAATAAGGTGAAATAAGCCCCCTCTTTACGAAGTAGAGAGGGGGTTGGGGGTGAGTACATGAGCGAAAGGCGAAGGGAGCACGAAGCGAAGAGTATGTAAAAGTTTGTCAGGAATTTTTTATACATATAATTTTATGATTATCTTTGTAATATCTTAGGTAGTGCAGA
>Ga0116147_1002486_pt1 | contig 18528 bp, 21 predicted proteins | sample AD_JPNHG3_MetaG_FD_89749 | JGI IMG/M metagenome (GOLD analysis project Ga0116147, IMG submission 89749) | Active sludge microbial communities of municipal wastewater-treating anaerobic digesters from Japan - AD_JPNHG3_MetaG | ecosystem: Engineered > Bioreactor > Anaerobic > Digestate | place...
GACTGGCGAATCTGGGCAGACTTTGCACAAGTATTGATTCGCGAGGCAAGAGAACTCTACCTTACCGAAAGCTTCGGCGTCGATCTGGCGCACACGACTTATGCCTTCGACTCCACAACCATCGCAAGTCCGAATACGACGGCGCGCCATATCCACAGTCTCGGTTTGGAAGAAACAAGGGGAGCGTTGGAGAAAGGTCTAAAAGGTCCAGCTCAGGTGATTGAATTCAAGAAGGTCAATGCTGTATAAAAGCCCCAGATGCAGCAACTCTGAGGGCATTTTTGTGTCCGGATTTGTGTCCAGCGGTTAATAGTGAGGGCTGTTATCTGTAAGCACTTGTAATTATTGGTAGTCCCACGGGGGTTTGAACCCCGGTTTCCGGCGTGAGAGGAGAACCTGAAAGATATCTAAGTCACCTGTTTTATTACAATTATATGATTTCATTGAGATAGGTGTGTCCCTTTGTGTAATGGTTTGCATCCGTTTACACTCGATTTCAATGAAAAGGACACCCCAAGGGACACACCTTTGCCGTAAAGTTGCTAAGCCTAATCTTCAATAGAATTTAAAAAGATGTAAATTTTTTCTGAAGCTCCTTTAACGATTTTAATCAAATCTTTCTTCCATTTTTTGGGCATGCTCAAATAGATTTCCCGCATCTTTCTTTTTTGGCTCTGTTGCTCTAAAAGATATTCGCCGAGTTGCCGGGCAGTCTCAATATCCTTCTCCCGTTTGAAGGACTTCGTGCGCCGATTGCTTACAATGAACTTGTGTAAAACATAGGCAGTTGGTTCCGGTACATTGATCAATATGCCATTGTAATAAGCATTCATCGTATGATTTTGGAGAAGATCGAGATACCTCAATCCTTGAGCATTTATGTGGAGCTCATCAATTGCATATGGCCCGTCTTTCCCTTTGCCCCTTTCAGGAGTGAGAAACTCAACTTCAAGATCCGGATGAACATACTTTTCATAACCGTCAAGCAATGATATTTTCCTGTCAAACCCTAAGTTTTTTAAAATTAAGGCGACATCAACACCTTTATGTATCATCGGAGGGTTGGGAACTAGGAGATCCAGATCGGCCGTTCGCTGCATAGAAATTTCTACCGGATTACCAAAGTACTCCTTGTAGATAAGAGGACACCAGCCTCCGATGAGAACAATGTTCCGGAGTACCTCTGCCTTATCGAGCCTAGTTAATATGGTAAAAAATAAATCATGTTCTTTTTCCATGAAGCGACCTTTTGATTTCCTTGAGATTTTCCTTCACCTGACGCAGTTTTTCCTGATATTCTTTTCTTTGTTTCATACGTTCATCGAGAGCATCCCGCACTTCGGGAACATCCTTTCCAACATACTCAAAAATTATCTTTTTATCTTCACGACGGGCAAGATAGAGATATCGCTTTCCGCCCCTCTCTTTGAATGATATTGATCCACGAGGAGCTTCCAAGATCTTTTCTTTATAGAAAACAGAAAGTTCTTCCAGTCGTTCGAGTTCTTCTGCTAATATGCCTTTAATGATACTCATATCGGCCCCTTGCCTAACAATGTTGGTTGATTATAAATTTTGTTAGGCAACAAATCAACAAAAATCTTGCCTAACAATTTCCTTATAACTATATGATTGTTAGGCAATTTAAATTTGGATTATTTGCTGGCGGATGGTTATCTTAATTTAGGTCGATTTTAATATTGGATATGCCCCTCCCCGAATAAAATTTACTATTCTAAAAAAGTGACGGCTGTTTAATTGGTGGCACCGCTTTATTTGCAGTATCACTCATCATCAATCTCTGCTCAACTTCATTTCTCTGTGTTCCGTATCTTTCCCTCGATGATGCGATGATTGTTTTACGATAAGAAAAGGCGGATAGTTGCGGCGGTATGGTAACAGCGCTAAAAGCTCTGGACGTATGGCCATCAATCATCATTTTTAGATAAATATGATGATTAGGAAGATTAACAAAATCAATCTCGCTGAAGGTGGGATAAAACTCTTTAGCCAGGAACTTTGAATCTTCCGCTCCCACCCGGAAAGAGACTATGGTCCCGACATTGCCAATAATTGCCGCCCGTACTCTCTCATCAAGCTGTTCGATATACTGATGACTCAAAACTAGATACAGATTGTATTTGCGGGCTTCCGACAAAATATCAATAAAGCTCATGGTTAAAAAGCTGTGAATCTCGTCTATGAACAAATGAAACGGTAGTCTGCTTTTTTCTGGCATATCCGCCCGGTTTAAAGCTGCCAACTGCAGCTTAATGACCAGAAGAGACCCCAGCAAAGAACAATTATCGTCGCCGATCTTGCCTTTGGATAGATCCACGATTAGAATTTTCCGCTCGTCCATAATTTCCCTGAGATTGAAGGCGCTTTTGGGCTGGCACACGATATTGCGGATAAGTGGCGAAGAAAGGAATTGGCCGATTCTGTTCAGTATGGGAGCGGTGGCGTCGGAGCGCAGCCAGGCGCTGTATTTTTCAAACTCCAGTAACCAGAAGTTCTGCACAACCTGATTGGTTATCCTGTCAATTATATCGCCCCTGAAATATTTATCCGTCAGGAGCAAGGGGATATCCAAAAGGGTACTTTGAGGCTGTTCCAGAAGGGCCAGAATTGAGTTTCTTAATATGTGCTCCATGCGTGGCCCCCAGAAATCGCCGGAGACCTTTTTGAAGACTGTTATAAGGCTGGAGGTAATCAAATGATACTTATCATGCCCGACCTTCTCCAGAGGATTGAAAGCAATAGGATATTCAATGTCCGCAGGATTAAAGTATATAACATCTTTAACTCTCCGTTTGGGAACCAAATGCAAAACCGCCTCAGTCAGGTCTCCGTGAGGGTCGATTAGAGCCATGCCATGTCCGCGCCTGATGTCCGAACCAGCCATGTTTTGAATTAAAGTAGATTTTCCCGTGCCTGTCTTGCCAAGAATATACATGTGACCGGCACGGTCCTTATCTTTGATGCCAAAGACCTTCCGGGAACCGCGAAAATCAGTAAATGCGAAGGGAGTGATGGAGTTATTATTCCTATTCACCCCTTAATAATATCTCGCAATCAAGTGAGATAAAGCAGTGAAAATCTGTCAAAAAAATCAATAACGAAATATTCTTTAATTCTTTCTATGCAATGTTTTATTGCTTAAACATCCAAATCCTCCCTCCTTGTGGTCCCCTCCTCAATTGCTAGTCTTAAGGCAGTACATTAAAAACAAAGGAGGTAGTGCTATGGGCGGAAAAGATGACAAAGTTTTGGAGTTCCGGACGGATTCCGGGGAGCTTCTTTTGCGGCTCAAGATGATCGTCAAAAGCGACCAAACTTCCGAGCCCCAAAAAGAAGAAAAGAAACCAAACAGCGGCAATGGCGGCGGCAACGGGGAGAAAAAGGAAAGCGCTTCAGGGGCGGTCTATCCACCGATGACGGACGCGCAGAAGCGATACCTTTTCAGGCTTCTGGCGGCCAACGGGATTGAAAACGATGCGGCCTATGCAGAACTGAAGAAAACCTTCGGCGTTGATTCTCTGAAAGACATAACCAAACTGGAGGCCAGCCGGGAGATCGAAAAAAGGCTGGCAGCGCAGAAGGGGGGTGCAACCAATGGCCGGATATGAGATCGACCACCTTTCGGCGAGTCAAATCAATCTTTATCTTACATGCAGTTTAAAATACCGATTTCAGTACGTGGACCAGTTTCCAAAGCCCTTCAAGCCTTCCGGTCTGGCTTTCGGCAGTGTGATCCATTCCACCATCGACTGGTTCCACAAGCAGCGCAAGCAAAAGCGGGAAGTCTCCCTGGACGAGCTTTACCAGATCCTGGGGGCTGACTGGTTCTGTCAGCGGTGCGAGGAAAAGATCCGGTACAAGGACGGGGAGACTGAAGACAACCTTCTGGCCACGGCCAGGGGAATGATCAGCCTCTACTACCATTCACCACAAAACGGGATCGTGGAGGCGGAATTTCCGTTCCGTCTTCCCTTGATCAATCCAATCAGCAAAGAAAGTTTAGGCATACCTCTTGAGGGCTTCATTGACCTGATCGAAACGGGCGACACCATCACGGAATTCAAAACCTCGGCCCAGTCGATGAATTCCGACAGCGTTGATGAGATGCTGCAACTGACCACCTACAGCTACGCCTATCAGATGATGTTTGGCAAAGACCCGCAGACGCTCAAGGTGATCAATTTTGTCAAAACCAAGACGCCCAAGATGAACGTTTTAGAAAGCGTTGCCAGGGATCAGAAAAATTATGCAAGGCTCTTTCACTTGGCCAAGGAGGTTGTCCGAAGCGTCAGGGCAGAAATCTTTTTCCCGCGTCAATCCTTCATGTGTAAGGATTGCGAGTACGGGGATCTTTGCAAGTCATGGGGCGGAAATGGAATTCATTAATGGAGGCGCTTATGGGCTTACGAACTTTAAGCTACCACCCGGCCTATGAAGAGTCGGATTGTCCCTGCTTGCTGATCGGCAACCGGCGCATTGCCAAAAAATACGGCTGGCAGGTGGGGGATTGCGTGGAGGTGACGGAAACAGCGGAAGGGGTTTTGATTAAAAAGTCTGATTACCAGCCTCCGGTCTGTGAAAAGCACGGGACACGGCTCGTATTCTACGGGCTGGAAAATGAAAGGATCGGCATTTGTCCCAGGTGCCACAATGTGGTTTCAAGAATACCAAATGAGAAAGGAGGTCCGAAATGAACGGTATCATGATGCACCGAGGCGGCGAATTGATCACGCGCGACCAGCTTGACCTGATTGCCATGCCCGAACCAACGGAGAGCTATATGCCCGTCAGCCACTACCATCTGACGGACAAGCTTTTAACTATCAGCCAGGACATCCTGCGGGATTATGTCCTGGTCGGTGAAAACTACGGCATTGCCAGGCAGGGGAATCAATTGTTTGCGGTCTTAAAGTTTCAGCGCGACAAGTCAGACATCGGCCTGTCTATCGCTTTTCGCAATTCCTATGACCGCTCAATGGCCATTGGCATGGCTATCGGCGCTACGGTTTTTATCTGCGACAACCTTGCCCTGACCGGGGAAATCGTGGTCCTGAAAAAACACACCAAGAACGTCTGGACGGAGCTGGAAGAGACGGCCATCGCCACCATCTACAGGAGCCAGAAAAATTATGAGCAGATCGTCTGCGACGCCGAGGTATTCAAGGCTCTGCCGATGGAAAACCTGGAAGCGTTTCAGATGATGGGGGTACTCTTTGGTAACAATGTCATTAGTCCACGGCAAATGACGGTTTTGAAAAGCGAATGGCTAAGGCCCAGCTATAAGGAATTTCAGCCGCGCAATATGTGGAGCTTTTACAACGCCGGTACGGAATGCCTCAAGGCCTGCCCACCAAACTCCATCATGGAAAAGCATCTTCGACTCCACCGCGCCATTCAGCAGATCGTCAATTGACAGCAGTCCAAGACTATTCCGGAAAGGAGGCCAGCGATGTTCAAAATGGAACAGATACCGCTGGGCTTCTTTCCGGTGGTGAAAGGGAAAAATCAGATCACCTCATACGAGTTACGGGAACTCCTAAAAGGGAAGCGTATCATGATCGACTGCGGGTACTATTACCAATTGCACCCGTTCAGCGTGCCATAAGTGCTACGACTGAATTATCCACCGCCCTCGAAAACCTTCGGGGGCTTTTTCTTTTGTATGCGTTTGTTATTATTATGTTTATAGAAAAACAAAATAAGAAAAGGAGACTTTACCATAATTGAACTTCTGGTTGTGATCGCTATCATCGGGCTGCTGGCCAGCATTGTTATGGTTTCCATTAATTCAGCCAGAGCCAAGGCGAGAGATGCGCGCCGCATGGCTGATCTTCGCCAAATAAGGAATGCCCTGGAGCTGTATATCCAAGACAATGGATCGTATCTGGGAAGCTGCAATAGCTGGTGGTGGATTGATGACAATAATTTTGCCGGGTCTTCCGGATATTTCTGGAGAGTACGGTTACCACCGCCACCGCTTGCCATCTGGCGTGAACTTATTGGTCAAGTCAAATTCCGGCTCTTCCTCATCGCGCTTCTGAAAGCGGTAACGAATTTCTTTGTCAATCGCTAAAAGGGATAAGACCACTCCATAACTTCTCAGTGCTACGGAGTGTTCAATGATTTCTGAATCCGGATCGATATCACCGGTAATCCAAGCATTCGCAGAAACCTTCCTTGGCCTTGTAGGCAACTCTTTTCCTTTATAAAAATCAGCTGCATAAGTATCTTGATCTAATTTTTCTCCGACTTTCAAGTGGAAGCCAAAATAATCGGATTTCTTGTACCATCTCAATGTTGAGTTGCTGGACACCGCGACAGCGCAGGGTTCCTGGGAAAGTTGAGCATACCGGATGGCGGTGGCTGTTAGGGTTGTCCCGAATTCCCCGGAAAGTTCCGAGACCCTGTCCATATTCGGGATTTCCTTTTTGACATAGCGGGAAAAAATCTCCTCCGGCATTAAAATGCTAGAGGCAAACTCATTTGCTTCTACCTCCTGATCTTTAAGCTTATTCCAAACATACATATCCTCATCACTACATATCACAAGCTGCGAATCATTGTGCAGTTCGAAATGGCCGAGTTCATGAGCTATCGCAAAGTTTTTGCGGCCCTGTTCGTGCAGTCGGCTACTGACCGTGATAATTGCCTGATCACCTTTTCTCACCAGCCATGCCTCAGCGCCGGCAATTTCTCGTTCATGTACAAACGCGCCGCGCTCCATGGAAATTTCTCTGATATCGATCTCCGAGGGATACCTTATCTGAAGGTTCTGAATTATCGTGCTTGCCCGCAGGGCTGCCAGTGAAAGGTTCATTCATCAATCCTTTTTAAGCTCCGACTTTTTCAAGGCATCCAACTGTTCCAAATCCTCAAATAACTTTATGATATCCGCGTCAGAGAGCGTACCTTTATTGCGGAAATAGGCTTCCGCATGATCAAGAGCGCCTAGGCCATAATTATCTTTGATGAACGCTGCAATTTTATCTTTTGCATTAATTACAGAGCCGGGAATTGCTTGGACGTTGCCAAGTAAATTTTCTATTGCTTCCATCTTCAGCTTTGCCTTCCTTCTCCAGCCCAGCCGTCTTTCTTCAGAAGCGCGTTTAACGGCCACCGCAGCGTCGATCTTTAATTGATCAACGTCAATTTGCTGCTCTTTGAGCTCGGCGACCAAATCTTCTGATTCCAACCCTTCGGAGTCGCTCATAAAATTAGAAAAGCTTTCGATGAAGGCTTTCTTTTTAGTATCGCTAACCATTGGACCTCCTAAAACTATTGTTCCTGCTGCATGATTCTATTTATGGCAGACGCTTTCCTGAGAAGTTTTCTCTTCAGCATATAAACCTTGGTCACATCACAGCTCATTTCTTTCGCAATTAGCTCGGACTTGTCTATTCCGTCCTCAATACACAGCAAGAGTAATTCCAGATCCTCATCGCCTTTTACCAAGGCAAACAGCTCTTCCTTGACCTTTGCTTCGTGTTCTATTCTTTCTTTGGCAAGCAATTGCTCTTCAGGGGTTGGGGCGGGCTCGCTCAGGGACATTGGAGGGTCGGGAATGACGTCATTATAAGTTACTTCCGCACTATCCTGATCCTCGGATTCGTTAATCCGACCACTCATCAAATGTCCCATCGATGTATACAAATGGTTCATATCGCTCTTCACGATCCATTTTAGGTGGGCAAGCAAATCCGGATATTTGTCAGGGTCCCAGGCGCGAGTGCCGGTATAGATCTTCGAAATAGCTGTGAGTGCGATATCCCTCGGGGTCATCCCCGCTGGCAATTGATCCGGATTTCCTATCTTCCATTTATATCGATAAGCGCGCCAATGGGCAAAATGGGTCAGTTTAATGATTATATCGCTCCAGTCCGCTGCTTCAAGGTGCTTAAGAATTTCGTCTTCTTTCCCCATCAAAGCCCTCCTTGGTTATATAGACCGGCCAGAAAGAAAATTTGCCGGCAATATGGCAAATTTTTTGATTCGCCGGATTATACATCTAACATCATGAAAAAGGGGGAAGAAAATGCAGAGAAATCCCAACGAGTCTCAAGAGCATCAAGATTTGATAATCATGATGGCCAATTACTTCTCTGTCCAGGGATACCGGAACATAAAAGCTGATGTCCCCAGTTTGCCGAATCCTGACATCATCAGAGGGACAAAACAAAATCATATACCTGATCTTACGGCAGAGAAGAATGGCACCAACATTATTTTGGAGGCGGAAACGGCGAGCTCCATATTTGATGAGCATACCGCAAGCCAATGGTCACTGTTCTCAAGTGCAGCGGCTAATTATGGTGGTCAGTTTCATGTTGTTGTTCCGAGAGGAGCAAGAAGCAATGCAGAACAGCGGGTTAAAAACCTCAGCATTTTTGTCCATGAGATTTGGACCCCAAAAGGGTAAATAATATTAATTAATTTAAAAAAGGAGAAAAAATATGTCAAAAAAATTTAAGTTCAAAATCGAAAACGTAACGTATGACGGGGACAGCCAGTTTATTACTGGCCAGCAAGTAAGAAGCGTCGGGCCTGGGATACCCGACAATATGGATCTTTACCTGAAAGTGGCGGGAAAGCCGGGACGGTTGATTGCAAAAGATGAGTCAATCGACCTGGGCGAGCCTGGCATTGAGAAGTTCTATTGCCAAGAGGCCAGCTCAACCGCAGGTGCCCTCTAATGCCGCTGCTTTTTGATGGGGATTACCAAATTCTGCAAGAGTCCGGCCTGGAGATAGAGGAAGATGAAGCCCAACGATTTCTGGTAATAAAAAATTTTCCTCTACCTCCGGGCCTATACGCTCATAATGGAACCGTGCTTACCCAGGTAGAAGTACTTTCGGTCATCCCTGCCAATTACAATACCAGCGGTGGAGATATGTTCTGGGTCCATCCGGCATTGGTTCGCGCGGACGGAAAGGCAATCCCGGCGGCTGCCGTTTTTGGTGGCGGAGATTCGCGGCGATTCAAAGACAAAGAATATTGTCGATGGTCACGCCATTGGCCAGCCGCAAGCTGGAAAGCTAAAGTTGACAATATTCAGAAAGTACTTGATCGTATTGAATGGGCTTTAAAGAAACCGGACGCAAACAAATGACAGGACATCGAATTACATTACTAGGTTCTCATGATCGAGAACTGCAAGAATGGTTAAGCGGACACCCCGAAGGTCACGAACGCGGTGCCATTGTACTATTTCGGTGCTTGGCCAGAAGAGTGGAAGGCCAGCCCATATCTGACCGTTTCTTGTCGGCAGATATAGTCAAAATGACGGGTGACTGGATAATTGAAAGCTCTGATACGCACATACGCATCAATATGCGCAAGTTCCCAGAAATCTACCTTCGTTGTGAAACCGACGGCCTAGTGCTTGGGTTTGCGCATAATCATCCCATGAGCGACTATCCAAGTTTTTCTCCCGTGGACGACGCAAATGAGCTAAATATTCTGAAAGGGCTTTCTGGCTGCAACGGCGAAAGGTCATTTTTAGTCGCTATGGTCTTGAAAGATGGTACTTGGCAAGCCAGGATTCGTCGCGGCGCCAAACCGCAAGAAATTTTACCTGTACGCCACATCTGCGTCATCAACAATCGGATAAGGCTACACGGTATCGATGTCCCTGAAGAATCATCAGAGACATTAAAGCGGCAGGAGGCGGCATTCGGGAAACCGTTTAATGCTATGCTTCGCTCATTGCGAGTGGCAGTTGTCGGAGTGGGAGGGACAGGATCACCAGTTGCGACATTATTAGCCCGTGCGGGGGTTGGAGAATTGATTCTAATCGATGGCGATACTCTAGACAAGACTAATATGAACCGGGTTCGCGGGTATTGCGTCAGAGATGCTGGCAAAAACAAGGCAAAGACTCTATCGAAGTTTATTAAAAGCCTTGGCTTGGACGTGAACGTCGCAGCCATAGATAAATATTTGGACCAGTCTGGCGAAGCCATTGATGCCCTTTCTAGTGCTGATGTTGTCTATGGTTGCACAGATGATTCGCTCGGGCGAGATTTAATGAATCAGTCGTTATATTACTATGCGCAAGCGTATATTGACGTCGGTCTAACTGGTTTTGTGGATCTTGATAAGCAGGGGTATCCGTATCTTAGGGATCACCAAGGACGCATTAGCTGTATTTTACCTGAATATGGAGCGTGTCTTCGATGCCAGCGAGTGGTTACTGATCAGAATATAGAATACGAGCAGGCGATAAAAGACAATCCGGAATTGGCTAAGCTAGATCCCGCCACGCTCAAGCGCGACTATTACTTGGTCGGCGGCGGTGAACAAGCTCCTGGAGTTGGTCCTTTTACCGGTGCCACCGCAGATATGGCAATTGCCACTTTCATGGATTTGATCAGGTCGTATAGAGACATCTCAACCGAATTGCGACAGGACAATATCTGGATTGATTTTGTTCATATGAACATCCATAGTAATGAACCCTTTGACGATCCGGAGTGTATCTATTGCCGTAAGCGCTCGCTAAAGGTAAAAAACGAAGGCAAATACCGCTTAGAAATTCCACAATTAGGCGAAATACCCAATGATTAATTTTTTTAATAAAATTTATCAGAAGCTATTTGGACGCGAGCCACAACGACCATATAAGGAGCCGGATGTTTACTATAAATCGTTGACTGTCGTTGGTAAAACTCCGAGCAATGATACGGTCGGGGAAAGAGAATTCATAACGGTTGTGTATCAAAATAAGCCACATTGGGCGCTATTTCGTTGTCCCTGCGGTTGCCATCACGTTATCTCTTTATCTCTACAAAAAGTTCACAAGCCGAGTTGGCATGTCTACAAAAGCCCTGCCGGCAGACCCACGGTGTATCCTTCAGTCTGGCAAGTTAAAGGGTGTCGAAGCCATTTCTGGATCAAGGACGGACGGGTCTATTGGGTAAAAGATTGATTCTCTGTCCTCGGCTTTAGAAATTTGGACTTTAGAATATCAAGATGATTTACTTGCCCATTCAGCCAATCTTTCCCCTCTTATATATAACTTACTGAAAAGATAGACTTAATCCATGGACATAACACAAAGAGAAAGGTATTATATTGGCAAGATATTTAATCATCATTCGCCAGAGTTTGAGTTTTCTAATAGAAACTTCTTTTCATAAAAAGTTCGAACGTCCTCTACGGTGGCCTGCCATAAATGAATTTGAGCCCGAGAAGGTTCAAATTTTGGCTTAAATAAGCCATTATAAAAAGATTCGAGCGGTCTATTTTCACTTGCGGCCCCCTGAACACCATTTTCAATGATGTAAAAGACCTTTTTGGCTTGAATAAGCAGTTTTTTATCTTTCAAGATAAAGTTCGAGCCGATATTTTGCAGGACCCGCCTTTTCTCTTCTATGGTGCCTTTTTGGAAATGGTCCATGGCCTGATTAGCGAAGCTGAAATCATTTACTGTTAAGTTATGCACGTCTTGGCCGGCATCGTTCATTTTTAGGCTGTTTTCTAATTTAATCTTATCACCGAGCAGTATTTTTTTCTCCCGGAGGTACTCATCATCGCCGATCAGATCTCGCAACCTCATTTGATTCAAGTTACCGAGCTTTTTTTCGCAGTCACTATGAGCCTTTGTTAAGGTGTATTGAATGTCCAGGCGATTCATTTTCCGATCTTCTTTCTCTTTTTTTAAATAGTCGATGGCCAACTCTAAGAGTCGGTCATGGACTTGAATTCTCTTGAGATATTCAAGAATTTGCCCATCCAGATCATCAGCATTGATGTATCTTTGACTGCATGGATTATTTTTCTTTTTCTTGGTGCAGCGATAATAGGCATAATGATAGCCGTAGCGGTTGTCTTTTTCTTCGGCGGTAATCATCGATCCACATTCCCCGCAGCGGATCAAACCGGTAAAAGCGAAATCATGGGTTTTTGACCTGGCTCGGCCCGGCCGGCCCAGGATATTCTGGGCTTGCCAATATTCTTCTTCGCTGATCATGGGTTCATGCCGGCCGATGAAAACTCCCTCTTTTCTTTCGAGCAGACCATAATAAAAAGGATTGCTGAATATTTTGTAAAGCCCACTTAAGCTCAACGGTTTGCCCCCAGTCTTCTTATGAAACCTCGTTTGAAAACTCCATTCGTCGTTGGCAATTTCCAAGATCCTGGCTGGCTTGGTACCCTGAAGGATTAGATCCCATATTTTTCGGATCATCGGAAACCTTTCCGGGTCTTTTATGATTGTCTTGTCTCGCGGTTCGTTGAGGTAGCCCAAAGGTGGAAGGCCTGGGCACCAGCCTTTTTCCAGTTTTGCCTTGTTGCCTCTTTTCACATTATCGCTTAAGTCATCGACATATTTTTTAGCCATACCAAACTCCATTTGCATCATGAACTTGGAATTACTATTGTTTAAGAATGTGCCATGCGCCGTGACAATTTCAAATACCTTTTCCTCATTCAGAGCCCAAATTAAAGCTCCACCGTCGATCGGATTGCGAGCCAAGCGATCTAGCTTCCAGGAGATGATACCCTTAACCTCGCCTTTGTAGACCCTTTTCATCAGTGCATTAAATACCGGTCTGCCGGGTTGTTTGGCCGACCGGGATTCGGTGAGGATTTCAGATGCACTCAAGTTCAGCCTGGCGGCTGTTTCTTTAAGTTCCTTGATTTGGGATTCGATGGAAAGCACCTGCCGCTCTTCGGACTCGGAAGATTTGCGGCAATAGATGATGTATTGGGACATGAATTTACGTCTCCGGCCCAGGAGAGAATCGCCGTCGGCATAGAGACGTTGTTATTTATTGTTTGTTTCAGTTTATCATTTACTAAGTGATTTGGTCAAATTAGGTGCAACTAAAACGCAAAAAATATTGCCAGGATTTCCCTAATCCTGACTTTTTCGTGTTTTTATCGGAAGGCTAATGATTCTTAAAATGTCAACAAGGCTTGTAAAATTATCATAAGCCTCCTGGGCTGATATATCCTCCCCGTTTTCCTCCATATAAATCTGACGGAATTTTTCAATGAGTTCGTCGTTTGGTTTCATAGTTCTTTACCCATTAGGGTAAAGTATCCGGGCAGGAGAAATAAGAAGGGAAATGTTGTTTAAAAGGCCAAGAAGGTTCAACTAAACGCAAAATATCCTTTCCTAAGAAATAAATTGTATTGCCTTTATAGCGCAGTAAGCAACAGTGCGTCGGTTAAACTGTTCATACCCAAAGTTGCAGTTTTGGTTATCACGTAAGCTTCCCTGTCAAGTAGACAATTGTAAAATAGAGTTTCCGCCGTTCTTTGACAAACATTCCGCTGGAGTAAGGTCATCCAGGGAATCAAGGACTAGCTTCCTCTTGTTTTCCCGATTCTATCCACTCATTCACCCTTTCAAATCGTAATTGTTAATTCTGTATATAAAAGGCATAGTCACAAGGTAAAGGTGTACATCTTATTCCCAATGCAACTTTGAATGAAATAGGTGCCAGCTTAACAAATGTTTCTTCCTCTTTAGGTAATTGACTTAGGACTTGCCATCTTCTTTTTAATCGAGCGACTTGTTCCTCTTCCGAGGAGAAGGAATGTGGAATATGAAATGCTACAGGTAAAGTCAATCGTTTAGTCTTTTTATCAATTCTCCATACTCTACCATATCTTTGAATGATTCTTATAGGATTCCATGATAATTCAAAATGTAATAACCAAGCTTTTGATTTATGCAAAGAGATACCCTGCGAATGTTCATCAGTAACAATTAATATTCTAATTTTGCCATTATCATCATTAAAAGAATTGAATTTGGTATCACTTTTTTTCACATCACCTTGTAAGAAATAGCAGGGAATATTTTGTTTCGACAGATAATTATTCAGACTATGCGCCACAGCAATATAATGGCAGAATATAACGAATTTCTTGTCCGCATATCTATTTATTAATTCTTTTGTCGTCTTAAGCTTTAATGTTTCATGTTGTTTTAAACAACGATTAGTAAAATATTTCCTAAGAGAGCTAAATTTAGATTCAATAACATCATATGTTGTACCTGAATGCATTAGTGATTCCAGTGGATATACAAGACTTGGAGGATGAGGCATTTGGGAATTATTTGAGTAACATATTTTAGAAAGCCTGATATATTCACATGCCCAGTCGCTTTTATGGTTTTTGCTTTTATGCCCGAACTTTGCACTATTGTTTTCTAACTTATTTTCCTCTCTCTTTATCAAATCTGGGTATATTTTATAAAGGTTATATTCTCTTTTTTGATTTCCAACAATTGTTAATTCACTAAATAATTGCAAGGCGTTCTTAATATCTTTCTCATATTTAACATCATCTTCCTGTGCACATATAGAATCCATTTGAGATGTTGCACCAATGGGCGTCGCAGAAATGAGAACTACAAATAATTTTCGTTTGTTCTCTTTGCCTATTAATAGATTTCTCCAAAACCTTTCCGCACCTATTTTAGATGCTTCGTATTTCTCGATAAACTTCTTTGTGTGCCACTCATCAATAATAAATATTATGGGACCATTATTTCTGTCTAATTGATTAACTATGCCTTTCCTGAAATTATTATTAACATAATAAAATGTGCCATCAAACTTTTTGCTATGTTTGCCAGCGCCTCTTTCATGTCTATTTGATTTTGGCCCCTTCTTTGAGGAATGAAGATATTTAATCGATGGCATAACATTTCGTTCACATATCTCCGTTTGGCACTTTGATTTATCTCTCTTATTGCACCAATCGGAGCACCTTAACCATACTTCGTCTGAAATATGAGACTGTTTTTGAGGCCAAATAATAACATTGAATGGATTATACTTTTTCTTATTTGCTTTAAGAATGCCCTGTATTGCAATTCTCGTCTTGCCCCATCCAGTAGGAATAGCAAGGGGGATAACTCTTGTTTTGATCCTTTTGCTCTCAACAAATGAATTTATTGCCTTTTTTAGGGAGTCAATTGCTTCATTCTGTACAGATATAATGGTTTTTCTCATACTACTTTATTCCATTGTTCAATAATTTGAGACCAAATATTTATAATATCTTTATCATTACTATCAGAGAGCCTATTTATCTCACGATTGAGTTTATCCAAAATATCTCTCTTTTCATTAAGAAATATTTTATCCGACAGAAAATCGAACATTGGAAATCGCACGTTTCTTGAGATATTGCCGATATTGGTCGATCCCTTTAGTTTGCTAGTATTATTATTTTCTTTTCCGAATGATGTTTTCGGTCTCATCAGGAGGTCTTCCATTAGTTGATTAATATCCTTTTGAGAATGTACCTCATCGCTATTAATCCGTTTTATCGAGAGAGGAAAAGAATAACCTCCTACATCAATAACCAAATCAAACATATTCGCATGGATTGAACTGATTGAAATTTTATATTTATAATTTTTAATCGCGAGTTGATATCGTTTACATTGTTTATAGAATGTTTCCAATGCGGATTGAGTTTTCTTTTGTTTCAATTTATCACAAAGTAACTTGGAATGTTTTCTAATTATAAAATTTTCATGATCATCATATTCTTCCAGAAATTCTATGTTTTCATTATCGTTAATATCCTTTTGTTTACTTTTTAGAGGGGTGCGTTCTTCCCAGTTATTACCGCCTTTAATTTTTGTAAAAATATTTTCTAATCTCTCATCAGATTTTTCAAAAATAATTGCACATTCTATGTTTTTTTTCTCAAAAAATGCGGCTTTTGTTAAATTTGCTGATCCAATATAAGACCAAACAATCTTCTCTTTTCTTCCAATTTTTTTTGTGATAAAAATACACTTGTAATGCGGAAAAGATGTATTGTTCTTTTTTGTATACCGTTCAATTGTCAGATCATTCTTATCTTCAATATTTGTATCAATCCAAACACTTTTTTCGATTGACTCTTGCCTAGTATATAAACATAATTTAGTAAGGTTTTTTACTTTCATCTCTTTAGTAACATTCTTTACAAAATGTCCACTTCCCCAAGGTGAAAAGGCATACAGAGACAATTTATCTTCAATATTGAATTCAAGATTGTCTAAGCTAGATTGACAACTTTTCCAGATTGCACCACCAGAGCTATGAACTTCGGTAGTTCCGTTTTTTAAGACATGAACAATCAAGTGTTTATTTTGATTATGTTTAGCAAACCATCTCTTAACTATACTTCCAGTTCTATGCGTTAATCTTTGTGTAACAATAATATTCTCTTGGTCATACAATGTGTTTTTCCTAAGGTTACCCGTCCAAAGAGACAATATTTTTGGTCTGTCTAAATATATTATTTTGGCATGTAATGTTTTTTTTATTTCCGGTGAATAATTATCAAAAATGGATCTGTCTTTATATGACCCTTTGGGAGCTTTTAAACCACCACCATCAATCCTTAGATTGCGTAACTTACCATTTTCGCCAATAAGTTTTTCAATTATTGATGCATGTGCACTATACATAGCAATGTAGTAATCACTATTTTTGTTAATAATATTATCTACTGGCATTAAAAGTATCCTCCAGTAACTTCAACCATGTTTCAATTCTGAAGTTGATATTAACTCGTTCTCTATTTCCAATCCCTACATCATATATGCCTTTGTATGGTGGTCTGAAATGCTTGCTATCTGCCTTGATCCTAATAATATTGTAAATATCTTTTAAGACGGTATTTTTATATTTCCCCATCTTGTGCTTGATGGCCTTTAGTAGGGCATTAGCTAGCTTTGAATCAATCCAATCAGTATTTTTTCCGCCATAGAGGCAGACCATAATTCCTGATGTAATAAACAGGTTGTTGTTTGGATAGTTGTTAATTAATATGGTTAATCTGCTTTGTGAATCTTGAGAATTTTTTAGTTCTTCAAATATTTTGTTTTTTATTGTTTGGCCAATCAAGTATTTAAAGAAAGATTTTGCTGCAATTTTTCTTTTATTTTTAAAATCATTTGTTCCTTTTTGCCTGATTGGACATTTGCGTGAAGCAAGCTTTTTAGCAAAAGAAAGAGTTTCCTTCCGTAGCTTTCTGCTATTTATCAAATGATAATTGGATTGCCATTTGTCGAATGGGTTTCCTACCGCACTTCTTATACATCTTTTAACTGGTTGTTGCCCTATAGTAATGGGTGCAGTTAATTTTTTGTAATCCCTTCTGCTGATGTGGACATATCTTAAAAGATAAAATTCCCATATGCGGCTAGGTGTTATGATATATTTAAATGGTTCATTTTTTAACACGTCTTTTAACCCGCAAGCGTCGAGTAACTTTGCAGGTTCATAAAATATATTCGATTGCGCTTCTCTTCCTTCATCAAAACTACCTTTTTCGATAAATAATTCTGATAAACTCTTTGATTTTTTTATATTTTTTTTCAGAAGGTAGATGTTAAGCATTTTACTTCCCTAGCAGAGCAGATCGTAATCAGCAGCATACTTGTAATTATGCTGCACCATATAAATCGCCAAAAGCGATTGAATAAAACATTCTGAAACTTGATATGGAAATGATATACCATACGCAATTCTCATTAATTCGTTGCACACCCATTGGAACAGGTAGTCTTTCATTGAATAATCTTTCCTTCGAAAATTACAGATCTCCTTCCTGTAGAATGCGGCCGAATCCATTTTCTTCCAAATACCAATATGTGAAATGTTTCGATAGCCAGCTTGCAGCCTTTTCCTCAGCTAATGGACGGTAACGGGAGGTATATATCACCGGTATGCCGAAACGCGCTTCCAATGCATCTAAGGTGCCTGAAACAGCGTTTGGATGAGCCAACGTATTATATTCTTCCTGATCATAGAGAGACTTGATATCTTCGTAACTTGCTTCAATAAGTAAGGCTCGCCAGCGATACTTTGTCATTTTTTCGCATTGTTTAAAAAAGCGATCACGCTGCTGGATTACAGTCGTTATGAGATCAGTCAACGTTTTTCGCTCCAAGACAAGTAATGTTTCCATGCTTTCTATACTGTAGTCGCCTGCCTTCAATGCCTGTCTTTTCTCCTCTGCAATCCAGTTCTTGAATCGACTGAAATCAAAAGGATATTTTTCACGGGTGTCTATCAGGACAAGCGGTTTAGGAATCTGTCGGGTAATGCTGTGTCCACATCGTTTAACGATCAATCGACCGGATGGTGGCGCTACAGGATTGGGAAGTGGATTTGAATCGACGATATGATCATTAATGCAATCTGTCTTTGGTTCATGTGATGATGTCTTAGTCATACACCCTCTGCAATGATCATAAGAACGATTATATTGACTTTTCATCATTTAGCCTGCCCTCATTTTTATACCACATATTAAGTTGAAGTTCAGACATTTTTCATTTCTACGTCTGAATTCAAAAGTTAATCAAACATTATAAACGCAAAGATAGCTTCCTCTGAAGTGCTGAAAATATATTTCCAATCACTACTGTCCGGAATAGAATTATTTAACATCAATTAACATACTGATATTATTTACCAATAATGCTAATTACGCGAGTTACCGACTTGAAAATTTATCATCGATCTGAGCATTCCCCTGTGA
>Ga0116147_1002487_pt1 | contig 18519 bp, 19 predicted proteins | sample AD_JPNHG3_MetaG_FD_89749 | JGI IMG/M metagenome (GOLD analysis project Ga0116147, IMG submission 89749) | Active sludge microbial communities of municipal wastewater-treating anaerobic digesters from Japan - AD_JPNHG3_MetaG | ecosystem: Engineered > Bioreactor > Anaerobic > Digestate | place...
GATCATTGTATGAGAGCTGTAAATAGTTCTTTAAAATTCGGAATACATGGTCTGCCCTTAGTTGGATCCGGTGATTGGAATGATAGTTTAAATAGTGTCGGGGATGAAGGTAAAGGAGAAAGTATTTGGTTGGCCTGGTTTATCTTAGCAACCCTTTCGGAATTTATAAAAGTTTTGGAAAAGATAGATAGAAAAGAAGATGCAGATAGACTTAACAAAATTTATGAAGAGTTAAAAGACAATGTAAATAAACATGGATGGGATGAAGAATGGTATCTTAGAGCTTACTTTGATGAAGGAACATTACTTGGATCTCGTATAAATAATGAATGTGCTATTGATTCTATTTCTCAGTCTTGGAGCATTATCTCCGGGGCGGCGCCTTTGGAAAAACAAAAAGAGGCCATGATTAATCACGAAAAATATCTTGAAGACAAAGAAAACAATCTTGTTAAACTACTGGCGCCGCCCTTTAAAAACTCTGTACCATTCCCCGGTTATATTCAAGGATATCCGGAAGGTACCAGGGAAAACGGAGGGCAGTATAATCACGCGGTTGCATGGGTAATGAAAGCTTACACAATGTTAAAAGATGGGGATAAGGCTTATGAAATTGCTAATGTTTTAAATCCTATTGGTAGATCTATGGATGTTGATGGTATGAAAAAATATAAATTGGAACCTTATGTTATGGCAGGAGATATTTATTCTAACCCCCAGCATTTTTCGCGAGGAGGTTGGAGTTGGTACACAGGATCTGCGGGATGGTTTTATCAAGTGGTTATAGAGGATTTTTTAGGGTTTAAAAAATATGCAAATTATTTTTCTTTAAATCCGGTAATACCAAAAGATTGGAAGACATTCGGTATGGAATATACTTTCAAAAATACAAAATATAATATAAAAGTTGAGAGGGGTACTAATAAAGGACTATATTTAAATAATAAGAAAGTTGATGATGGGAAGATTCCATTACGTGAAAATTTAGGAGAAATGAAAGTATATTTAGTTATTTAAGTTGGTATTTTATTTTTATATTTTAAAATTTTATGAATAAACAAATATTAGATTCGGTTTTTCGAGCTTACGATATAAGAGGCAGATATCCTGCTGAGCTTAATGAGGAGTTTTATTACTCTTTAGGAAAGGCTTATGTTACTTTTTTTAATTCCAAAAAATTAGCAATTGGATACGATATTAGACCCAGCAGTATTGATATGAAAAAAGCTTTAATAAAAGGAATCCAAGAGACGGGATGTAATACCGTTGATATTGGTGAAATTCCAACAGAGGCCTTATATTTTGCTACCGGAGAATATCCTCATGTTTTTGATGGTGGTTTAGTTGTAACTGCTTCCCATAACGGTGCCGGATGGAATGGATGTAAAATAGTTGCGAAAAATGCCAAACCAATAAGTAGCACATCAGGGTTAATGGATTTGAAGAAAATAATGCTTGATAATTCTTATAAAAAGTCTTCAGGATATTTTGGAAAGCTTGAAGAAATGAATGTCATGCCCGCGTATAAAGAAAAGGTGCTTTCTTTTATTAAAACAAGTAATAATACCCCACTTAAAGTTGTTGTAGATGCAGGAAATGGAATAGGAGGAAAGGTTTTTGATTATATTTTTTCTGATTTGAATATTGTCGTTGATAGAATGTATTTTAATCCTGATGGAAATTACCCCAACCACGTTCCGAATCCCATGGAAGAAGAAAACGTAGCCGAAATTAAAAAAAGAGTTGTAGAAACCAACGCTGACCTTGGAATTGCAATTGATGGTGATGCAGATAGGGCTTTTTTTATTGATAAAAAAGGAAGAAAACCGGATGGAGTTTATATCGGAGTTCTTCTTGCTAAAAGTATCATCAAAGAAAATTCTACGAGTGAAAATAAAAAAATTATTCATGACCCGAGGATTACATGGCCTTTTATAAATGAGGCTAAAAATTTAGGAGCAGAAACTATTCAATGTGTAGCAGGACATTCTTTCTTTAAGCAGAAAATGGCTGACGAGCAAGCTTTGTTTGGAGCTGAAGCCAGTTCTCATTTTTATTACAAGAACTTCTATAATTGCGATTCGGGGATGATAACTATTGCCCGGATTTTGAATATGTGTTTTGAAGGTTTTGATCTTACCGAGGAATTAGATTATTTATTTGAAAAATATCCAAATTCCGGAGAGGTAAATTATAGAGTGGAAAATTCAATCGGACTAATAAATAAGATTGAAAAATATTATGAAAAAAAGGGTGCAAAAATAGAAAAACTTGATGGTTTATCAGTTGAATTTGAAGATTGGAGATTTAACCTTAGAACTTCCAATACTCAGCCCCTTTTGAGACTTAATTTGGAAGCAAAAACAAAATCATTGGTGGTTGAAAAATTTCTTGAAGTTGAAAAAATGATCGGTGTGGTTAGAGATAATCTACCCGCTTTGGAAGAATTAAGATAAATTTATTTTTGGAGTCGGGACTATTTTTGAATGGTAAATGTGTTTAAAAATTTCAACACAGAAGAAAATTATCAAAGACAACCCAAAGGATATTAACCAATAATTTACTGAAGGAACTTCTAGTTTGAAAAATTCCCTTGTAGATGGTGTTAGGAAAGGAATTGCCTGTAGAACAAATCCTCCTAAGACTCCTAAATTAAGCCACTTGTTCTTAAATATTCTGGTTTTGAAAAATGGTACGGTCGGCGCTCTCACAGAAAAAACATAAATCAAAGAATTAATTCCGATTGTTATAAATGTAACAGATCTTGCTAATGTCACGTTTCCTGTGTTTTTGTACACGATATAAAAATACGCAAGAGCAACTATCCCTACTAATAAACTTACAAACGCTATTAAATGAAACATCCATCCAGTAACAAGACCTTCGTTTGGAGATCTTGGTTTATCCTTCATTAGACCCCGTCTTTTTGGATCAACAGTTAAAGCCAGATCAGGAAATCCATCGGAGACCAAATTAATCCACAAGATTTGAACTGCCGTAATTGGAAGAGGTAGATTAAGTAATATACCCACAGTGACAATAAAAATTTCTTCAAAGGCATCACACATAAGATATAAAATTATCTTTCTTATATTTTCAAACATGGCTCTTCCCTCTTCTATGGCATGAGCTATAGTGGTAAAACTTGAATCTAATAAAACAAGATCTGCCGATTCTTTTGCTACATCAGAAGCCTCATTAACTACTATTCCGATGTCTGCTTTGTGCAAAGCAGGGGCATCGTTTACTCCATCTCCAACCATTGCTACTACCTCTTCTTTTTCTTTTAAAGCTTCAACAATAGAAAGTTTTTGATCGGGTGTGGTTCTAGCGAATAATTTTATTTTTAGGATTTTCTCCCGTAATTCCTTAGAAGACATTCGTGATAGTTGATCCCCTGTTATGTACTCGTCATCTTTTACCTCTATCCCTAGTTGGGAAAGTACATATATTGAAGTATTAGGATAATCTCCTGTTATAACAATAGTTTTTATTCCGGCGTTATTTGTTTCTTCCAAAACTTCTTCTAGCCCTTTTCTTACGGGATCAGAAAAGGCTAAAATTCCGACCCACTCTAAGTTTTCTTTTGCGTCTGAAATTTCAAGAATTTTTTTGTCCTTAGAGACTTCTTTTCTGGCAAATCCTAAAACTCTTTTTCCTTTGGAGGTCAATTCTTCTATTTTTTGCAGTATTTCTTTTTTATTTTCTTCTGACAAAGTAGACCAACTTAAAAGTATTTCAGGAGCACCGTTAACGAAAATCATGTTCTTATCATCATCCCATTCGTATAAGTACAAAGAGAATTTTTCTTTGGAAGAAAATGGAATATTGTCTATTCTTTTCTTTGATTTTAAATTATCTGCGTCATTGTCTTTGTTTAATGAATCATTTGCCCATTTATAGGCAGCTATTACAACCGGATCATCCAAGTCATTTGCAAGTAATGTCTGCAGACGTAAAGAATTTGCATCCCCAATATAATCCGACACTTGCATATTTCCTTCGGTTAATGTTCCTGTCTTGTCAACACAAATTACTGTGACTCCTCCCAATGTTTCTGCAGCGACAAGTTTTTTCACCAGTCCTTTTTGTTCTAGTATTCTTTTCATTCCTACGGTTAAAACTATTGTGAGAGAAACCAAAAGACCTTCCGGAATACTGGAAACAGCAAGGGCCACTGAGGTTATGAATATTTCCGAAAGAGGTATTTTTCTTAATATTCCGACAATAAAAACAATTCCTATGACTATTCCTACCACCATTAATAACTGGTTGCTGAATTTTTTTAGTTGTTTTTGAAAAGGTGTTATTTCTCCTACCTCTTGTATTTTTTCAGCTATTTTTCCTATTTGCGTTCTTGCACCTGTTTCTTCCACTACCATTACAGCCTGCCCAGCCGACACTGTGGTTCCCATATAGATTTTTTCGTTTGCTTTTTTTTCAACAGGCACACTCTCTCCTGTTAAAACCGCTTCATTGGTATAAAAACGATTTACTGAAACAAGTGTCCCATCAGCAGGTATTTTGTCTCCTTGTTTTAAAAATATAATGTCTCCGGGAACAACTTCTTTTACATCAATTTCAATTCTTTGGTTATCCCTATAAACTACTGCTTTTTGTGAAATGATTTTTTTCAACGCCTCTAAAGCATTGGACGCTCTGTTTTCTTGTATAAATCCCAAAGTTGCATCCAGTATTACTGCAAACATGATTATAATTGCGTCTCCTGTATCTCCAATTAAAAAGGTTACTATTGAAGCTCCTAGCAAAACATATACAAGCGGGCTTTTAAATTGGTCTAGGAAAATTGATAATTTGCTGGGGGGTTTCTTTTCCGGAAGTTTGTTTAATCCAAACTTCTTTATTCTTTCCTCTGCCTCGTTTTTTGTAAGTCCGTTTATTGAAAATGCGGAAGAATTGTCCTTCATATAAATACTAAAAAATAAAGTGTATATAAAATTTAACACGATTGATTTACGTTAACAAGATTTTGTGCAGTGTTTTGAAATTTTTGATAATATTTTCTTATGAATGATCAGAAAGGATCTATTCACAAAGTAGTTTTGTTTTTAATTGTTTTTCTGTTTTTAGCTTTTGGGTTGATGTATTTTCTAGACAATAAAAGAGATAAGTCAAAAGAAAATGAACAGATTCAAATAAATTGGGAGATGCCTGAATTACCCGAAGGATTTAATTGGTCCGAAAATTATATTGGAAAAGAAGAAAGTGAAAAAAATAATTTCTCAATTCTTGTGGAAGAAAGATATTCAGATAAGGATGTGAAGGAAATGGTTAGTAAAAAAGGTTTTCCACCCGGAAAAATGTATAAGACATTTTTAACAGATAAGGATATTTCTTACAATAGTGCAGGTCATCCAATTGAGGTTACTCTGCGAAATACGTTAGAAAGCATGGGGTGGGCTTGGAGTACAAGATATGGTAATTATCTTATTTCCGGCGTATCTTTGAGTAGTCTTCAGGGAAATACTGTGGGGTATGTAAAAATAGAGCAAGATTTAATAAGAACCTATGTCTATAGATATGTTTATGATGGAAATTGGATTTCTTCCGAAAATGAGCCTCCTCATTTAGAATGCCCCTGCACCGTTGAGATGACAGTGTTTATCAGCGATCCTGTTCCACTAGCAGATTTTTTGCCTGCTGTTCAACAATAAAAATCTACTTTAAAAGTAAAGTCAAAAAAGAAAAAGGTTAGAAATAAAAAAGGAGGGGAAATTTGCATTCGATTGCATTTTTGCCCCTCTAAAGGTTAATTTTCATTTATTTTTGATGTGTTCTGCCAAACGCAAAACAATGTCGGCGTAGCCTTCATACCCATACCCCGCCGGTCCATAGTGGAATAAGCCCTCTCGTAGATCCCCATAATAGGAGATATAGCTTGCGAGAAGCTTAGATCCAAAATTGATATTAAACTTTGGGTCTAGCAATTCCACCGTCAAGGGGCGATCTGCAAAGCAAGGCCCGCTTACGCAGTTAAACGTGCTTGCGACTCCGTCGCGTGGCATTATCTGCATCAATCCTGTTGCCCCGCTTGTGGAGATAGCATAAGCATCTCCTCCGCTCTCTATCAGTATAATTGCAGCAATCACTTCAGGAGCTATTCCGTACTGCTCTGAAGCGGATGTTATTTCCTGACAATAGGAAATTACTCTCCCCCAACTTTCCTCGTATTCCTGGTTTCCCAGTTTTTCCGGTAAAGAGCATTCGGAGTTGCTCTCCGCGTTGCTCTCGGATAAAACGGGAACAACCGCTAATTCTGGCCCCACAGATGAGTATTTACCAACTGCTTGGGTCTGAGCCAAAGCCGTTTCCTTTATTGGCAATACTGCTTTCAAAAAAAATGGCGCAAAAAAGGCTATAACTACTATAGCCGAGAAAAGGGACACGACATCCCCTCTTCTCTCAGCAGGTTTATCCCCCCACTTGTGGATAGATAAACCCAGATCAAGTGGGTTTGGAACTTGTTTTTTCATTTTTTCTCCTTTTCTATTTTTGTTTGGAAATTGTTGTTATTCTCTCACAAAAAGAACCTATAGTCAAGAAAAGAAGGGATAAAAAATAGATAAATAAAAAAGCAATTACAGGTTAACTTTCGGTTATAATATAAATACATGATAAAAAAATTTCTAATATTAATTTTTGTTGTTCTAATAGGATTTTTTGCATTTGAACGCTACTACTCTACTCTGCATAATTACTTCTATAAATCTCTCTGTGATGAGCCAATTACCTATAAAATAGGAAAGATAGATCCCGGTTTTCAGATGAACGAAGAAGATTTTAAAAATAAAGTAGAAGAAGCCACGCAGATATGGGAAGAATCTTATGGGAAGAATCTTTTTGAATATGACCCAAATTCATATTTGAAAATTAACTTAATATTTGATGAACGGCAGATGGGTCTGTCTGAAGTTGAACGAACGGAAGAACAAATTGAGATACAGAAGAAATCTCTAAAAGAAAAGGAAGAAGAGTACAACAAAAAAGTAGCTGAATTAGAAAAACAAATTGAAGAGTTAAATAAAGAAATAGATTATTGGAATAGTAAAGGTGGTGCTCCTGAAAAAGAGTATATATCTTTAAAAAACTTACAGAATAAACTTACCGAAGAGGCAAAGGAATTAAATGATTACGCTTCCAAAATTAACCTTGTGGCAGATACAGTAAATGAAAATATAAATTCTCTTAACGAGAAGGTGTCTAATCTTAATTCTTTAATCAGTCAAAAGCCTGATGTGGGTTATTATATATCCGGAGAAGAAGAGATAAATGTATATTTTTATTCTGATGAAAATTATCTAATAAATATTTTAGCCCATGAACTTGGACATTCCCTTGGTTTAGATCATATTGAAAAGGAAAATGCGATTATGAATCCATTTGTTTCCGAAAAAACCACACTGACACAAGAAGACATAGATTACATAAAAAGTTTTTGTGAGCGAAATACGAGAGCAGGTTTAATAAAAGAGAAAATTAATCAGGTAATTACCGGCTTAAAATCAAAAATTGACGGTTATGTAAATAATAATTCTCCCGAATACAGACAATCATTAAACCTTACTAAATTTGATCTCAATTTTTTATGAAGCACTATCTTTGTGATTAAAAGAAAATCTTCAAGAGGAAGGAGAGCAAAATGGACCCATTAATGTTGGAGGCCCTAGGGGAATTTTTAACTGTCTTAGCCTTACTTCTTGGATTGCCGCTTTTGCTTTTGGTAATCAATTATTTTGTCGTTAAAAAAGCGGATCAAGAAAATGAGGAGAAGAAAAAACAACAAAAAGACTAACCTGTCTAGGTCGGGTTGTTTAAAATAAAAATACAAAAACAATCCGGCCTTCTTTTTTCATTTTCCTATTTAATTAATCTCTTGAATAAACTCCGATCAATTCGGTTTTATCTATAACATGACCCTGAATCTCTTTTAGAAGTTCTGATTTTCTTGAAGAGCTGGGTAATTCCAAAATCTTATCTAACGCATAAACTTTAAAGTGATAGTGGTAAGTTCCGAATTAGCCAATGTACCCAATCACCGCCGCACCGTCGGGAGCGTCCGGATCATCCACTATCAAAACAATACTTTTTGCATCTTCGGGCACTCCGTATATGCTTAATTGAGGATTGATATTTTCTCCATCGCAAGTGTATTTCGAAGGAATTTTTTCATTGTTTAAAAATGTACCACTTGTAATTTTCATCTCAACACCCCCCTTCTTGTAACGTTTCTGATTCCATATTTTTCGTATAGTGTAGGTTTGCCTTTGTACTCTTCCCCATTGTCATAGTAAGCTTTTTTTATTGCATTTGGGACAGTTATAAATAAAAGACACTCTCAAACCTTCTTTTTCTTCTCACAGGGATTTATGCATAGGTTCCATTAATATTTCGCATTCGTCACAATAAATTTCTAATGACTCTGTATTATCGAATTTATCTTGTTTTTCTCTATCTTTTTCCATCCAACTTTCAATAGTTTTTTCTTTATGTTCAAACCTGGTTGCTTTCATGGAGGTAGCCACCATACTTATCATTCTTAAAAAATCTTCTCCCATCTTTTTATCTGAGATTTTTTCTTTATCTTTAATTTTCTGAAATTTTTGGATTTCTTTGTGTAGGCTTTGAGCGTAATAAAGGCATTCTTCTATTGTTTTAAAATCATAATTGTCAATGTAGTATTGTTTTTCCTTTAGGTAATCCATAATAAGTAAATTATAACGAAGTATACAAGGAAAAATAAAAAGTGGATTACTAACTTAAATAGGGACTAATTATTTTGTTGATAACTCTTTTTCTACTGCACCTTTAATATACACGTTAATTGTACTTATAGTTTTAGTCAATAAAACCCTATCCCAAATTGGCAAAATATATTTTGAACCCAGTCTATTTTCAAGCAGGCTAATTTTTCTTAAGTAATATTGTGAGGCATCGATTTTATCGTCATACAAATCCTTTTCTAGAGTTATTTTCTCAGACCTTCTCTCTTCAAAATTTTTTACATATTCTGTAGAATTGGCATACAAATCAGTTGTCAATATTAATTTGGAGAAAAAATTAGTTAGCGCATCGAGTACTTTTCGACATCTTTCACTTCCACCTTTAAAATAGGCATTTACAGCATCAACAACTGCATAATATTGAATATAATAGATCTCCATTAAGATTTTTTTCCTAGGAACATCTCTGTAAAAATTAAACAATATATCCCACTCTTTACCTACTTCTTCAATTTCCTTAATTAATGAAATAGCAATTTTTTGTTCTTTATTCCACATTTGGTATAGATTTTATCATACTAAAGGCGTATTAATTACAGGATAAATTCAGTTCAAACAGTGTTTTGGGTTTTGCAGTTATTATTTTATATGGACACAAATATTTAATATTTTAAATAAAAGTAGATAGCAAATTAGAGCTAAATTAAGGGTATAATGCCTGTATGGATTTTAGTAGTTGCACTTTAGAGCAATGAGTATGCTGATGCTAGTGCTTCTCTACTTCAGGAAAAGTTATCTATAACTTTGGAAAGAGCAGAACAACTATTTAAACTAATGGAGCAAACTAGTTTTATTACACCAGAGGGTAAGACCCTTACTGTTATTGAAAGTACAAGAGAATATCAGAAAATGAGAATTGTAGATGATAAATATTTTGAGGCAGTGAGTTTGGTGCAAAAGTATAACAACATAAGTATACAAATGCTCATGGATGAACTAAATATCGATAAAAACAGGGCTGAAAATATTATTGGTGGCTTAGGTAGACACGGAATTTTAGGAGCACTTCTTGAATCAATGCATGGTGATTATCTCATTCTTAATCCTAAAAAAATTAAATCTTTTAGGACAAGGGTGCTTAAAACATTTCCGGAGGGAATTTATCGGGAAGAAAACGGTAAAAGATCTATGGAGAATCTCTTAATGTTTTTATAGATAATATGAGGTTTCATCTAACTGATTTAAAGATATATGAGGATGGGAAAGTTGATTGCTGGGAACTTATGTCCTTTGAAAAATTTAAAGAAAAAGTAATGAGTGGTTGGGTTAGAACAACCGTACCAGATGGTTCTACAGTTTCAATATTTCCCTTAGGTAACTTTGTAGTTTGGAATACTGATTTGCATGTAAAAGAAACAGAATTGATTAAACACGTAAAAGATATAATTAGAGAACTTCAGGGTAAACCAACGTCTTCGGATATCTGTCGTAAGATTTTTGAAGAATACAATAAAAAACCTTCTGATAAAAATAAGGAGAGACTGAGAAAGGCTTATGAAAATATACCAGAACATAATAGAGTTTATGTATTACATGATATGGATAATAAAGATTATCCGATTAAAAGAATTATATATAATGATGAAAATTAATATGTACTCGGATAAAGAATATATGAACCTTAAACAAAAATATGGCGGTTACTCTAGTTGGGCTATTTGGAATAAAGAGGACTTATGTGACACTGAAGTCATATCTAGATCAATAAAAGAACTTAATTCAAATTATGTTCTTTTAGCTCTGAATAAGTCTATAGATATTGATTTATATTGTTGGAAAAACTTATGGTTCCAACAAAAGTTAAATATGGAAATAAAGGTTTTAGTTTTACTAACACATTCAAGAAAGTCATCGATACAAATCTCTAGAGGTTTAAAGATTAAAATGCAAAAATTCGCTTCTATAAGAAATAGTATTCATGAAAAACAGAAAATTTCCCCCAGTTCTTTAACATTTTTAGAATACGCTTCCCATGTTTTAAAAGATGAAAATTTCGAAGATAAACAAGATGTAATAAGATCGCTTGGAGAGATACTATACATACATAATAAGAATATTTACTCATCCCTTCTCCAATAATTAGTAATATTTCAAGTTACATTTCTTACAATAACAATATCTATAATTTACAATCGTAAATATCACCAGCGTGATTTACAAAAAACGCACGGGAAAATCCATAATTACTTTGTAAATCGTTAATCCCCTGTTCCCAATTAACTCTACCATCAAAGAAATGGTTTATTTTTATACCGAGCCATCTTGCATCAGAGATATTACCTTTGTCCATTTTTTCCTTTTTTTTGATAAAAATATTTTGCACAATTCTCGATATCTGCCTCTGAATATCAAGATCATCGCCCCTATCTCCAATAATGAACTCTACTCTCTTCTTGTCAACATAGTTACTAGTTACCTTTATATTAACTTCAGGAAAAATTGACAATGATGCTATATAGGCGTTTAGGTCATTTGGCTTTGGATTGATAAGCAGATTCTTAAATTTTCTAAATTCTTGGATTTTACAATTAACATGTATAAGTAGTGTTCTGTTCTTCCCAACTATTTTGGACAGTTTCTCCGATTTATTAGCTACATCACATAAATCTAGCAATGGTTCCGAGAACTCCCTTCGTTTTTGATTATTAGAATTTATTGTTTCTGCATTTGTAATTTCAAGCGCATATCTTTTCTTATCAATATAGACATCGTAATCTGGTGGGTCGTTCCCAGGGAGTATTCTTAAATCTTCCATACCAGACTTTACCAAATATTTTTCTATCATTTTCAAGGTATATGTTTCTTCATCCATGCCCATAAATGTATTTTACATTAGTACAGTTAGTGTCAAGCCACCAAAAGCACAATTCAGTTCAACAGTAAGTCATCTAAACAAAGCTTATATCAAACCACTAAAGGATATTTAAGGGAAACGGGTCACTAGAGGTGCCCGTTTTGGCTGGGGGACAGGGATTCGGTAACATGTCTTTCATCTGTAAATTCGCTCCGCTCATTAACATCTTAAAGCACGCTACCCCCGCTCCTTCGCTTCGCTCAGTCCGCATTATTCTCATCCTGTCCTAACAAAAACAACCACAAAATCTAAAGACCTTGTGGCTGTTTTCATGGCTGGGGGACAGGGATTCGAACCCCAATTAACGGATCCAAAGTCCGTCGTCCTACCATTAGACGATCCCCCAACGATATAACAAGATTATAAAACTAAATTTTCAAAAAACTAAAGAACAAAAGAAACTAAAGCAAAAGAGTCTAATCGCAAGGTTCTTTCCGGATGTACACTCACTTCGTTCACATACGAAAAATTGGTGGGTCCGCATGGATTCGAACCAAGGACCTACCGGATGTAAACCGGGCGCTCTACCACTGAGCTACGGACCCAAATTTTCTAAAACCAAATGCTCTAACCAGTTGAGCTAACCACCATAGTAACTTCCTCGCCTGTAATTTTAACATTTATCTACTATCATATAAAATACACACATGAAACTTAGAAAATTTATATTTTCAATTATCATATTAACCACACTTTTGGTGGTAATCCTTCTTTTCATAAATGAATTAAAAAAAGGTAGTGATGATACTCAACCTTCAAATACTTCTACTGAAAATGACACTAATTTCAATTCAGTTAAACTTAATAAAGAATTCTCAGATTTAGTTTCTGTTATTCAGAATAGTGAGGGCACTTTTGGTCTTTACATAAAGGATCTGAGTTTAAACACCGAGTATAAATTTAATGAAAACGAAGAATTTTACCCATTATCGTTATATAAAATCCCTATATCGTATATTGTTGTCAAGGATGTTGAAAAAGGAAAATTAAACTGGGAAGATGAGATTATTTACACCAGATCAGATTACTATGACCAATACGGAACTATAGCTTTATCAGGATTTGGAAGTAAGTACACCGTAGATAGAATCATTGAACTTATGATTAGGGAATCAGATAATACGGCACTTAAGATGATAGAAAATCTTCTGGGAAAGGAATATCTTAATTCCGAATTTAAAAAAATTACTGAAAATGAAAATGTGGATCTTTTCAATGAAGAAGAAGTTACCACACCAAAAGCATTCGCCTATATAATTGAAAATATTTTTTTTAAAGTCTCTATGCAAGATCAAAACAGGGAAAAACTTCTTAGTTATATGTACCCTACTGCTTATGATGAAGCCTTAAACCCTTATTTAAGAGAAAATTTAGTTTTCTATCATAAAGTTGGTATATCAGAGGGAATGTATCATAATTGCGGAATTGTTAGAAATGAGGAAAAAAACATTATTTTGTGTTTAATGAGTAAGGATTTTACTGAAGAGAGTTTTAATAGGGTTAACCAATATGTTGCAGAATTTATAAATAATTTCTAAAATTTGCAGATAACGTAAATTTTTATCTTTTTTGGTGAATTATCTGGGAGGATGTTGGGAACTTTTTAATCATTAGTATTGTAAAATAGCTCTGTGAGCACTAAAGGGGGTACATACAATTGTCCTCATCTATTTTTATCATTAATATTAATGAACAATAAAGTGATCGCCAAAGCAAAAAGAAATAATATAAAAGACATCGTAAAAATACATAAAAAATGCGTTGTAGAAACTAATGCAAATACCTACGACTCTAAAGTTATTGAGACATGGTTAGAGCAAATAAATGAAAAAAAATGTGCAGTCTCAATTTGATAGTACTTCCTGGATAGTTATTAAAGAAGATAAAAAAATTATTGGCTTTGCTCAATATGGTTTAGAGGATCAAACTCTATATCAAATTCAAATAGATCCGGATTATCAAGGAAAAGGTTATGGTAAAAAAATATTTGAATATATTGAAAATGACTTTATTGTAAATAAAAGAAATAAAATGATCCTAAATTCTACTTTAAATGCAAAACCTTTTTATATCAATTTAGGGTTTAAACCTTTAGAAAATATATTTTTCGGTGATATAGAAATGGTTCACATGGAGAAGAATTTGTTTAAGTAAAAACTATTCACGAAATAATTAATTAGTAGTGTTATCAACAATCTCAAGGCTTTGGTGGGGAGGGTGGGAATCGAACCCACATAGCCGGTTTTTCAGACCGGTGCCGTGACCGCCTTGGCTACCGCCCCACAGATAGACTTACTAACAATTTTTAGCAAACTTAATATAAAAAACTTAAGAGATATCTAATTCTACCAGCATTTTTCAAATAATTGTAGTTTTGGAGGCCTGGGCGGGAATCGAACCCGCGAATAAGGGTTTTGCAGACCCTTGCCTTACCACTTGGCGACCAGGCCGTCTCTACTATTATCTTTATACATAAATTATACATTAAAGTCTTTCTTCTTCGGGAGAAATTTTACAGAAGTTTTGCAGCTAATTAAAATAGCAATAAATCTGGAGCGACGGACCGGATTCGAACCGGCGACCTTCTCCTTGGAAGGGAGACATTCTACCACTGAACTACCGTCGCATAAACTATGGAGCGACGGACCGGACTCGAACCGGCGACCTTCTCCTTGGCAAGGAGACGTTCTGCCAACTGAACTACCGTCGCAAAAGCTAAAATATTATAAACAATTTAGAAAAAACTTACCAGCTTCCTCCTCCTCCCCCGCCACCACCTCCTCCGGAGAAACCTCCTCCGGAAGATCCGGAGGAAAATCCCGAAGAACTTCTAGTTGATGGCGCAGAAGACGCAGATCTCAAGGAGCCACCGATACTTCTGGTCATACTACCAATAAAGATGCTATTGGTAAAGTTATCACCTTCGTACCAGTTAGGTTTTTGCATAGAAATATCCTTAAATCTTTCTGCCCATATCTTTTCAACCCCAAAAGCTGTCGCATAAGGGAGAAGTTTTTCGAAAAACATTTGATTTTTAGATTGAAAATTAAGTTGCTCGTCTTGAGATTTTAAAAAGTTCATAAGAGATTTAGCTTCGGAGTATTTCTCTACCCCCAATAAACTTCTTTTTGCTGAATTTTTTCCCAGTAGAGAAAACAAGGATAAAGGAATATTCATAGTTGCTAACCCCAAACTAAAAAACACCATATTTTTAACAAATACCGAAGATGGTTTTTCATCAAACATCTGCTTGTTTATCAATATTTCCTCAACTTTTTTATTGAACTTAGAGATACTGGTAAAAATAGAAGTGGATTTTTTTAGTTCTTTGTCCGTAACTTCATTACCTTTTTCAAAAATTGCTTCCAATATTTCAATTTCAAAATCCTTTAGTTCATCTGGATTAGCATCCTTCGATTTAACGAATGTAAAATGACCTTTTTTCTCTTCTTTTATTTTTAAATACCCTCTTTGTGCAAGATGGATTATTGTTGCAGTAAGTTCTTTATGGTCAATAGACTTATCTACAATAAATCCTGTTTCAGCGGGAGTGAATACATTCCCATCGTCATATTTAGGAGGTTCAAACCAAGCAGAAACTATTTTTTCATGAGATTTAGTAAATTTCCTATCTTTTATGTATTTAGATAATACTTTTATCGGTAAAAAAATGAACCAGAATAGTGTTGCTATAGCTATCAGCACTAATATTAAAATTTGGAAAAAACTAGGTTTATCAATCTTAGGTTCCAAGACACCCACAACACCTTTAGGAAGAGATATAACTAGGGTAAGACCCTCTCCGGGTTCCAAAATTTTGCTTGATGAAACCTCTATAACACTATCCATAATATTAATTTCACAAGACTGATCAGTACTCCCATAAATTCCGGAATAGCACAATACACTTATTTGATCTTCCGATACGTTTTCAGGTAGTTTTATATGTGAAACAAATGATTTTATGGGAACATCCCATTCGTTACCTGTTAAATTCCAGTAAAACTCATCGTGATCGGTAAAGTAAGTAAATGAACCCAAAACAGTGTACGTAATTACGTAAGTCTTTATACCGCTAACTAATTTATTTTCATCACCAATTTTTAACTCAATATAATCACCTTTTTTTGATTGATAGAAGTTGTAAGGATTTCCATTGTTGTCACTAACTTCTAAGCCGGTTATCTCGGTAACGTATTTTTTTCCATCTTGATTAGTCTTTTTATAGATCAAATTCCTAACTAAACCGTGTTGTTGATTATTACCAAAGTTATATTCAATGTATTCTTTGAAAGATACTGTACCATCCTTATTTAGCTCTATGTTTGATTGAAAGGATTCTACAGCTTCGGAGGAAGCTTCTGAAATATTGTAGCTACCGAAAACGAAAAAAATTATTAAAAACGTTAAAAGTAGTTTTAATTTTGACTTCATAAACCTTGTCCTTACCCATTTCTCACCAACTCATTTCAGAACCGATCGCTGTTTTAATCCGGTTTTTAACTAACCAACTTTGGTGGACGATGCGTTCGCTCCGGCATTCAAGTCCTCAATATCTGCTAATTTTGTAAATTTTACTGGTGGGCGAGACAGGACTTGAACCTGCACGGGTTTTACCCCACAACGACCTCAACGTTGCGCGTATACCAATTCCGCCACCCGCCCTTGTTTATAGTTGAATTATACAGTATTCTGGTGCCGGAGACAGGACTCGAACCTGCAAGTCTTTTGGACACAGCCTTCTGAAGACTGCGTGTATACCAATTCCACCACTCCGGCATATTAGTAAGATTATTATACAAAAGTTTGACGATTAATTTTGTTGTTATTAATCACTTCAAAAAATAAAAACAGTAAATTTCACACGAAACGAAACGGTGAAAAACAAAAAGCTCGGAAGAGGAGAAAAATTTCCGAGCTTAAAAATTCAATCACTTTATTTTAATTTTATTTTTGTTCTTTTTCTTTCTCTCCTTTGCGTTTTTTTCTGCGTTTTTTGCCTGGTGGTAATTTCTAAACCATCTCGTCCACCTCAGATTGCAATAAGCGCATTTGTATACATCATCAATTTTGGACACTTTTCTCCTTTTCTACTGGTAAGTATTGAAATTAAGAAAATATATTACTATTAATTAATCAAATTTAAAAGATCTTTTGGTTTATAGATTATAAAATCGGGATGATACTTGGATAAAACAGACTCAAAGTTATATCCCCATGTCACGGAGGCTACTTTTATTCCAGCCGATTTAGCAGCTTTGATATCTCTAACTTCGTCTCCTATATAAATAACATTCTCCCTACTCATCTTAAATTTTTTAATTGCTTTTTCTAACATTTTATCCTTGTGAAAATAATTCAAAGATGAATATATAAAATCAAAACAGTCTATGTGATTTTTGTTTAAAAATTTTTCTACATTTCTTTTTGAATTTGAAGTTACTATTCCAAGTTTAACCCCATTGCTTTTTAAAGCGACTAGAATTTTGTCTAAATCTTCAAAACTATTCACATTATCAATTTCGTGAATAAGTTTTTTTTGATACTTAAACATAAACCATAAAAGTTTTGATTTTGGAATATCTAATTCTTTAAAAAATTCTGTTGAATCCATGGATCTAAATTTTTCCATATTTACTTTTTCATCATTTAATAACTTCAGTTTTCTACTAATCTCAGAAGCTGAGTTAATTGTGAAAGCTAAAGTGTCAGCTATTGTACCGTCAAAATCAAATATTAGATTGAGTTGATTTGGATTCATAACTATTTAATGAAACCATATTTGAAGAGAAATAAGCAAATAGATATTTGAAAAATTTATTTAGTGGTGAGGACGGAGGGATTCGAACCCTCGACACTCCGGTTAAGAGCCGGATGCTCTACCGCTGAGCTACGTCCCCATGTTTAAAACTAACTAATTATACATTAATACATACGAAAAACAGCGACCTGTCCGTTTTCAAAACAAGCCGCTGTTTTATATTAAACGAATTTTCTTACTTTTTCTTTTTCTTCGTTGTAGCTTTCTTTTTTGCTACTTTTTTCTTTGTTGCCATTTTAGGGCCCTCCTTTGGCTAAATAACTACTTGCAAAAACATCTGAATAAATTAATTAAAACGATTCTTCATCTTCATCACTATCCACGCCCCAATCATCATCTGTAGAATCCCCGGTGTTCATTTCGTCCTTGACCTCAAAATACATATCCCATTCTTCATCCGTAGCATTATCAGGAAGTGTCCAGCTAGGATCTTCCTCTAATTTTTTTCTTATTTCCTCTTTTGTAATCATATTTTTTCCTCCTGAAACAAAAAACACCTTGCATTTAGCAAAGTGCTTGTTTCTAAAATTTTAAAATAAATTTTTTGGGCAGACATTTATTCATTTTCTTTTATAATAAAATTGTGCAGATTATTTATAAAAATGTCAATATACTCTTTTTGTTTTTTATTTTACTTACAAGATAAAACCAATGTGATTTTAGGAGATAAAAATTACAAAAATTACAAAAATTATCATGGCGCCCCCAGAGGGATTCGAACCCCCGACCCCTCGTTCCGAAGACGAGTGCTCTTAATCCGCTGAGCTATGGGGGCATTAGCGAAAGTTTGAGCTTATACATTATACATAAAAATTTCATGATAGAATTATCAAGATGAAAAAAACCAAAAAGATTATGATAGTATCCTACATTTTAATTTTGGGGATTTTGTCTCTTTATGTTAACAGTGTATTAAAAAAAGAAGATATGGAAACTTATGAGAAAGAAAAGTCTAATTCTGAAAAGGAGTATCAGACAAAAGTAACTTTGAGATATTTTAACGGATCTGATATTTCTGAATTTGAAATAAAACTTAAAAATAC
>Ga0116147_1002492_pt1 | contig 18504 bp, 17 predicted proteins | sample AD_JPNHG3_MetaG_FD_89749 | JGI IMG/M metagenome (GOLD analysis project Ga0116147, IMG submission 89749) | Active sludge microbial communities of municipal wastewater-treating anaerobic digesters from Japan - AD_JPNHG3_MetaG | ecosystem: Engineered > Bioreactor > Anaerobic > Digestate | place...
ATTACTCCGGTTCAACACGAACTCACCCCCTCAATCCCCCTCTCTACGCCGTAGAGAGGGGGAAGCCTGAGCCTTGCGAAGGCAGGGGGTGAGTACATGAAAAACCAGAAAATGGCATTCAGACTAACGAATATTTCGATTTCATACCTTGCTACTTTGGGAGCTATACACAATTTGGAATTTTATCCGGACACTACTGTTAAATTTACTATATTTGTATAAATTGTCAGCCCATGGACTTTAACTGGTTTCTGAAATACAAGATTCAAATCAACCGCACCGGGCTCTTTCAGTGAACATAACATTATTCCATAAACAGGTTGTGCCCAGGCATCAGCCTTGATAATTCTTTTTGTTTCACCTTTTAATCAAATAAAATGGAAAATCTGATTATTACAGGATATAATCTTAGAGTAGAAGATGTTGTTAATGTAGCCCGGCACGGTCAGAAGGTTGAGCTTCATCCCGATGCCAGGAAGAGGATACTTGAATGCCGCGCCATGCTTGAGAAAAAGATAGTTGCGCATGAGATCATGTATGGTGTCAACACGGGAATAGGCGAGTTTTCAGAAGTCGTTCTTAACGACGACCAGATAAGGGATTTTCAGAGATATCTTATTTATAATCATGCAGCAGGTATTGGTGATCCGGCACCGGTGGAGGTTGTGCGGGCCTCGATGCTTGGAAGGATAAACGTACATGCTCACGGAAATTCGGGCAACCGCCTCGAAATCACAGAAACACTAGTTGAGATGCTTAACAGGGGGGTCACGCCATATGTGTGCCAGAAGGGTTCTGTCGGGGCTTCAGGCGACCTGGCGCCCATGTCGCAGATTGCCCTGCTTTTGCTCGGAGAGGGCAGGGCATATTACAACGGAGAGCTTCTCGATGGCGCCGAAGCCATGAGAAGGGCGGGGATAACGGTTCCGGGACTTGAAGCACGTGACGGACTGGCTGCAATAAACGGGAGCAACATGCTTACGGCCATGAGCGCATTATGGCTTTACGACGCAAACAAATGGCTCAAACAGGCCGAGATTGCTGCGGCTATGTCGCTCGAAGCCCTGAAGGCAAATATGAAGCCGTATAATCCTCTCCTCCACGAACTGAGGGGCTTTAAAGGTGCTGTTAGAAGTGCAAAGGCTATCTGCAGATGCATTGAGGGAGGTGACCTGTTTGAAGGCAGGCTGAAAAGCAAGGTGCAGGATGCCTACTCAATGCGATCGACACCTCAGGTTATCGGCGCTGCCCACGATATGCTGGCCTATGCAAAAGAACAGGTTGAGATTGAGCTGAACGGGGTGGGGGACAACCCTGTTTTTGTGCCTGAAAAGAATCTTACTCTTACCGGAGCCAATTTCCAGGGAACACCCGTGTGCGTTCCGATGGATATGGCAGGTGCCTGCATCACTATGGTAAGCGTAATGTCGGAGAGAAGAATGAACAGGCTCAACAACCCGGCGCTGAGCGTAGGCCTGCCCGATTTTCTGACCAGGGGAGCAGGCATGTTCTCGGGAATGATGCTCAGCCAGTACACCGCCGATACACTTATCGTTGAACAGCGTATCCTTTCCACACCGGCTTCAATACAGTCAATACCTGCAGCAGCCGACCAGGAAGACTTCGTCTCAATGGGTATGAACACCTCAATAAAGAACAACCAGATACTTGATAACGCTTACGGAATCCTTGGCATAGAGTTTATGGCTGCCGCACAGGCGCTTGATTTCAGGAAGGATGAATATAAATTCGGAAAGGGAACCCAAACCGCAAAAGATGTAATCCGCAAATATGTGGAGTTCCTCGACATTGACCGCCCGCTTTATCCCGATCACACCAGGATGAAGGAACTGGTTAAATCGTGCGAGATACTTGATGCAGTGGAGAAGGCAGTGGGAAGCCTCGGGTAGAACCGCTACGACAATGCCGGTAGAAGTTTCCGCGGAATTTACCCCGCGAAACGGGTCTCAGAAAAGACCTCATGACCAATTGCAAAACTACCATCCGGCAAGTCTGCAGCTCAGCGTTGCCCCCAGGAGTTCTGCCTCGTAGGTATGGGCTTTGAGGAATAGTCCGGCCGAAAGCCCGCCGGAGACCTTGTACGATAGCTCATATTTCTGATAGACAGGATCCCTGGCCCTGTAAGGATAGTAAAGATATACTCCAAGGTGCTGGCTGAAAGAGACCTTGCCGAAAATGAGATCCTGCCCGGCAGTGAAAGCCACTCTTTTATGGTCGGTATTCAGTCCGTCCCTCGAAATGATTTCTTCCAGAGCCCTGTCGTTAATGTATTCAGCACCAACGCTTAATGCATAATGATAGCCGGTCCTGCGGGTTAATTTAAAATGTATTCCGGTGGCCAGGGTACCCTTTTCAGGATAAGTTTCCGTTTTATCGACAACCTTGTAGGAGATAAGCCCCTGCAGGGAAACACTCCAGGGTTTAACTCTGTAACCATAATCCTTTTCGGATTTTCCTGCAAGAGAGGGCAGTAAAACCGGCATGTATTCGGCACCGGCCGAGATGGTGGGAAAGTTCATTCCGTAATTCGGCTGTTTTATGCCGCCGTTGGAAATGTGATTGTAGGTGCCTGTAATATTCACATAAAGAGAGGGAGTCAGCCTGAACCTGAGCCTTGAACTGACATATATTGGGAAACTTATTCCGGTGCAGAAGAATTTATTCAGAGGGTTTTCTGTTTCATCGTATATTTTTGTATGGTAAGAAATGCCGCCTCCCCCTCTGACGGAAAACAAAAATTTTTCGTGCCTGATGATCAGCGGTTCGGCATAACCGGTTAGAAGGAATGCTCCGCCAAGTATTTCCGGATTATTAAAACTGAACCATGCAGCCTGTAATCCGGAAAACCAGTATCCGCTGAATACGCTGCGGCTTTTCTGCGTTGTGTTCAGGATATTCAGGTTAAACTCTATGCCGTATGGATTCGAGCCTGAGACATCCCTGATTGCCTCTGAATGAGGAATGATAAAACCATAGTGCGCATAAACGCCGAATAAATAATAAATGCTGTCAGGTTTCTGAGTGCAGGAACCGGTGGATTTATCTGACAGCAGGCATAAAGCCAGAATAAATACTCCTGTATAGGATGCCTTTTTCAATCAGGGCGAATCAGTTTATCCGGTTCAGTTTTTGTTACTCTTATATTTCTTAATGCTGCAGTTGTGCACCATGAGGCTATTCCGAAAGGTCTTGAAAGCTCAACTTCGGGCCTTACCGACAGAGACCTTTTGCTTATGGAAAAATCAACAATCTTTTCTTCATCGATCCATGCTTCAATTTTCTGATCTGTAACCTTCAGTTTTATCCTGTACCATCTGTTCTTTTCGAAGTTCATATACCTGGTTGTTTCGTTTTCTGAGGCATCCTTTCCGTCAATGCTGCTCAGGCCGACCACTGTGCCGCCCCATCCTCCGACAATCAGCGTACAGGGGTCCTTACCGGCGGGGAATGTCAGCCCGCAGAAGAAATCGGTTCCGGCAACTCTCATGGCTTCGAGTGAGACTTCATAGTTTGTTTCGGGGAAGGGTTTCCTGTAAGTTATGCCGGTACACCCGTCTCCCATGCCGAGAATTATCTGACCGTTTACGACGCTAACCGGACCCTGCGGGCCGAAATTGGTTACTTCCCAGCCGTCGAGGTTAATTCCGTTAAAGATATATGTGCTGTCGGAAAGTCCGGATTGTATATCAGAAGATGTTTTCTGATCTGCTTTTTTTCCTTTGCAGCCTGCATTAATGACCGGAAATATTGTCAGAATGCATATCAGAATTAATATGACCGGATTTCTTCCCGACATCCGTAAATCATTTCAGGTATAACTCAATCACCGGAATTTCAACAGGAGGTTTAAGTACCGGCAGCTGGAGTGACAGATCATTTGTATTCTGGACGGTGGTAAATCTGATTTCGGATGCATCGTGAAGAAACTGTGCATATTTTACTTTATCGGCCATGCCCGGCAGGGTAAGTCTGTTAAGCGGATACGCCAGCATATGGACATAGAGTCTTTTGGTGGCAGGGTTATAGGTGAGTAGTGTATTTGCCGGAGCCTTGAATTCATCGGGAGCCTGGGTGCAACCATAAATTGACCGGCTGTTGAATTTCATCCAGTCGCCCATTGCCTTCAGGCGCTCCTGTGCGCGGTTATCAAACATTCCTCGTCCTGTGGGACCTACATTCAGCAGCAGGTTTCCGCCTTTGCTTACCGATTCTATTAACAGTTCAAGAAGCTGGGCAGGACTCTTCCAGGTGTATTCGTCGCGGTAATAACCCCACGAACCGGAGAAAGTCTGGCATGTTTCCCATGGGATACGCTTGCCGTTATACTCAGGCCATTTTTCAACTTTTACCTGTTCGGGTGTGGTGAAATCCCATCCTCCCTCAACATCCCTGAGGTCGAGTCTGTCGTCGACAATTATACCTGGTTGCAGCGAGCGTGCCAGTTTCAGCAGGCCCTCCGAATCCCAGTCGGCACGCCCCTTGCCATACTGCCCGGGGAATGAGAAATCGAACCAGATGATGCTTATTTCGCCGTAATTGGTAAGCAGTTCCCTTACCTGGTTTTTCATGTATTCACGGTATTTGTTCATATCTCTTCCCCTGTTAAGGCGTGCATAAGCCGAATCAGACTCCTGGCGGAGCGGATGCTGCCTGTCGATGGTGTAATCGGGATGGTGCCAGTCGATAAGTGAATAATAGAATCCCACTTTTAGCCCCTCGGCCCTGAATGCCTCAACATATTCCTTTATTATGTCCCTGCCGAAGGGAGTGTTGGTCGATTTGTAATCGGTGAATTTTGAATCCCACAGGCAGAAACCCTCGTGATGTTTTGCAGTCAGTACAACATATTTCATGCCCGCTTCTTTAGCCATCTTCGCCCATTCACGGGGGTTAAAGAGGTCGGGATTGAAAAGTTCGAAATACTTCTGGTATTGTTCGTTGGTCATTCTTTCCCTGTTCTTCACCCATTCGTGGCGCGCAGGCAGTGCATAAAGGCCCCAGTGAATAAACATTCCGAACCTGGCTTCGGTCCACCATTTCATCCGCTGGGTTTTCTGAGCCTCAGTCTCTTTCGGGAGCTGGCTAAAGGAGTTCTGTGAAAAAAATAACAAAAGAATAGCCGGTAAAATGACTTTGATGAGGTTAGGTTTCATGATAATAGGTTTTTTGGTTTGTAATTTTTCAGGTTTTAGTAAATATAGAAAATCTTTCGGTAAAAAGTTCAGGGTATAGAATGGCCGGTAAAATTCTTCACCACCTGTTTCATTTTTTCATAATGTGACCCTTCCCAGTAGATTTTTCCGCAGCCCGTACAGATGCTGAAAGCATTGTAGTGCTTTCTTGTTCCCGGATGCAGCCTGTCGGAAATCTCCTCTTTATTCACTTCCGCAAGCAATGAATTGCAGCCCATGCACCTTGTGAACGGGTTAACCCTGCTCCCCAGATCGAGCCTGTCAAATACTTCCCTGAACTGTTCGGCAGGTTTCTGTGATCGAATCCAAACACCATGCGTAACCTTTTTGTTTGCAAGAAGTTTCTTATCCCTTGTCAGGATGATTCTTCTCTCCTGTGCAGCAATGTTAATTATCTCAATATCTTCATAGTCGGTGCGGTAAAGGGAGTCAAATCCGCACAGCCTCAGGTACCTGGCCAGTTTGCCCAGGTGTACGTCGAGTATAAAGGCGGGCTCTCTCAGAGGCTTTTCGCGCAGATGTGTTACATCTTTAATATCGAGAGTTTCAAAAGCAGGATAGACTGATACCTGGTCGCTGTTTTTAAGCCTGTAACTGAAATCCACTGATTTGCCGTTAACCAGAATCAGATCAACTTCCACGTGAGGGACGCCGCATCCTTCAATGGCATCCTTTACGGTCTGTGTCCCTTTGATGGTAAGGGGAAAGGCAACTTTCCGCCTGGAGGAAGGCAGAAAATCATTTAATTCCTCGTAAAACCTGAACCAGGCACGTTTGGTCATTTGGTCATATCCTTGATTCCACAATTTCGGCCAGCTCCTCCTGAGTCAGTTTTACCGGGTTGTTTTTTAAGTCGGTATTCATACAAATTCCCGGAATATCGGCTTTCATGACGCCGAATCTTCCAAGCGGGGGAAGCCTGAGCTCGTCGGTAAGCCTGAACAGGTAATCAATAAATCCGTCGATGTAGTAATCTTCCGTTCTGCCCTCTTCCCCCAGAACGATTTTACCCATCTCACTGTACCGTGCTAACGCCCGGTCTGCACTTCTGTCTCTTCTGAGAGCTCTTACGTTGACCTCGTTTGCCTTTGCCATAAGTGTTCCGCAAACAATACCATGTGGAACTTCGTATATGGCACCTACAGCTGATGAAAAACCATGAACAGCTCCCAGTCCTGCATTTGCGAGGCAGATCCCTGATAACAGGGCGGCAAATGACATGCCGGCACGGGCTCCGGTATTCTTACCGTCTCTGAAGGCTTCAGGCAGAGACCTTGCCACAGCTTCAATCCCCTTCAGGGCAAGGGCATCCGTCATGGGATTTGCTTTTGTCGAAAGGTATGCCTCGGTAAGTTGAGTAAAACAGTCCATCCCGCTTGCTGCCGTTATCTCCGGTGAACATGTGACTGTAAGAAGAGGATCCACAACAGCAACATCAGGTACGAAATTTTCATGACGAAGGGATTTTTTGAACCCGTTGCTTCCCACTTCGGAGATAACGGCATTTTTTGTCGCCTCGCTGCCTGTTCCCGCAGTGGTCGGGACAGCGATGAAAGGAACTTTCTGACCGGGATGTTCCCTTGTGCCGACACCCTCCAGGTAATCTTTCAGGTTTCCGCCGGGAAGCAGCATGGCAGAGATGGCTTTACCGGCATCAAGGGCGCTGCCTCCGCCTATTGCTATAACAACATCAGGCATTGGTGCCCGGTTCTCCGATACAGCCTTATCCACAATAGCCGGTGACGGTTCGCCGGTGACCTGAACCTTTCTGACCCGGATTCCCTTTTCAGCAAGTGATTTCAATACCTTCTCCCCCATGGGTGATGCGATGAATGAAGCGGAACCGGTCACCAGAAGCGCCGACCGTCCGTATCCTGCAGCAATTGTTGCAAGATTGTCAATTTTGGCGGGGCCGAAATGGATTACCGGCAGACGTGAGAAAATGAATGGTCCTACCATGCTTCCCTGTTTGAAGGCTGAAGTATATTGTATCTGACACCTTTCCGGGGTTCGGCCATCATCCCTTCAACCGCAGATTTCCACTTAAGGTAGTGGGGAGTGTTTTTATGGGCAGCCGCTGCAGCTTCAGATTCATAAGCTTCGTAAATAAGAAACCTGCAGGGATCATCGGCCATCTGGAGGAAATCGAAGCGTAGATTTCCGGGTTCTTTAACTGATTCCCTGTGGTTTTCGGTGGAGTGGCTGATGAATTCATCAACCTTTCCGGGTTTTACATTTACGTAAACACATGTCACAATCATAATGGCAACTTTTTGGTAAATTTACTTCATGAACCAAAAAAAACAAAACCTGTGTACAGATATACCGGTGAAAAAATGACAGCATGGTTTGTTTTCATCATTTCTTCATTTTTGTAACGGTATGTTTGCAACAGAATAGTTATTTGCGACAGGATGGAAAAGTTTGAAAATATCAGAGCGGGTATCATAGCAGCGGCTTTTTTCCTTGTTACCGGAGCACCGTGTTTTTCCCAGGCTTCAGGGGTAACCGGCGATACTTCAAAGGTAAAGCAGGAGCAGGTTGTTGCAGGCAATCAGGAGCGGAATCAGAATCAGGTCAGGAACCAGGTTCAGAATCAGAACCAGGCCGGAAACCAGGCCGGCAACGCTGCACAGCAGGGTGCCCAGGGCGGTAACGGGCCGGATGTGAAGCAGATAAAAAGTGCACGTCCCGATATGACAAAAGCCAGGAGCGCCAGACCTCCTCAGATAACCAGGCCTTCCGGTTCATCAATTCCTAAAGGGATGGGGAAACCCGGAGGGGCTATGAGAAGGGGAGGAAGATAACCACAGTCTCTTAAGAAAAAGTACAGTACTATGAGAAAATATGAAATAACCAGGATATTTGCTGTGATTCTGTGTCTTCTGAGCCCGAAGCAGGAATTGATTGCCCAGGCTGATTCAACAGTTTATGCCGGCTCGGATTCTATGGCCGGGGTTTCCGGAAAGAAGGAAAGCATCCACGGTCTTTTTGCCGGACTTGGTTACGGAAATAATATGGTATATATGGGTTCTACAATTTCAGGAAACAAACCTTACAGCTATGCATCCCTTACCTACAGCCTGGCTAATAAACTGTTCCTGAGCGGATCTGCAGTTCATCTTTCAGATACGGACCCGTTTATGGCATTTTATACACTGTCGGCAACTTTCAGCCATACATTCAATTCATGGTTCGATATCTCTGCCGGAATATCAAGATATAACGTACACTCATCACTCACCGACACTCTCTTCGGCAGTTTTACATACGGAGAGATTGACCTTGGAATAGACTGGAAAATTCTGTATACAAAATTGTGTGCCGGAGGTTTCCTTGTTGAAGGTGCTAAACCCTATTACCAGATTAAAAACTCAAGGTACTTTCAGACTCCGGAATTCTCCAAAAAGAAGTTGCACTTTTCATTTGAACCATATTTTAATCTGCTCTTTGGAACTGTTACCCGGTCGGAGACCACTACAGGCGTGGTAAGCATTTACACAACACCTCCCTACAGAAAGCAGGGAAACAGCGGATATCAGACGGTTACAACAACAAAATATACAAACATTTTCGGACTGATGGAGATGGATATGGGAATACCTGTCTCTTTCAACTCCGACCGCATTACCTTCGAGGTGGAGCCCGGATACATTTACCCGATGTATGACGATTCAGTTTACCCGGGAACCAAAGGATTCCAGTTTCTCGTGGGTCTTTACCTGAAAATATTATAATTCCGGCAATGAATGTTCTGATTGTGGAAGACGAAAAGAGCCTTGCAAAGGAAATTTCATCTTTCCTTACACGGGAGAACTTCCTTGTAGAAGTGGCTCATACCGGGAGGGAGGCTTCAGAAAAGATTGCCGTAAACCTTTATGATTTCGTTCTGCTCGACCTGGGCCTGCCCGATTATAACGGGCTTGACCTTATTAAAGAGGCAAAGAAGGTAAACCCGGAGGCATCATTCATAATTATAACAGCAAGGGGAGCCGTTGAGGATAAGGTAAAAGGCCTTGACCTCGGCGCCGACGATTACCTGGCCAAACCTTTTGCCCTTGTCGAACTTCTCTCTCGTATCAATGCGGTGGCCCGCAGAAAATTCAAGGTGCCTGACAACGATATCCAACTGGGTGAATTCACAGTTAAAATCAATTCGCGCCGTCTGTTCTGCAAGGGTGCCGGGGTTGACCTTACAAAAAAGGAATTCGACCTGCTGCTGTACCTTGTTCTTAACCACGACAAAGTCCTCACCCGGCAGCAGCTTTATGAACATATATGGGGAAATATTCTTGACGATCAATACGACAGTAACTTTATTGACGTTCATATTAAGAACCTGAGGAAGAAACTTAATGCCCACGCTCCTTCACCCTGGCTCGAAACTGTCCGAGGTGTTGGCTACAGGGTGACAACAGGTGAAAACTGATCCATTCAGGCAGGATGAGATTAAAAGTAAAACTTGCACTCTTTAACCTGTTATCAAAGCTGGCCGTGGCAGCCCTCCTGTTGCTTTTTATGCCTTTAATAACCGAGCGACTCAATCTGAGGCAGATAGACAACGAACTTGTTGAGAAAAGGGAGGAAATAATATCCATGATTTCACGGGTGGGTATTGAACCTTTCCTGGAACCTGAAGCCGACAGTTCCTTCGGAAGTTACAATATTCTGAAGGAAGAGTTTATCAGCCTTGAATATGCTGCGCCGGGTACCGAGATTAACCAGATAAATGTGGTGAGACGGCTTATTGATGATGAAATTATTGATTACCGGGTACTGAGCTATTCCCTTACCATTGACGGTAAAACATATATTCTTGAAGTGGGAAAAAGCCTGGCAAGAGTCCGGCAGACCGGAAGAAATATTATAAATATTGTCGTTCTCTTCCTGGTTATAGTGATTGTAGTAACATTTGTTTCGGATTACCAGTTTACGAGGCTCACGTTAAAGCCGCTATACAGGATTACAGCTAAACTTGAAAATATATCTTCTCCCGACAATTTCGACAGCACAAGGATAAATACATCAACGTACGATTTCAGAGAACTCGATTCTTCGATCACCGGTCTTATGGAAAGGATAAAGGGTTCGTTTGAGAAAGAGAGGGAGATAACCTACAACATTTCACATGAGCTTATGACACCTCTTTCGGTTCTTCGCAGCAGGCTCGAAAACATACTTCTCTCAGGGGTGAAGGATCCGGAAACAGAAATAAAAATAACCGAATCACTTAAAACACTTCAAAGGCTGCAGAGCCTGGTGAATTCCCTTCTGCTTATTGCCAGGATAGAGAGCCGGCAGTTCCTGAAAGAGGATTCCTTCCCTGTAAATGAAATACTTGACCAGATAATGGAGGAAATTAAACCTCTTGCAGAGGACAGAAAAATAGAAATTGAAAGCAGTCTCAAGGATAACCGAACCCTGGAGAGAGTGAACCGGTCGCTTATTTTCTCCATGCTGTATAATGTAGTGAATAACTCTCTAAAAAATACAGGGGAGGGCGGAAAGATAAGAATTGAAACAATGTCAGACAGTCAGAACCGGCTCATTCTGACAATATCAGATAACGGAAAGGGGATGGACAGGGAGCAGGTCAGCAATCTTTTTATGCGTTTCAGAAACAGAAACCGGAACAGCGGCGACGGTACAGGTATAGGAATGGCAATTACGAAAACCATTGCAGATTTTCATAACATTCAGATCAGTGCAGAGTCCGAACCGGGAAGAGGAACAAAAATTATTTTTATTTTTTTTTGATTTTTCATAAAATCTTCATTTTCACAGGTATATTTTTGAATTGTTAATAATTTAAAAATTAAATACTATGAAAAGAGGATTATTACTTACCGGAATAGCACTTCTTATAAGTGCTGCAATGATGGCGCAGGCTCAGACAAGAAACAGGGCACAAACCCAGCCGCAGCCTCAGACCCAGACCCAGGTGCAGAACCAGTCTGCTGTTCAGAACCAGACACAACAGCAGACAAGGGTAAGACAGCAGATACAGGATCCCGCAACTCACGGGCAGGCTGTCAGCGAAACCGCCAGGAACACCGAGTCGGGAACCGGCAAAGGTGAAGTTGTGCGCGAACAGGCTCAGAACAAGGGAGAATCCCAGCAGCTGAAGAAACAGAACAAAACCTCTGCAAAAAATCAGAAGGGCAACCTGAACTGCAACGCCAAAGGAAACGCCATGAAGAATGCCGTTAAGGTTCAGAAGAGCACCGCAGCCGGTGCAGGAAGGAAATAAGCAATCTTTTCCTTTCGGGAAAAACCCCCTTTGCGGGGTTTTTTCTGGCACCTTAAATCATCTTCATCAGAAATTCATTTTACCTGAATTATTTTAGAGGCGAAAAAATAAAAACCTGGAGTAATGAAAAAAATAGTCGTATTTGCGGGTGCACTGGCATTGTTGATATCAGCGTGCACAAAAACCGAGAATGAAACGGGCAGACTTATAGTAAAAGTGACAGACGACCCTTTCAACATCAGTTATGTTGAATCGGCAACCGTCACTATTACTAAAATAGAGCTTAAAAGAGCAGGGCACAACTACACTCCCGGTGAAAATCCGTTCATAGTTTTATCGGAAGATACTATTACTCTTGACCTTATTAACCTTAGAAACGGGATCACAAAAGAACTCCTTGACCTTGAAATTCCTGCAGGCACCTACGACCAGCTTAGACTTTACGTGGATAACGCCGGCCTTAAGATACGCGAACAGAATTCACCCTTCCACTGCAAGGTGCCAGGCGGACCGCAGACCGGCATAAAGATTTTTATCAGACCTGCACTTGTGGTCGGAGGAGGACTGACCTCTGAGCTCCTGCTCGATTTCGATCTGAGCAGATCGTTCGTCATGCTTGGTAATCTGAATCACCATCTTGGCGTAAACGGATTCATCTTTAAACCGGTTATAAGGGCCGTCAACAATTCCTCTGCAGGCAGGGTTGAAGGTTTTGTTTCCGATACGTCAAAAGTGAAACTGGCAAATGCAAAAGTATGGCTCACAAGAGATACCGTTATTACAACAGCATTCACCGATACGCTTGGCTATTATGCAATGATTGGTATCCCCGCCGGTACATACTCCGTATTTGCAACCAAGGAAAACTACGACACTGTAAGTTATAAAGATATAAATGTGGTTGCGGCAAACCGCACTGTGGTAAATTTCAGCCTGACCAGGAAATAGCCAGGCAGAAATGATTCATCGAGGGGCTTCCGCCGGAAGCCCCTTTTTTTTACATGCCGGATATCTTAATCCGTTTGGTATATTTGCTGTATGCATACAGGATTGAATAAACTATTTATAAAAAGAAAATGAATAATTTCAGAAATGATGTCGTAAAGGTTTCATCTTCAATTGTTTTCCTGTTTGTTTTCCTGCACTGCGCCGCGCAGATAAAGCCAAAGGAAAGGAATATACTTGCCAGGGAGGCTATTGCCGTAAACCTGCCGGAGGTGATGATCCGGGATAACTCATGGATCACCTTCCCCGGTTACCGCGACAGGATCTTCTGGGAGTCTCTTCCTCCTGGAATCAGGAGAGAATACATAAGCAAAGCTGAGGAATACCTGAACTACGACTGGCCGGTCGTAAAGGCAACCGATTATCTTGAGTTCATCCGGTCGGGCGACCGCCGGCAGCAGGTTTACTCTGCATGCAGCGATGCCCTTGTCTCTCTGGTTATGGGTGAACTTGCGGAAGGTAAAGGCAGATTCCTTGATCAGATAATTAATGGCGTATGGTATTACTGTGAACAGACATGGTGGGGATGGTCGGCTCATCTTTATTTTCAGAAGGCATCTTACGGCCTTCCTGATGTAAACGAACCGACAGTCGATCTGGGTGTAGGGGAGGTAACGAACAATCTGTCGTTCACCTATTATCTGTTTAAAGATGAATTCGACAAGGTTCATCCGTTGATATCACAGCGTCTGAAACAGGAGATATTCAGAAAAGCTCTTGATCCTTACTTCGAAAGAAATGATTTCGGGTACATGGGCTTCAGGGGAGGCAGACCCAATAACTGGAATCCCTGGGTGAATTATAACATGCTTACCTCTTATCTTTTGATGGAGACCGACCCCGAAAGAAAAATTGCCAGGGTTCAGAAAATACTTAACTCTATCGATAAATTCCTGAATGGCTACCCTGACGACGGCGGATGCGACGAAGGGCCTTCTTACTGGGGTGCTGCAGGCGCCCTTCTTTACGAAAGCCTCGAACTGATGGAGAAAATAACAGGCGGCAGGTTCAATGTGTTCGACGAACCCCTTATCCGGAATATCGGAAAATATTTTTACAAGGTGAATATCCATGCTCCCTATTTTATAAATTTTGCCGATGCTGATGCAACAACTGGCGGAAATCCTTCAATAGTGTACAGGTACGGAAAAGCCATCAATGATCCGGTTATGTGGAAATTCGGAACTTATCTTGCCAGGCTTGAAAAATGGGGAGAGCATGCGCCTGCAGGCAAAATAGGAGTCCGGATAAGAAATTTAATGCTTCTTGAAGAGCTTAAAAACGCTGAGGCAGAAGAAGCTCTGGTGGCAGATTTCTGGTTTCCGGAGACTGAGATAGCCGGCGGCCGCGACAGCGAGGGATCCTTCAGGGGCTTCTTCTTCGGAGCCAAGGGCGGCTTCAACAATGAAAGCCATAACCATAATGATGTCGGCTCTTTTGTTTTATATTTTGACGGAAAACCGTTTTTTATAGACATCGGAAGAGAAGAATACACGGCTAAAACATTCAGCTCCCAACGATATGAAATATGGACAATGCAGTCGGGATGGCACAACCTGCCGGTAATAAACGGTATGGAACAGAAAGAGGGTAACGCTTTCATGGCCCGCCAGACATCCTTCAGGGCTGACAGGGAAAAAATAACTTTCTCAGCTGATATTGCAACTGCCTACCTGCCTGAAGCAAAAGTCAGAATGTGGACCCGTACTTACACGCTCAACAGGGGTAAAAGTTTCACAATTAATGAAAAATATGAGTTATCAGAAATTGTCCCCGGAACTTTTACAAGCTCGAATTTTATTACACCCTGCAAAGTGACGCTGCCGAAGCCCGGGCTTATAAGATTTGAAGGCGACGGCTTTACCCTGTTTATGACTTACAACACCGGAAGTGTGAGACCCGAAATTGAGTTCAGGGAGGTTACCGACAGGGGTCTGAAACGCTACTGGCCGGGAGGGATTACAAGGATAAAAATGATTTATACGAATCCGGGACTGAAAGGTTCAAATTCTTTTATTATTTCGAAAGGATAATGCATCTTTAACAAAAATCATCATATATGGCACGAAAGGTTAATAAACATGTCTGTTTGCAGTTACTTCTTTTTTTGGCCGCTGCCACTGTCGGTTTTTCTCAACCGGCCGCCGGATGGAAAGCTTCGCCTGAACTGGTTCAAAAGCTTTCGCAAAGCCGGCAGGACGTGAATTATGTCGAGGAAAAGGTGCCCTCTTATATTTTACCTGACCCCTTGATAACACTGTCCGGCGAAAAAATAACTACCGCAGGTCAATGGCTCAGGTACAGACGGCCCGAGATTACAGAATTATTTACAACCCACGTTTACGGCCGGGTTCCGCGGACTCCCTGCAAAATTACTTTCAACACCGTAAATGTCGACAAAAACGCGGTGGAAGGAGCAGCCACACTGAAGCAGGTGGACGTAAACATTGAGGCTGCGGGACGGAACCTTGTAATTCATCTGTCACTTTTTACCCCAAATTCCGTAAAAAAAGCTCCCGTTTTTCTTCTTATCTGCAACAGGGCACCGGATAATATTGATCCTTCAAGGAAAATAAAAAGCGAATTCTGGCCCGTGGAGGAAGCTATTGCAAGAGGCTACGGTATGGCGGCATTCCACAATGCGGATGTCGACCCCGATAATTATGATGGGTTTAAAAATGGTATTCACGGTATTCTGGATACTGAACCACGCAGTGATGACTCGTGGGGAACATTGGCGGCCTGGGCATGGGGCGCCTCAAGATGTCTCGATTATCTGGTAACGGATAAGGATGTGGATAATAAGAAGATAGCGGTTGTCGGGCATTCAAGGGGAGGTAAAACTGCCCTTTGGGCCGGGGCTCTCGATCAGAGGTTCTCAATGGTCATTCCAAATGAATCGGGCTGCGGCGGCTCTGCACTTGCAAGGAGAAAATACGGAGAAACTCTCGAAATTATTAACAAAGGATTTCCGCACTGGTTCTGTCTGAATTACAGAAAGTTCAACGGAAAGGAGGAGGATTTGCCGGTCGATATGCATATGCTGATGGCCCTGATTGCGCCCAGAGCGCTTTATGTGGCAGCAGCTGCCGACGACCTGTGGGGCGACCCCAAAGGTTCATACCTGTCACTGTACCATTCCCTGCCGGTTTACAGACTTTTTGATAAAAAAGTCAACCTCGAAAATTTTGTCCCGCCACTGAATAAACAGATCATAAGCGGTAAAACGGGATTCCACATACGCGAAGGGGAACATAACCTTAAACTTTTCGACTGGAATCTTTTTATGGACTTCGCTGATAAGGTCTGGAAATAACCAAACCCCGAACGTTTTCAGTCTCCTTACCGGTACTAACCGTCAACACCCGTTTCTTTGATAATGTTATTCCTTTCGGCAAAGGATATCATTTCATCTTTTATTTTTTCATTTCTTTCCAGATCGCTCATGCCAAATCTGGTTATAAAGGTACGGGAGTCTTTCAGGGTAATCCGGAATTTTAACGGGTAGATTTCGACTTTCAGAATATCCTTGGCATATATAGTTCTTGCAGGGAGAAAAGAGTTATTCTTAATCCTTATGAACTCTTCCGAAAACTCAATAAAGGTGGAACATGAACCAAAGGATGAGGCCACCATGTAGGTTCCGAAAACAATCAGGAAAAGTGTGGTAACCCACAGTGTAAGGTCATTGCCTCCGGTTCTGATATTATATACAAGCCAGTAACCTGCAATAATAATACAAAATAATCCGAGCAGAAACCGGAATATCCTTGTAAGGCGGTTGTCGGAATGAATCTCAAGCGAAAAAAACTTTGTTTCCATCATTGACCTTTTTTGCTTTACTGACTGATTATGGCAGTCGGGAAAATACATAAAATTTGGTTTCTGAGAGATAAATTGGATTTTTTATTTCGAATTTATTACTTTTAAAGGCACTTAAACCCTGATTAACCAATCAAAAAAACCGAATATGAAAAACAGAAAAAACAGTATGACCCGCAGGTCATTTATCGGAACTGCCGGAGCGGCAGCTGCAGGATTTACAATTCTTCCGGGATCAGTAATTCCCGGTTTGGGTCACAGGGCCCCGAGCGATAAGCTGAATATTGCCTGTGTCGGAATAGGCGGAATGGGTAATTCAAACCTCAGGGCGGTGGCTCCGACTGAAAACATTGTTGCTCTATGCGATGTCGACTGGGGATACTCGAAAAAGGTTTTCGAAACATACCCGAATGCAAAGCAATACTGGGACTGGAGGAAGATGTATGACGAAATGGGTAAATCAATCGATGCCGTTATCGTTGCAACCGCCGACCATACTCACGCAATTATTGCTGCTACCGCAATGACACTTGGCAAGCACGTATATGTTCAGAAGCCCCTTACTCATACCGTTTATGAGTCGCGCCTGCTTACAAAACTCGCAGCAAAACATAAGGTAGCCACACAGATGGGCAACCAGGGATCTTCGGGTGAGGGCGTTAACCTTACTGTTGAATGGATTCAGAACGGCGAAATAGGAGAGGTCACCCGCGTTGAAGCATTTACCGACCGCCCGATATGGCCTCAGGGACTGAACAGACCCGCAAAGGGCGAGTGGGTGCCTGAAACTCTTAACTGGGACCTTTTTATAGGCCCGGCTCCAATGCGCCCGTATCACAGCATCTATACCCCCTGGAACTGGCGCGGCTGGTGGGACTTCGGGACCGGTGCTCTGGGCGATATGGCATGCCATATTCTTCATCCGGTTTTCAAGGCACTGAAACTGAAATACCCGGTAAGGGCACAGGGCAGTTCAACACTGCTGCTTACCGACTGCGCACCAAATGCCCAGATGGTTAAACTTGTCTATCCCGAAAGAACAGCTCCTAAAGGATCAAAGATTAAATATCCGCAGGTTGAGGTTACCTGGTACGACGGCGGCCTTCAGCCTCCCAAGCCTGCAGGATGGCCTGCCGGCAAGGATATGAATAACGGCGGAGGCGGTGTTATCTTCCACGGAACCAAGGATAAACTTATCTGCGGCTGCTACGGAAGAGACCCATGGCTGCTCTCCGGCCGTGTACCCAATGTGCCGAAAACAGAAAGACGCCTTCCCGATAAAGTCAGCCATGAAATGGACTGGGTACGCGCCTGCAAGGAGAGCCCCGAAAGCAGGGTGCCGACCAAATCAGACTTCTCCGAAGCCGGTCCTTTCAACGAAATGGTGGTAATGGGTGTTCTTGCTGTCAGACTGCAGGGCCTGAATAAGGAGCTCGAATGGGACGGAGAAAAGATGATGTTTACAAATATTTCAGACAGCGACAAGGTACGTATCTGCATAGAGGATAACTTCACCGTTACCGACGGTCACCCGACATTTAACAAGAAGTGGACCGAACCGATGAATGCCAGGGATTTTGCCGCTGAAATGATAAAACATAACTACCGTAAGGGCTGGTCACTGCCCGATATGCCGGCTTAACGGGCTGATATCATACAAAAAAAAGGGGGACCTGATTTCTGTCTCCCTTTTTTTTTACTTTATCTCTTTTAATGAGGTGCTTCAGCACCCTTAAGCCCGATCGCCTCTGCCACCTCCCTCATACCCATGATACAGTCGGTTATCAGCTCGTCGAGCGTTACCCCCAGCATTGCGGCTCCCTTCTCAATAACAGACCTGTCAACCCCGGCAGCAAACCTTTTGTCAGTCCATTTCTTCTTAACCGACTTTGCCTCCATGTCCATTACGCTTCGGGAAGGCCTCACCAGCGCACTTGTCGTAACAAGACCGGTAAGCTCGTCAATTGCGTATAATGTTTTCTCCAGCCTGGTGACAGGTTCTTTGTCGGTGCAGAAACCCCAGGCATGACTAAGAACAGCCCTGATATACTCCTCTGGCCATTCCTCCTCCCTGAGAATTTTTTCTGTCATTTTGCAGTGCTGATCGGGATACATCTCATAGTCAAGGTCATGGATAAGACCAATAACTCCCCATTTTTCCTCGTCCTCACCTGCTTTTCTTGCCATATACCGCATCACCCCCTCAACTGAAAG
>Ga0116147_1002507_pt1 | contig 18435 bp, 18 predicted proteins | sample AD_JPNHG3_MetaG_FD_89749 | JGI IMG/M metagenome (GOLD analysis project Ga0116147, IMG submission 89749) | Active sludge microbial communities of municipal wastewater-treating anaerobic digesters from Japan - AD_JPNHG3_MetaG | ecosystem: Engineered > Bioreactor > Anaerobic > Digestate | place...
AGTTCCCTTGTCTTAGGGATTTGGGCTGCAACGCGTAACTGTCATAAATAAACTTTCTTTCAAATAGCTTTCAGTTCCCTTGTCTTAGGGATTTGGGCTGCAACCCCCCTGATTTCCATATAAAATAAAGAAGTTTTAAAACATTTTCCACATAAAAAATCCGAAAATGATCTGATTGCTGTAAAACCCATCTTATTTTCGAATCCACATAAAATAGCCATCTCTAAAACATACCGCTTTGCCATCCTTTGTCATTCTCGCCCCCTAAAAAACGGACTTTTTACCTGCAATTTAATCCACACAATCCAGAAATCTATAAGACCTCTTTGAATATCCTGCCCACCACAAATCTTTAGATCTCCTGCCTACCATCCACCGATAAAAGGCTTATAAACGGGTCTGTCACCCCTTAAAAAGCTTGCCACTGCCTGAGCCTGTTTGAGCATGATGGTTCTCAATTTCTGTTTCATCCCTGCGTATCTTTCTTCACCATCGAGCCTTTCGAAAAATTTCTGCGCAATTACCTTTCTTGTCTTTTCATCCAGCCTTCCTTCATCATCAACCTTTATCTCGCTTCCCTTACCGAGCATCCCGAATATCACCCTGTCCACTACCTGCTGCCGAAACTCCTCTATCAAATCGAGCACAAGGCTCGGTTTTCCTGCCCTGTCCGTATGAACAAACCCTGCATACGGGTCAAGCCCTGCAAGGATGATGGCCTTTTCTACCTGGCCGTAAAGTATGCCGTAGCCATAGTTCAGTGCCGAATTAATGGGATCTGATGCTCCCCTACCCTCTCTCCCCTGCCATTCTGTATCATCTCTCAATAGGGCCTTCATGGCATCCCAGTAAATGGAAGCAGATCTGCCTTCAATATTCAATATCATATCCCTTGCCTCATCCACATTATGACTATTGAGCTCAATAAGGGTTTTTATATTATTTTCGAGCCTTTTTCTTGAATCCTCAAGAAATCCAAAGAGTTCGCTATCAACGACCTTTCTATACCTGGCAAAGTACCTTATGATGTTCTTCTGATTGTGAATCTTACCAGCTGCAAATGCCCTGCCCAGCTCAAATCCGCGTCTGTCCCCAAGGGCCATAAGCTGTTCTCTTCTTGTCTTGACTGTTCCAACGAGGGCAGGCCCGCTTAATCTTCCATAAACATTACCATTACCTGAAATATATATTATATCTATACCTCTCTCTGCACAGACCTCAACCACATCGCTCGATATGCTTACCCCTCTTGATGTAATAAGCACAGAATCAAGATGGATTAAGGGAACCTCCTCCACAATCTGACCTTCTGATTTGATCCTTAACCTTTCGCTGTGCTTGCTTAAGAACATCCCGTACTTATCGAGGATGATATGGCGCTTTTCACTCATCCAATCTTGTCCCCCAGTTTTATCAGTCCCTTTCTTCCTGCCCCTTGCATATATCAATGTAAGGACATGTTATGTAACACTCTTCAGACATTCCAGGGTCAAGTTCATCTTCAACAATCCTTATCTTTCTATCCCTCTCCTCTATGAACCATTGCCTTAGTTCATCACTTATGTGGTGAAACTCACGCCTCAACCTTATCTGACCATCCTTGAACCTGATGTAGACTATGCATCCTAAGTCAACGGGATACTCGTACAGAGACTCCATGACCATTGCATAACCCGTTGTTGTGAGTTTATGGAAGTCGTGCGTTTCAGGGTCGAACTTGAGATCCACCACCATCCCTTCTGAGAATATATAGCCATCAACGGCAAGGTTCTGTGACAGCCCTAAAAAAAAGCCGTTTAGCCTCTGCTCCACAATTACAGGTAGAACGAGAAATACAAAGGCATCGGATTCGCAATATGGGTATCGGGAACGGATGTCATCAATACGATATGCAATCCTCGTCTTCTCAAACTCCCATATAAGCCGTCCCTTTTCCAGCATAGTCTCCGTTAAAGCAGGAAGGTTCGAGCCCTTCTCACTCGCCTCACCCGTATTAAACCCCCATTCCTTTGCCTGTTTTAAAAGGTCAATCTGGCCGAGCATCTTTTCATAATCCCAGCTTGTTATATCTTTATTTCCGTAGATAATCACTTTGGATTTTGTAAAGACCTCTGACACCACCCTGTGAAGCAGTAGCCCCTCCACCATAGCCTCGTTGGAACGAAAACCGATATGGCCAACCTTTTTTAGATAAAGGTCTCTGCCTGTGGGACAGTAAAGGTTCGCTATGTCCGAGACGCCGAGCCTTAATCTTGCATTCGTAACAATAGGTGGCTGAGACCAGTTCCAGCCCCTCAAATCAGGATGGACCTCATCCCTTCTGGCATCCATCAGAAGCTTTTTTGTCACATATTTATGCTCTTCAGGGCTCAAAAAATACATCTATAACCCCTTTATGCCCTCTATATTATTTTCGGATTTTTTTTGCCCGCATTAACCTCTGCATACAGGTCTATACTCACATTCCTTACATCTTCCCTTATATGGTGTTTCATCGGGCATAATTTCACAATTAAGCATTTCTCTAATCATTCTTATCTTCCCTGTGAGATACATTCTTGCGCCATCTGTAAAATAGACATGCTTTGTGGTGCCGTCCTCGAGGCTATGGATAAAACCCCTTTTTGCACTTTTTCTGTAACTTTCTTCAAGGAGAATCCCGTAAATTAAAAGCTGGTATTTATGATGAAGGGGGATGACCTCACCCGCTGAGAATGCACCATCCTTGAAGTCAACAGGGATTACCTCATCATTGGTGATTATAGCCATATCCACGATGCCTGATATACCAAGCCGCAACGAAACGAGTTTTAGATTAAAAAGCCTCTCTGCCATCGGTTTTTCTGCTGCCTTGCCTTTTTTGTATCCCTTTATATTGAATCTCACAAGGGTCCTTCTCTTTTCAAGGATGACCTCCTCTGCCTGCCTAATCTTCCCTTCCTCCATCTTGTAGGTGGTGGGTCTGAATGAGGGCATGAGATATCGGAAATACACAATTCGGGGGCAATAGAAGAACTGCTTTATATCGCCAGCTGTAAGAGCAGGCGTAGGAGGGTAAGTAACGTTCATCAATCCTTCTCATCCTTTTCAACTATGTATGCAAGTTTTAATGCCAGGTCCTTTTCACAGACAGGGAATATCTGGATGTTGCCAGGTCTATCGCCTATAGTCCTTTTTGCCTTTTTGAATAGGGTCTCTTTCTGATTATGGGAAAGCTCGCCAAAGAAGGCCGAATACTGTATGCGGGTAAGCCCGAAATCAAGGCAGATATCGGCAATCTTATTCCTGATTTTATCTTCCACAATGTCATATATGACAATGCAGTTCATAAAAACTATACCACTAAATACATGTATTTTTACTGGGGCAGATTTCGTAAGTCAGAATGCTCTCCTCTGATATCTCTGATATCTTTGATATATCTGCCTGTCCCCTTTTTTTGTAGATGGCATGTTTTGAGTAGTTTAAGCAACCTACTGGCATATTTGCCTCCCCAAAAGGGATTATAACAAAAATTCCTTTTTGTGACAACATGTTAGATGCATCATCTGGCCCTGTAACCTTGTGGAGGCAATTTTCTATCCAGGTGGCGGTTTAACCGCCACCTAATATCAGCGTATGTAATATCCATAATTGCGTCAGAGGACACAATCCTCCATACCCATACAAATCACCATTCAGTCAGGAAATTATTCAATTGTCAAAGAGCAAAGGGAACTGAAATTTCTACAATTTCAGCCCGAACTCACTGTCATAATCTGTTTCAATTACTATAGGGATACTTTTACGTATTTTTCTAACCTTATTTTCCTTTTTTAATTTCATTAACTGTCTCCATCTTATAGGCACCAATAACTGCGAAGCCTCAAGAGGATTTTCATCTAAATGCTTATTGAAATTCTCTTCAAGATTTGAAGGTAAAACTTCGATAGCATCAAAGGCCTCATAAAACATATTTTCCAACATTTCATCTGCAGAGCAAGGTTTAAGTGCCTCAACGCATGTGCAATAAAACTCTTTATAACTTTTTGCGTAACGCTCAATCCAATTTTCATATATATCGCCTCTGTAAATCTCATCCAGCCAGGAATTTATGGCCTCTTCATCTATAGTCTTATCATGGTTTGTTTTCAATATTTCAATAGCCTTCTTCACAAGACGGTCATCATATATGCCCTGCCCGTCATCAGGTTTTGTAAAAACAAAAACAGGTGCCCAGCTTTTTAATCTTCTTCTATTTATACGACCGAACCTCTGGATTAATGCTTCGAGTGGCGAAGGATCTGTGAATATCACATCGAGGTCAATGTCCATACTCACCTCTATTACCTGTGTTGATACAAGCAATAATGGTTTTCTTTCTTCTGAACGTGAACCTGTTGCCTTTTTTATTGCCGTTTCCTTTTTCACTCTGTCTTTAATGTTAAAACGACTATGGATCAAGATAATATCAATTTGTTTGCCAAGTTTCTGCTTTATCTTTAAATAAGCCTGCTGTGCCCTCTTTACTGTATTACAACATATAAGAATGGAATTATATTCCCCCGCTTTTTTACAAATATGGTCTATCCAGCAGTCATCTAATAAGTCGCCATCTAACACAATGGTTTTATGCCGGGTGAATTTTTTGAAAAGTTCAGAGTTTGCATTCACTATAACGGCATCGCCAAGAGCCTCCAGCAAACACTTTTGAATTATCATCGGCAAGGTTGCGGACATCACGAAAAACTTGGCTTTAAGCATTTCCTTAAGGAATTTTACTGAACATAAGATCATACCAAGTCTTTCAGGCTCGTATGCATGTATCTCATCAAGGATAAAGCAAGCCCCAGCAAAATCTGTAAAAATAGCCTCGTATCCTTTTGTCCTATAAAATGCCTTTAATATCTGATATGGACTTAGCACTTTTACAGGATAATAATTCAATCTTACGAGGTCTTTGAGCCATCTTGCTCTTTTACTTGCCAGTTCATGATTAAAGTCATCTTCAATTAAAAAACGATACAAGGTCAAGATGTTTTTGGAGTGTTCAAGACCTACCTGCCCTGAAAAAAGTTGTGAATCTAATCTTTCATACATTGCATTCATGCTTGCCTGATATGGTAAAGTGTAAAAAAGCCTACTGATACCGGCTCCATTATATCCTTGAGTTAATGCCCAAAGTAGAGCGGATTCTGTCTTACCGCTTCCTGTGGGGGCTATAAGGATAACGGAACCAATTATCTTGGAACATTCTTTCTGATGAGCGTATAAAGTCTCTTTTGTCAGACCTAACTGTAAATATGGGGGCTCATCTTTTGAAACGCATGCTATTTTGGGTAATTTGTCAACATGGGCCGATGCCATATGGTCAGCTGTTAATGCGTGCCCTCTAATAAAAAGAATCTTCAAAATTGAAGAAATTTCGTATGTACGGCTTAATTCTTTTACCAAAACTCTGTAGCTCTTGAGCCAGTATCTAATATTTGAGGAACCTTGCTGTTTTATTTGCTTTATTCCATCATTTACTGGAAGCAACTGTGGAATTTTGATCCCCTTATCATTTAAGCCGAGGGCGTTGATCCATACATTCGGATATTTATCCAGCCATCTCCAGAGACCTTCCAAAACCTTATCATCAAATTGAGATATCACCTTGTCAATGGGGTCTTCATCAGATCTAATTGTTAAAGGATATAATAAAAAAAGCTCATCTGCCTCTTTATGGTGTGAAAGTATAGTTGAAGCTATTAAACGATATTCATCTTTACAAAAACCTTTTATCCAATCTAAAAAAGCAACTGAAAAAACTTCATGACGATGCCCCCATACCTTTCCATTCCTCAACATCTTTTGAAAACCATTTGCAGATTTTCCAAAATCGTGCAAAAAAATAGACCAGAAGAGGATATTCCATAGATTTGGCATGTCAATTACTTGCGGAAGAGTAGGTCTCAATGCAATCAATTCAGAGAGTTTCTGAAGCACCTTAAAGGTGTGTATTGAAAGACTCTCATAATGACCAGAAATCCCCTTATCCGGACTTTTTGCCCAGACATCTTCCAACCAATCAGGGAAAACTTTATCTGTCCTCATAGTTTCATATAAATTTATGGAAAAAAAGGCCCAGTCTCGCACCATTAATTTCAGGGCTTTCCATATCAATCAAGTATTCTGTATCTGATTCTATGTGTAGATTTTCAAACCTTATAAAATCATCGCTGAACACCCTCCTTTTCAAGATAAGGTAACGTTCAAAGACGGGAAATCTATTATTTTTGTAATCCAGGTATTTTGGCATCAGAACAGCATACCCTTGTCCAACTTGTAGAACTTTATCGTAGGGAACAAGTGTATATTCAAAATATGCTCGGTTTGCTTTTGAAAGTTCTATGACACTAATCTTAGAGTAAGTGAAAAGATCCTGGGAGCGACCTAAAACAACAGTATACTTTGGGTGCAAAAACATTTCTTTCCATTCTGGCTTATTGATATAAAGAATGAGTCTTGGTTTGAAAAGCTGGGCTCGCTTAAAAGGATTAATTTGGCCTTCCATCACTTTCTCAAATGATGTGCCTTTAATTTTTCCAGTTGAGGCTTCAACCAAATGGATGTGTTCTAAATCATTAAATGCTGCCTGATATGTAAAATGATATGCAAATTCAATTCCTTCAGGTTCTACCCAGTGGCCAAGAGCGCTGCATATATGACCATAGATTGTTGCAGGGGGTGGCATCTCAAATGTAGGGTGGATCCCATGCATAAAATGTGGGTATCTAAAGGATGTTGTAAGGCCTTCTGCCACAATCTTTAAGACCTGCATCTTATGCCTCCGAGTCAAGCCATCTTACATTATCCTCTTTTTTAAGGTCATCAATAAGAGATTTAAAAGCAACACGTGGATGGGAAACGTTAATGTTAATCTTTTCATTTCTGACTTTGGCAATAAAATCCTCGAATTTTTGACGTTCTTCATCCAGATAGCCTTTAGTCCATCCCACATATATAGTGGACAGAATATCGCTTTCAAAAACAGAAATCACTTCTTTCAATGCATCAGTTTTTATTTCAGGTAAGCCTTTTGAGTTTGCTCCTATTACATGGGTGAATATATTATTGCCCCCTCTGGTTACTGCCAGAATGACTATTACAGGCGATACATCTGTATAATGAAGTGCCAGTTTTGCCCCACCTTCAATAAGAGCCATACCTTCAAAAAGTGCTGCAATTCTTTTTATCCTATCTTTAACTGGCAGTCGGTATGCTTTTTCATCGGTCTTTTCTTCAAGTCCGGCTTTTTTTGCTTCTTTTATTCTTTCCTCATCAAGATTTAAAAATCCAGTTTTATTTCTGTACCAGAAAGTCCCACAAGCACTGAGATCCAGCGAAAAAATACCTTTAAGCGTTGTTCTATAAAATTGACTGCTGTATGGCACAGGATCTCCTTCATGTCTACTCATGGTTTCCCAATCTTCTACAATGGATACAGGTGCTATAGATACTAATGTGCTAACTTTGAATGGAGAAGAACGAGTAACAGTTTCTATCGTTGGCGTCTCAGTGGCACGTGACTCATCTAACTCTCTTTGCTCTACAGCGCTTGCCTTTTTAGAGGGAGCTCGCATATAGCCGAAAAGGTCATCGTCCCACCATTTAATAGGATTGGCATCAGTATAAGCCACTTTTGCTTCCCGCCAGATGGGAGCGGCTTGCCATTCATTATGGTATTTCTCAAGGGTCGTTCTCAACCAATATCTAAATGCCTGGGCAGATACATAGGGATATGCACCTTCTTTTGTCCTTATGACCTTTACACCTGATACATTGTCAAAAAGCCTGCCTTCCACGTTTCCAAGATTGTTCAATGCAGATGCTGGGGCATCTATTAATAATAACCCTGTTACAAAAGCCATTTCGCACCTCCTATTTTTATTCAGTTTCTTCTTCTGATTTTATATCAGGAATGGCCTCGATATTTGTTCCAAGCCACCCCTCTTTATACAAATCTTCTATCATCCTTATAAGAACAAGGTCTCTACTTAATCTCCAGTCTGAAGAGGCTATTTCATATCCGTCTTCAAAGATTGTAAGGTATGGGTCGAGACTGATAAGGGGTTCTTTGCCCTTTTTCACTTGTGTTAAGTTTGCTTTTATAAGGGCGGTTCTGAATCTATCGTATCTGTTGTTAAAAAGGGCAAAGAAAAAGTTTTTATCGTTTTCTTCTTTGACATAGGCGGCAAGGCGATCACCAAGTTGTTTGATTTGTTCAATCTTTTCTTTATCCATATTTAAAACCCTCCTTATAAAAAGTTCTGTTATCTTCCATGAAACTAAGCTGGCCTCTTCTTTTATGGAATATGTCCTTCTTGGATCATCATTTTTTCCATAGCTCTTGGGAATCCTCAGAAAATACGATCTTATAAATGAATGGGCATTATCCGGCAATTTGAAAAGGTCCTCATAAAGGACATTTCTTCTTGAGGATGCCTCAATATCATTTTCTGTTTCTAATCCTTTCTTATTCTTTCCTTTCTGAGACAACCACCATGACCTGCGAACTATTGAATTCCATTCAATTTTGTATTCAGCACTAACTGCATTACTCAAAAAATCCGTAATCTCAAGGGGGAGATGATATATTTCAAGATAAGGATTTGTCCCTAAATTACTCAAATGGTAGGCAGTTACAGAAGAAGGTTTTGACTCAAGTTTCTCTTCCATTCTCTGTTGCTCTATTTTAAGCAAGGTTTTTATCAGAAAGGTCCTTGCCGATGCATTCGGTTCCTTAAGTTTTTTACTCCCGCTTTCCTTTGCCAGATTAATAAGCTTTTTGTTATGGTCAAGAAACTCCTTTACAAAATCGAGCATGAGATCGGGATTATCGGAATGCACAGCCAGAAATTTTCCTTCACACTTGGCACAACCAAGGGGAAATGCATGAATTGCAAGTAAAGCCTCCCCTGAAACAGGCAAACCTGCATCTCCCGAGGGATAAAAATTTATAATGCCTTCACCTGTGATCAATGGTATATGTTGCCTAAATGCCTTTCCCGGTGGTGTTTTTTTAGACAAAGGTATCCCAGTTGCAGCTCTACCGGTAAAAACGCAAATAAGGGTGTTTCTTGGCACATTCCTCTTATATGCGCCAAGAACATAATCTGCATATTCTTTTCTTTTTTCCTTCTTGATTGAAGGGTTTGTAAAGCCTGAGTTTGGAAATGCAACGGTCAGCAAAGAAGTCAGGGGCTCTTTAATATAATTTTCTTCCATATAGTCCTTTATTGTTGTCAAATCCTTTTCTATTATATCTGCAGGATCCCTTTTTTTTACAAAGGCTAATATGGTTGCAATCCCAACATCGACCAATGGATGGCCTGTATACGTAAACATCAAATCCCCCTTTAATTAAAGTTCCAATGGTTACAATCATGGTATCCCTATCCAAATCCCCGACTTGCTTAACTCAAAGACAGATGGAGATTCCAATACCGCACCTGGTGCCCAGCAGATAACACCTTCGTTGAGTCTACTGCCAAAGGTATTGCTTACAAAGGTTTCTCGCCCCACAACAGGCTCTATTTGTCCTCTTACTTTAATTCTTTTTGCAAGAACGTGTGCCTTCAGGGGCTCTCCTTCTTTCATACTAATCTGTGGACGATCAATGTCTAATCGCCATTCGGGTTTGAATTCCTCTTTGAAACTTAGTAGCCTTAATTGCCCGAACCCATAACGCCGCTCGCCGCCCACCTGCAGGGTCTTCAACCAGGATAGCCAGGCCTGCTCCGTCCCCAGCTGCGTCCGGGCATCCTCACCCAAGAAAACATAGCCCCCGATGAGCGTGCGCGTGCCGTCGGGAAAGGCATACGGCACGATAAACTCCACCTCGTGCAGGCTGCCGTCCTGGGCGGAGGTGGTGGCCGGGTCCAGGGCGGTGGTGACGTGGGCACTCAGATAGCGGCGCTCAAAGTCGGCAACCGGATACTGCCCATAGTACAATTGACCATTCTGATAGTGGGGAGCAAGTAGCACACCGTTTTCCTCAACAAACCAGTAGCCGAAGGCGCAGTGAGTTTTGACCCAGTCTCCCACGGCCTTATAGGCATCGGGACTCTGGCTATGGAGTACCTCCGTTGCGAAGTCGCGGCGGGTGAGGGCCTCGGTCACCGCGCCCCACAGGTTGCGGGCAGGGATAAAATAGCGGGTCCGCTGCACATTACCCACCTTGTGATAACCGATATGTAGCGGGCTGTGCAGTTTATACGTGACGCGAAACGCTTGCCATGTCATAGTACCCTCCATCATCCCAGAGCTTTGGCGTGGTAGCGGGCGTAGATGAGCGCCTGCTCCAGCAGCCGTTTGGCGAAAAGGAGTTGGTCCAGGTCGCCGGCAAGACGCTCGCGCACGGCTGCCAGCGGATCGCTAGTGTTCTGGAAGGCCTCAATCCCTGCATCTTCGAGAAAGAACGTGACCTGCTCTTGGAGTTTGTAGGCACCGGGCTTCTCACGGGCTCCGCGCGATTCCTGATACAGGAAAAAGGCATAGACGCCATCTTCCTGCAGGATGCCTAAGGATTTGGTGATGTGGTTTTCGGCGTTTTTGCCGATGGCCTTATGGACTTCTTCGGCGATTTGCCAGCCGTATTTCGCGCAAAGTTGGTCCAGGTTTACGCTCATTGTCCACCTCCCGCATTCACAGGTTGAGCACCTTTAGCCGCCCCATGCCGCGTGTGTTCATGCCGCCAATGCCGAGCGAGTCGAACAATCTCAGACCTTTTGTGACTGCCAATTTGACTTTTAGGAGATCGCCATCTAGCGGGTTTTTGCCGTCAATCCGATAGAACTTGGGATCGCTTATCACCACATCAAAATAGAGCACACTCGCGCGGGGGATGGCCTCGTAGGTGAAAAGTGCGCCTTCGGCGGCGGCGCCGGTGGCCGGGTCAATGCTCACCGAGGTGCGCACCTCCAGGTTGTCATTCACAATGTGGCCAAACATCTTGTCCGAGACCAGCACGGCGCGGTTGAGAATTTCCTGTGGAACGCCATGAAATTTGCTGGCATCGGGGGCGAAATCATTGCCGGCCACATCCAGCATCAGCCAGCCCAGGTTGAGCCTGCCGCTCGCCACGTGTACCTGCTCGTCCTCAGGCTCCTGTGCACCGTCCTGCCAAGCCTCTAATGCTTTGAGCACATCGGGGCAGGTCACCCAGACCGGCCCGGCCAGGGAGTGGACGGGGAAGAAGACAAGCCGCGCATCCGAGAACTGGGCCAGGCCCTGGAAACTACCACCAGTGCCTTTAGCAAAGCCGAAGGTAACGCAGATGGGGCAATTGTGCTCGCCACAGTGGCCCTGGTAGCTACGGGCTGTGTCGGGCTGCCCCTGTCCGGCGCAGCGAGGGAACTTGCCGTCTTCCTGCATTGCGGCGTAGGTACGGCATGCGCCAGAGATACTCGTACCAGGGATTTTGGGGAGGTTGGTTCCAGGCTCGCGCATGATCGTCATATCCACGCGACCCAGGCGCATCCCGCCCGTACCGACATGAATCGGGTCCAGGGCCAGGGCAAAGTATTTGAGCGTCTCAGGTTGATAAGCCATGTCAATCCTCCTTTACTTTTTGCTTAAGAATATGCAGATAGAGTTCCAGGCAGCGGAAGAACCGTCCGCTGAGGACATCCTCCGGCTTGACGATATCAGATAAGGCATGACCGTCCTTATCCTTACGGGCATAGAGGCTGGCTTCTTTGAGCGTCGTATCCACCAGATGGGCGAATTCCACGCTGTCCTTTCCCCATGTTGCCGCTTTGGCCTCCAGGAGCGCCTGTACATTACGCAAGCCGGTATCGGTGATGTCGCTCTTTTTCAACGCCGTCCACATGTGCATCAGGCGGGGCAATTCTTCCAGCAGGAGCACCTCCTGCGCCGGATCAAAGGCGAAGCGCCGCGCGGTGTGGTCCAGCCAGAGGTAGGCGAAGCGGGAGGGGGTCACGGATACAACGTCATTCCCCCCCAGGTCGTTGACATGCACCAGCCAGCGGTTGGCATAGTGGTCGCTGACTGAACCCACCTTCTGCGGATCGTTGTCGCTCTGTCTGCGAAGTTGGAAACGGCGAGGATGTTGAGGGGCAGTTGTCCCCTCAATAATGAAGAAATAGGGATACCACTCGTCCGATGTTTGCCCATCGCCCATCAGGGTGGGCACATTCCATTGAATTCCGTTTTTGAAATGCACCTGCCCGTTGACCACATCCTGCTCAATCTCCCACTTTTCTTCTTCCAGCGGCACATCCAGCATTCGCCGCGCGGTGTCCATCACCGCCAGGAGCGGGGTTTTGCGCAGGAAGAAGACGATGCCCAGGAAAAGCGGCAGGCGGTTGCGCACCTTGCCGAACTGCGTTTCGTACGCTTCACGAATCTTATCGGCGATCTCCAGCGCGTCGGCCGCTGGGACAAAGGCCAGGAATTGATCGGGGGAGGTGAGCAAGGTTAAAGTCGGGTGGTAGCAGAGATAGTCTGCTGACGGCTTCTTCACATCCTTCACCTGATAAGTTGCTTGCCTTTTCTGCCCCTGGTCCTCCCAGGTAATGTGCAATCGCCCTACGCTGGGCTGCTTCGGCACAAACGAAACAGAGAGCAATTCATCATTCAAGCGCCAAACGCTGATCGGCTGGCCATTGAGCGTGCCATCGCAGACAACGCCTTGAGGTGGTAGATCCGTTTCCTGCACTTCCAACAGCCAGCGCTCCCGGCCTGGCAAAGCATCCAGGATAGATTGAACCATCTCCGTCCAGAATTTCCGGCAGGTCTCCCAGACGCGGCGCAGGCGGGCCGGGGAGGGGTTCTTCGGCGTACAGCCGGCGGGGTTATTCGGCTCGGCCCTCACCAACATGGTCTGCACCAGGTCGCCGGAGAGCCAGTCGTCCAGGCCGAATTTGCCCACGATGAGCGCGACGCGGTCGTTGGTATCGGCGAGTTCATCTATCCAGATGGTGCGGTGCGGGTCTTTCTCCCAAGCCTCAATGCGCGAGCCGCGACGCTTTTCGCAATGTTCGCAGGCCTCCCGGCCCTCGCGCATCGGGCGCAGGCGGCAGACGGGGCAGACTTCCAATTTTCCCTGGTCGACCGTCTCCCACAGCTTTCCCCAGTAAGTGCTCAGGTTCTGTCCATCAAAGGGCTGCGCCAGGGCTTCCAGCGCTTCTTTGTGGGCTTTGGCCAGGGTGCCCTTGAGTTGCTCGGTGGCGGTTGCTCCATCGCCTGCGGTCACGGCGATGCGCGGGGCGAGTTCGGGTTCGATTTCTTCCACGCGGCGGCGGATCTCCTGCGCCAGGTCAGCGGGCAGGTCCAGGTCGGGGAAGGTGAAGTAGATGCCGCTGGTATCGCGGTAAATTTCGTTGCCGAGCGGGTATTCTTCCTCCACCAGTTGCTTGACCGCTGCACAGGCCTGCTCCACTGCGCGCTGATAGCCAAGCAGGTCGGCGATCTTGACGGCTTTGGCGTAGAGGCCGAGCACGTCAAAGTTGACGCGTAGCAGGCGCCAGTGGAGGTGATCAGGATCGGGTTTGATACCCAATACCGCTCCAGCCAAAGCAGATTTATAGAACGCCGCTACGGTGTCTGACCAGTCAGCCAATGTGACTTCGTTCACAGGGCGACGTGTGTCACCGAGTGCTTGCTCAAAAGCCCTTCTCACAGAAGGAACAAAGACGTCTCGCCTAATCAGGTCATTGAAGGGTAAGTTGTCGAGCAGGGCTGTCAATCCCGTTACTGGCCTACCCTCAAATCCATAAGCGGTACTTAAGCGTGTATCCTGCTGGGGTTGTTTTGTAGCAGTATCTTGGTCGCTCAATTCTTTTTCTACATGTGCAACAGCGTGACACTTTCCCAGAGCCCGTAAAAGCCAGGGTCGATTTGTATCGCTGATAACCCTGGGCATACCTCGTTTGATCAAGGTTTGCACCGAGACAGTCTCACCTAAGAGATTAATGTTGGGCAGACCAGCGGGAAGCCTATGCAATTTGGCCGTCTTGTATCCGTAAGAATAGTTGCTCGGTTTATCAGAGGCCTGATTGATGATATGTTCATCAGCACACTTGCCCATATCATGCAGCAGCGCGGCGACCTCTGCCAGTAGCAGGGCGTCGCGGTTGTTGGCGAGGGGTTTCAGGCTAGAAAGTGACATCTTTCACCTCCTGCGCCAGTTGGCTGAGCTTCGTGAGAGGCTTTTCACACGCTCGTGTTTTCACCTTGCCTTCAATCTCATCTTTCGCCGTCCCGTAGCCGCTGGAGCGCTTGGCGGAGAAGCCGTAGGTGAGAAACATGGCCTGCAGCCCTTCGGCAACCAGTTGCAAGTCGGCTAATGCTTGCTGTTTGATCTCGTCTTCTTCCTTCTGCCCGATCAGGTCAAAGGGGACGTAGAGCAGGGAGAAGGTGCCGGTTGCGCCGGCGGGGACGCATTCCAGATAAATCGGGTGGGTGCCGGCTTTGGTCTTGCGCGAGTGCGGGTTGATGACTTCCACGTCAATCAGGTTGAAGAAGGTCGGGTAGAAAGTTAGTCGCCCGCTATGATGAGGCAACGGCTCATCGGATTTTACGTGATAGTAGTTGCGCAACAGATGTTCATACTCAGCGCGGGCTTCGGGCTTGAGTCCGTCCAGGTAGGCGGCAAAGTCTTTCGTTTGTCCCGGTTCTTCGCCCTTTTCATCGCCGAAAAGCAGGGTCTGGACGAAGCGCTCTCGGGCAAACTGCTCCGGCTTCAGGCTGTCCTTCTTCTGCGCCAGGCGAATGTGCATGGCCGTCCAGCGCAGCAGGCCCTTCCAGGAGGCGGCGGACATCATCGGCACCTTGAAGACCTTGTCCTTGCGCACCGGGTTGACACTCTCGGCGACGTAGAAAGGATCATCATCCTTGCTCATCCAGGGCTTGGCCAGGGCGAAGGTGAATTGCAGGAACCAGGAGCCGGGAGGGAGAGAATACAAATCGCGAACATCGGAGAATAACCCTAATCCTTGCATCACCTCGAAGTTGGTTTGAATCAGATCTTTGGCATAGGGTGATTCCTCTGGGTTATTTTTCCTGTGAACCAGACTTTTGTAGCCGCCTCCCGCCTTACGGTCGCCGCTAACCGTATAGTTTTTGACTTTTTCTTGATCTCTTTCATTTTCCAAAGCAATGCTTGCATTAACAGCGACGCCGGCAAGCAAGCGAATGCGCGTGGCAATGTCCGGAATTGAACAACTACGGTGATTCCCGTTTACCAGCGCTTCGACCTCATTTAGTAACGCATTGAGATCTTTTTTTGATTCGCCGCCAAGTTCGACATAAAAATCATAAGAACTCATTGCTTGCCTCCTTCAGGGGAGAAAAGGGCTTTGAGAACTTGCTCCCCTGTCAAAAATTCCGCTTGAGCATTGAAATCCGGCCAAGCCTTTTTGAGGCGCTCTTTTATCTCTTCGAAGCTCACCACACCTGAGTTAATGAATCCAAATGTGCGGGCCGGGTTCTTGAAACTGAACACTTTTTTGCTTTCCTGCTGGCGTCCCGCCAGCCACTGAGAAACGGCGTCATCACGATTTTCAAGCAAATCACTCCACCGGATGATTCTCCTGCCTTGACGCTCTTTTTCGCTTTTATCTTGTTTTCTGCCGAGTACCAAGTTAAAGCTGCTTTGTTGAACATTTTGCCGCGCCAAGTAACGTCCTTTCACACACCAAAAATTGGTCAGAGAAGCCCAAAAGCAATCATGCTCATCTATTTTATGTTTGCCTTTCCGCCACCCTTTTTGGACAAAGTTCCGGAGTTCATCCAGGCTTTTAGCGCAAGACCACTCCTGGGCGAATTCAATCTCGACCGATCCAAGATCTCGGTGATGGAATTGATCTCCACGACCTAGTTCATCTGATGGCTTAAAAATCGTTTTACCGCCCATTGCACCGTATTCATCAATCAATCGCAACGTGAGTTGGAGCAAGCACCATTCTTCTTCCGAAATAGGGCGCAAAGGAATAGGCTGAATACCTATGGCTTGCCCATCTTTGATGACTTCAATGTTGTCGATAGCAACGAGCTCGGGGGTAGAAAGAACTTGCAACCGAAACTTTCGCCCCCATCCCGTACAGCCAAACAGATAACATGCCGCGCAGAGTTGCTTTTCAGGCGGATCGGGCTTGCGGGGGGCATACTCGCAGCGATCCTCACTCGTCGGGTCGCACGCATACCCGCCCAGACCGCGCACCATGGCTTCGTACCACCACCGCAGACTGCCAATGAGTCCCGTTTCATGCAAGCGGTCACAAGTCTGGTCTACACCGCCTGTCCATAAAGGGGTAAGTGTTCGAAATGTAATATTTACAGGATTTTCCATTTAAAACCCCCTATAATTTTATGATCTTACTATTCCAGCCCCTTCTAAATGCAATCCAATAACTTATTCGCTTAAACTTGTGCCTTAAGCTAATTTTATTGAATGTAATTTTACTCCCCTATTATCTTCACCAGCACCCTTTTTTTTCTTCTGCCGTCGAATTCGCCGTAGAATATCTGCTCCCAGGGACCAAAATCGAGTTTCCCTTCTGTTACTGCCACCACCACTTCTCTACCCATGACCTGCCTTTTCAGATGGGCATCACCGTTGTCTTCCCCTGTCCTGTTGTGCTGATACTGGCTTATCGGTTCATGGGGGGCAAGTTTTTCAAGCCACCTCTCATAGTCCTGATGGAGCCCAGGTTCATCATCATTTATAAACACCGATGCCGTTATGTGCATGGCATTTACTAAGCATAGCCCCTCCTTTATTCCACTTTCCTTGAGGCATTTCTCCACCTCCTGCGTGATGTTGATAAATGCCCTTCTCGTTGGCACATTAAACCATAGTTCCTTTCTGTAACTTTTCATCTTCAAACCTCCATCAAGACCTTGATTCCAATCCTGTTCCAGGATCAGGGTCTTGCTTAAACCATGCGATATCTGCCATTATGGTCTTTTTTTTATCCATCATCTGGGATATCACACCATTATCCAGCCTTGGGATATATTTAAGCTTATTCTTTCCACGATAAACCTCAATTGCCCATTCATCAAAAGGATTTTCAGGTTCTCTTAAAAGCCTCAAGGGCTAACCAACAGAAAGGGCATCCCATATTTTTTCAGCCTCATGGTATCTTATCCTGGCCACAACCTTATCGAGAAGCAGTATCTTTCTGATCTTTTCAGGGTTTTGTTTAACAGGTTGTAGAAATGTAAAAAAAGGCAATGTTAATATGGATTTTATAAAAATGCGTCTATCCATCATGTTGACCTTTTTATCCTTTTAAACTCTTCGATTATTATTTTAACAATGCTACTCTCCCAAATGATGTCCTATCTGTAAATTTCTTTCATTTTTTCTATTTCTGAGGATATAATGGCCCTGAGTTCTAATGGAGAGAAAACCTCCACATCGCTACCATACTTTAATATCTCCCGGGCTACCTCTTCATAACTTGCTACATAGAACCTTAGATAGAGACTGCCATCGTTATTGGGAATAATCTCCTGTTTATCATGCCATATCTGCTCTGATATCCAGGAAGAAATCCTGGGTGCAAACTTGAGCACCACCTCTTTTGATTCATCTCCTACCATTACCCCGAAATGTTTTCTAATATAATCCTTTATCGGTGGTAGATCAGATGGTAGGTTTATGGTCTTATCAACTGCCTTTATCTTCAATATCCTTGATAGGCTAAAGTCCCTCAATTCATTCCTGAGAGAACAGTATGCTATTAAATGCCAGCTCCCCATATAACAGAGAAGATGTAAAGGTAAAATAACCCTTTCTGTCTCTTCACCCCTGTGGGGTGAGCGGTAACTGATCTCTAACGGTCTTTTCCTGAATAGGGCGTTGATGGTGGTCCTGAATACCTCATCTTTAACCCTGTAGTATTCAATATTTTTTACTGATATAAGTGTCTCAATCTCCTTTATAGAATATGTATCCTCCAGGGATCTTAAGGAGAGGAATTTTTCGAGAAAGCCTTTTAGGCTCTTCTTCAATGTGCTATCCGGAATAGTGGTGGCGATCCTTAAGGCAAGACAGAAGGCCATTAATTCATCCCCTGAAAACCAGACAGGTGGAAGTTCATAACCTGACTCTTTATATTCATATCCCCTTTTCATCCCGTTGTATCTCAAGGGGGCACCTAACCTGTCACGAATAAATTCAATGTCGCGCTGAGCCTGCTTTTTTGAAATTTCGAATTGCTTTGCAAGGATACTGGCATTGGGATAACGAGATTGAATTATCTGGCCATGAAACCAGTGGTACCTTTCATATGCGAGTTTGCCAGCCATATACTCCCAATACAAGTGCTGTATTTATTCCATGATATTAAATGGTTTGCTCTATGTCAAGCCGAAAGGGGCCAAGATTCTATTTATGCAATACTTATCGCTGTCTTCATTATATTGTTCAAAAATGGATTA
>Ga0116147_1002514_pt1 | contig 18399 bp, 10 predicted proteins | sample AD_JPNHG3_MetaG_FD_89749 | JGI IMG/M metagenome (GOLD analysis project Ga0116147, IMG submission 89749) | Active sludge microbial communities of municipal wastewater-treating anaerobic digesters from Japan - AD_JPNHG3_MetaG | ecosystem: Engineered > Bioreactor > Anaerobic > Digestate | place...
TCCCCAGAGCAACATTACCTCCCCAGAGCAAAATTGCCTCCCCAAAGCAAAATTGCCTCCCCAGAGCAACATTACCTCCCCAGAGCAAAATTGCCTCCCCAAAGCAAAATTGCCTCCCCAGAGCAACATTACCTCCCCAGAGCAATTACTGCCTCCTCAGAGCAAGATTGAAAATCTAGAAAAATATAACTATATTTTTATTGCATTCTGTTTCGATAATTATTTCCCCAGAGCAGAAATAGAAAAGAAAAGGATTTTAGGAAGGCATTAAAAAAATAGAGAGGAGTAAAGTGTACGATCCTCTCTATTTTTTAGAAGTATTGCTTCTTTACGTAAATCATGTTGTTTTTATAAAGAAAGGATTTGAATAGTCTTCATCTCTTGATCAGCAAGACCTGTCATGATTGTCTTTTGCGATTGTAAGAAGTGGATTTGATCAATGATATTTTGAGAAATAAGTTCACCAGGGGAAATAATAGGGATTCCGGGTGGATATGCCATGACAGATTCACCAGATATTTTTCCTATAGATTGTTCTAAGGGGATTGTAATTTTTTTTTCATAAAAGGCTGTTCTAGGTGAAACTACGATGTGGGGATTGCAAAAGTTGATTTGTATTGTAAATTTTTGACCAGTTCTATATTTTTTAGCTATGTCTTTGAGTGCATGGATGAGCCTGTCAATCCATTCTTTTTGGTCACCTACGCCTAGCATAGCTAAAACACAATAGGAATCGCCAAATTCCATTTGTATGTTGTATTGATCTCGTAGGATATCATATACTTGATGACCAGTGAGACCTAGTTCTGATACTTTTATGCCCAGTTTTGTGGGATCAAGAGCATAGATTCCCTGTCCGTTAATTCTTTCTTGCCCATATGCGTAGTATCCATCTATAGCATTAATTTTTTTACGTGCATATTTTACTAATTGTAATAAATTGGTAATGATTTGTTTTCCTTGTGTGGCAAGCATTTGTCTAGCTAAGTCCAAGCTTGCCATGAGGAGATAGGAGGCACTAGTTGTTTGTGTTAAATTGAGTATTGTTTTAACGTAGTTACGTTGTAATATTCGTTCATTGAGTAAAAGAGCGGAACTTTGACTTAGAGAGCCTGCAGTTTTATGAAGGCTAACTGCCGACATGTCCGCACCAGCTTCCATAGCGGAGATGGGCAAATCAGGATGAAATCGAAATAGTGCACCATGAGCTTCGTCTACAAGGACAAGCATATTTTTTTTATGAGCAAGTCTGATAATTTTTTTTAAGTTAGATGCCATTCCATAATAACTTGGATTTGTTAAGAATACGGCTTTTGCATCTGGATGTTCTTCTATGGCTTCTTCCACTCTTTCGTAGGGAACGCCACCTAAAATGCTAAGGTCTTGATGAATTTCTGGTTGCATATAAACAGGAATAGCACCACTTAGTATTAAAGCATGGATAGCTGATTCATGAACATTTCTGGGAAGAATGATTTTCTCATTAGGCTGGCATGCTGCCATGACCATGGCTTGTACTCCTGATGTTGTTCCATTCACTAGTAAAAATGCTTCATCAGCACAGTATGCTTGAGCTAGTAATTTTTCTGCATCTTTGATTACACTGATAGGATTACCAATATTATCTAGTGGTTTCATGGAGTTGACATCAGCACGTAAGGTTTGTTCGCCTAAAAATTCGAGTAAAAGGGGATTTCCTTTACCTTGTTTGTGTCCAGGAACATCAAATGGAATGATGTGTTTTTCTCGTATTTTTTTTAGTGCTTCATATAGAGGAGCTTGTTTTTGATTCAATAATAATTTCCTTTATATATGAGTTACATGGTTTGTAAATTGATGATGTTAGTGAATCAAAAAAGGAATAATTATGGAATGTGTTTCATACGCAATGAAAATGGAAGCAAAAGCAATGGCATTGCCATTGCTTTTGATTTAAAAAAACCAATGGAAATTTTTTCCATAAAATATTTCATGCATTTCTTTTCTTAGTTTTTGAGAAATGAAATCTCGTTCTTGTTTAGATAAGTCTTCTTCCTCTTGTATTCCAAATAGATAGTTATCTAGTTGAAAGTCTTTGATCAACATTTTTGTATGAAATATATTTTCTGTTTGAAAATTTGTGTCTATCATATCGTAACGTGCTGAAATCCAAGGAGGGATGTAATCCTGTACAGAATTGATATCATGGTCAATAAATATTTTTTTACCATCAATCCCTCTAGTAAATCCTCGTACTCGATAATCTATGACTATTATATCAGAATCAAAGCTGTTGATTAGGAATTCTAGGGCATTTAAAGGTGATATATCACCACAAGTAGATACGTCTATGTCTACTCGAAATGTGGAAATCCCATCATCTGGATGGCTTTCTGGATATGTATGAACAGTTACATGACTCTTATCTAAATGACAGACAACACTGTCTTTATAGACTGGCAATATACCACGATTGCATGACGCATCTACCACTTCTTCAGGTACTTCTTCTTCTGAAATTAACAGAGTTACGCTTGCACCTTGTGGATCGTAGTCTTGTTTGGCAATGTTGAGAATTTTTGCCCCAATAATTTGAGTGACGTTTTCTAGTATTTGTGTGAGCCTTGTTGAGTTGTATTGCTCATCTATATATTCAAGATATTTCCACTTTGATTCTGCTGTTTTTGCATAGCAAATATCATGAATGTTAAAGCTCAATGTTTTGGTTAAGTTGTTAAATCCGTACAACTTGATCTTTTGATCTAAGCTCGTCATAGCCCCAACCCCTTTTCGTTCAAAAGGTCAATTGGTAGTACTTGACAATATAAAATTGTCCCAATAATTTTTCTTTCCCTAAGGACAATATAACAGATTTATTAAATGGACTGTTTGTGGCTACCTTTGTGTGGTATTTTGGCATGCCTTTTGTGGGAAAAGATTCTTGTATTATACATTTTTTTCTTATTTTATGCAAGAAAATTTTTTATAATCTTCTCTACTTGTAGATTTTTTATAGAAAAATTTACCTTATATTTATTTACTCTATATAAAAAATTTTATTTTTTATTATTTTTTACGTTATATATATTTTTTTTAAAAAATATATAATATATAAATAAAAACATTATTATTATATATTTATATTAATAAAATATTCTTATAATTTAATAATTTCTTAATTTATTTTAAAATATATATTATTTAAATATACAAATTATTATTATATATTTATATTAATAAAATATTCTTATAATTTAATAATTTCTTAATTTATTTTAAAATATATATTATTTACAAAATATATGTTTTAAAATAAAAAAATAAGTACACTTAAATGAAATTGCAATTTTAAAATATTATAGAATTATTAATTTTGATATTTTTTAGGAAAATTTTTAATATATGAATAATCTACGATATCATAATTATTTTTTTCTTCTTTTCTTGCTAAAATAAATAAAAAATCTGAAAGTCTATTTAAAAACGCAAATGTTTCTATAGAAATTTTATGATTTGGAAATTTGCTAGATAATAAAGAAAATTTTCGTTCTACTTTTCTTGTCTGGACTCGTGCAAAATCGTATTGACAAGAAGTTTTTGTATTGGCAGATAAAATAAATTGTTCAGGCATATTTGTAGATCGTTCGTATTGAGTGCATAGAATATCTAAAAAATGTAGTTCTTTTTCTTGAATTTGTGGGATATTTTTTGTGTTAAAAGGATCGCTTGCTTGGGCAGATATTAAAAAAAGACAATGTTGTAGCCAAGTAAGGATAGAGTGAATTTCCTGATTGTTTTTTTGTTCGATTTTAATACTGGCAAGGTATACAAGCAATTCATCGATAAGTCCTGGAATTTCCACGCGTATATCGTGTTTTTCTACGATTTCTCCACTTAATGTGGATGTATGTCCAGAATCCCCTTGTTTTGTAGTAATAGAAATTGTTTTCATAATATATTTTCTTTATGATGATTTATTTTGTAGCCATTGTGCAACGTCCAATGCCATATCCATATGAGTAGGCTCCCAAGGAAATTGTTGAATTTTTTGAACAATGGTGGGGAAATGTAGAGGCATGTGCAAGAATAAGCTTTGTAATATTTCTATAAAGTTGGGATCCATAGCGTCTGAATAGATATTTGCTGTTTGAATTTGTGCGTTCTGGATTTGTAAACCAAGATTGATCGTTCCCCATGAAAAATATTGTTGGAGTTCCCAATCAAAATGAGGAGTTTTTCCAAATCGCCATTCCCATGAAGATTGTTTTTCGTATAAATTTTGGTAGAGATGTGTATCAGGTAAGTTTTCTATATGAGATATGCCATAAATTTTTATAAAAGCAAGGGTAATGGCATCAATCACTTGCTGTATAGTTATGGAAGGATTATAATCTTGTAGGTTGCAGACTCGAGAGCGAACAGATTGGATTCCTTTAGAATGAATTTTTTCAGGTGCAACTTCTAGGTATTGACTTAATTTGTCTAAATTAGAGGAAACAAGAATAGTTCCATGGTGGAGAGTAGCATGTGGTAAATAGCAAAAAGCATTACCTGAAAATTTACGTTGGTCAATCAATAGGTCATTGCGACCTTGAAAATAAGCTTGAATATTTAATGTTTTTAAGGCTTCTAGAATTACAGATAGTTGTTTTTCTAGTTGAAATTTTTTTCGATCCATGATAAAAGAAAAATTTAAATTTCCTAGATCATGGAACACAGCACCGCCGCCTGTGATTCTGCGTGCTAATGTGATATTATCTATTTCTAAGGCAGAAATTTTACATTCTATCCAAGGATTTTGATGTTTTCCAATAACAATGGTGTTTTTATTTTGCCATAAAAATAAAAACATATCTTCTGGTTGAATCTCTTGGAGTAAATATTCTTCTATGGCTAAGTTTTCCCAAGGATTTTGTTTTGTTTGATAAAAAATTTTGTTCATAGAATAAAATTATAAAATAAAACAAACATGAATGAATTTTATCTTTAAAGAATATTATTAAGAATAAAATTCATTCATGTTGAAAATTACGAATTGTGGACTAATGCGTAAAATTTATAGTGCGTGTACGAGAACTAGAGATAAAGGCTTTTAATTCTGCCACAGTAGTTGTTCTCTGACGTCTTTCTTGTGCCATTTTTTGAATGACATCTTTTGAAGAAGCACTTCTTAAGTAAGGTCGCTTCTTTAATTCTTCGCAGATTTCTAACTCATCAAGTATAAAAAACATGGAAGAACTAGCTCCTAAAAATTTGTAATTGCTAGTTTTCAAGATAGTTTTACGAGAGGATAACTATTTTGAAAGTAATATATAATTAAATAATTATATGCCTAGCAAAAAAAATGAATTTCTATCAGTATATATCTCTCATTATATTATATCAATAATAAATACCTAACATTATATATTATAAAACATTTTTTTTTAAAAAACCATTTTTTTAAAAAAAAATATTTTATAATATATAGACATATATAAAAAATATGAATGTATCTAAATATATAAACAGAGAATCGCAATATTAGGTTTTTATAAATATAATATTACAATTCTATATTTTTGATACATTCACTATTATTTTACTAATAGTATAGCCAGTCAAATTCCCATAGAACGATGTTGCTACCTTGATCACTGCTGAGAAGATAGCGACAATCTTGTACAGAGTAGATGTTCGTAAGTGGTGCTGTATGTTTTTCTAGTGTTTGGTAACATTCTTCTGTGTCAATATTCCATATTTTGATGGTTTTATCTTGGCTTGCTGAAATACAAAATTGATTATCATCAGTGCAGATGACATCTATAATGTCTTGTTTATGTCCTTGGAGGGTGGCAATGTTTTGATATGTTTCCAAGTCCCATATTTTAATGGTTTTATCTAGACTAATAGATATGAGTTTGCTTTCATCTGGTGTGCTTACGATTTTATTGATCCAATTAGTATGCCCCTTTAATGTCTGCAAACATTCCCCCTTTTCAATGTCCCAGATATTGATTTCATTATCCCAACCTCCAGAGATGAGTCGATGGTATTTAGGAAGATATACTAGACATTTTATGTGTTCTGTGTGTTTTTCTAATGTATGCAAACATTGGGAATTTTCTATATTCCAAACACGAATCGTACGGTCATGGCTTGCAGTAAAGAGGAGAGTTTCATCAGGAGAGAGTATCATATCACTAATTAAATCTGTATGGTACGTAAGTTCATTTACTTTATGTCCTGTTTTAGTTTCCCATATTTTAATTTGTCCGTCTCGACCAGCTGTAAAGAGTGTTCGATTATCTGTAGTAAATTTAACATGTTCTATCCAATGACTATGTCCTTCGATAGTATTGATGCAATGACCTGTTTTTACTTCCCATATTCGAACAGTTTTATCTTTACTTCCCGATGCAATGTAACGTTTGTTAGGGCTGATATCTAGACATAAGATAGGTGCGGTATGTCCTTCTAGTGTAAATAGAGACTTATTATTTCGTAATGCCCAAATTTTTATAGTATTGTCTTTGCTAGCTGATATGACATTTTCTGTGTCGCTCCATAAACATGTAATGGCATCTTGGTGTTCTGAAAATGTTCGATGAGAATAAATTGTTTTAGGTGCTTTTCGTGTTAATTGACCTTTTGTAGCTGTTTCATAGATAGATTGAAGAATTTTACTATTTTCACAAAATTCTTCCATGGTTTGAATTTCACGATAATGTTCAATGGCTGTGATAATATTATTATTGGCAAGTTCTGTTTTAGCTTGTTCAATAAGTTGTTTGACTCGTCGTTGCGTTGCAAAATTAGCTGAGGAGGGAGGAGTACTTTGTAATAGATAAGAGACGGGTGATTCTTCTAATAATGGGCATATTTGAGTTGTTGTGTCTACCCAAATACGAACTGTAGGTTCATCGCTTGCTGATATGATGTATTTTGCATTCGGTGTAATAGCAAGATGATTTACATGTACCTTATGACTTTCTAAAACACTGATACATTCCCCAGTTTGTGTATTCCAAATACGAATGGTGTGATCCCAGCTTGAGGAGGCAAGAAATAAATCTTTTTTTGCTAAAGCAAGTGCTGTGACATCCATTGTATGACCATGAAATGTTTTTATGCATTCTTTTGTTTGTAGATCCCATTGTTTAATAGTTTTATCTTCACATGCAGAGAATATTTCTGTTTCTTTAGAAGAAAGAATGATACTATTGATGAGCCCAGTATGTCCTTCTAAAGTAAAGAACTCCTCTGGATTTTCTAGAGAAGAAACAACAATTTTTTGATCCCATCCTCCTGAGATTATGTATTGATTGTCTCTTGTAATAGTAAGACAAGAGATGATTTCTGTATGTCGTTCTAGGAAGTAAATTAAATTACCTTGTTCAATTTCCCATACACCAATACGACCGTTTTCATCAGCGGATACTGCATAACGTCCATCATGAGTGACTGCAATAGAGGTAATTTTTTCTGTATGACCACGTAAAATTTTACGGCAAGTAAGTGCACCTAAATCCCAAATACGGATGGTTTTATCTAAGCTACCTGTAACTATGTAGCCTGTAGTTGTAATAGCAACACTTGTGATTTCACGGACATGTCCTTCGAGCTTTGCTACGCATTCGCCAGTAATTAAATCCCAGACCATGGCAATGCTGTCATGTCCAATAGACACAATAAAATGACCATCATGCGAAATGGCAACTTGCGAGATCCCTTCTTGATTGCTTTGTAATGTATTTTTGCATTTTCCTGTTTTTATATCCCATACTTTAATTTGGGAGTCGCCTGAACCAGCTATAACAATGCGACCATCTTGGGAAAGGATAAGAGATTGAACTCCACCTTGATGATCTTTAAGATTTTTATAAGGATGCCAGTGAGAAAGAATTTGATTTTCAACGGTTTTATTGGGTATAGGTGCATTAGGTGCAGCATGTTGATAGCCATAAACAAGTCGTGGAAGAATAGGAGCTTTTTCTAAAAGTTTTTCATAGATTTTTTTCGATTCTTCGAAATTGGGGCTTGCCTTCTTATATACAGGCATGTAAACAGAATAAGCTGAACTAATTTCTGCAATGTTTAAAAGAGCCCAAAAATGAGAATGGTAGGCTACAAGTTCTCGTAATTTGTTATATGTTTCTTCTAATCTTTGTTGTTTAGCATATGTGATAGCTTGACAAAAGATAAAATCAGGATCCTTGGGATATAACTCTAATGCTTTGTCCCAAATTTCTAATGCTTTTTTCTTTTGTCCGCTTTGTAAGTAGCTACAACCTAGATAGTACAAGTCTTTTTTTAAGGGTAGGTCAATATTTCTGAGTCGTTCACATGCAACAATCGCTTGCTCATAATAACCAGATTCATATAATAATATTCCTTCTAAACGCAGGAGTTCTTTATTGTCAGGAAACTCTTTTAGTGCATCTTGGACTTCTACAAGGGATTCTTCTAAAAAACCGCTAGTCTCTAAAGCAATTTTACCACGATAAAAAGCCACGACTTCTTTATTGTGTTCTAATAGATCGTCTGTTTCATCGCGAAGTTGACGCAATGTTGCTTTTCCATTTCGCAATCGTAATAATGGAAGATTGATGCGAGCTGCTAAACAAAAAGGATCTGCTTTTAAAGCATCTTGAAAGTATTGTTCAATAGTTTCGAAATTTTCATCTAAGTCGATCAATGTTAAGGCACGGTTATTTAAGTCTATAGCTTGCAATTTATCTTTTTGTGGTTCTTCTCTAGGATATGCAAATTCTGTAGTAGTTAAATATAATTCTTTTAGCATATCGCTAATCACATGAAATTTTTTAGGTCTATCTTGTGGTTTTATGGAAAGACATTGCATAATAAATTGTGACAAAGCAATAGGAATATGGAGAGCAATTTGATGAGGTTCTTGGAATGGTTGTGCAAGGCATTTGTTTCGAAATGAAGAAATTTGTGACCCTTCTAATGTTGTTTTTTTTACTTGGAAAGGAAGTTTTCCTGTACAGAGTTCATAAAGAATCATACCATATGCATATATATCCATAGAAGCTTGAGAAATATAGGCTTTTTCTAATTGTTCAGGAGGCATATAAACTGTATATTCCATAAAAACATCTTCACGGGAACGGAAATCTGCAATTTTGACTTCGCCCTCGTTGGTAATGAAAATATTTCCTGGGCGTAAATCTCCATGGAGAAGACCTTTGTCATGTGCATGTTGCATTCCCCATGCAATTTGAATCGCAATATCTAGAATAATTTCAATGTCATAAGTTTCTTGTTCCATGAATTCTTCTAAAGTTTTTGCGTCGGTTACATATTCAACAAATAAACGTGGAATATTACCAATATTTTGCACATAATACGCACTCACTACATTGGGGTGTTTTCCTAGTTCTACCCAACGTTGAGCTTGATGAAAAAATTGCACTTGGGTTTCTTTTTCAATTTGACTTCGAACAGCAAGGGGAATGTTCCATTGACAATGTTGAACTTTATGTATGATTTTTTTATGATCTTTTGCTAATACAGATAAAATTTCATATTTTTCATCAATGATTTGCCCTATTTCCCATACTTGAAGTTCATTATCTTGTTTTTCTTTTTCCGCAACTATACTGAAAAATGTGGAATCTTTTTCTGCTGCATGGATAATTTGGTATTCCATTGTATCATTTGCTCCCTTTTAAAATTTTGTGTATTAATCTGCTACACAGCGAAATCCTATATCATTTCGATAGGAGTGTGAGGCAAAACCATCTCTATAAGAATTGCGTACACAATAAGGATGATATAAAAAACTACCTCCTTTAATCACTTTGTCTTCATATATATTTTCTGTTGTTTGAAATGTAGAAGAAGTCCATTCCCAAACATTACCTGCCATATTCCATATCTTTTCCCTTGCTCTTCCGTTAGGATAAGATCGACTATCTTTTAAAACACCTTTTTGTCCTGTGGATGTGCCACAATTGCAAGAATTTTCTTGCCATTGATTTCCCCATGGATATTGAAAGTTAGATGAAGTTGCAGCTACAAATTCCCATTCCATTTCAGTGGGAAGACGTTTTTTAGCCCATTTTGCATAAAGTTTTGCATCATAAAAAGAAACATTCACTACAGGAAATGTTGCTATCTCTTTAGAAAATCCTACTTCAGGATCCCAATGGGGTGGAAAAGGATACTTTGTACTTACGCAAAACTCCTTATATTGTGCATTTGTTACTTCGTAAGGATCTATCCAAAATCCTTTGATTTGTTCGCCTTTGCTATCTTTCTTGGCATGAGGAACAAAACTTCCTTCAGGGATATATACCATATTTTTTTTAATATCTTCTATGTCTTGCTCTGTAGGTTGAATTTGTTTCACATATTCTTGAAATTTTTTTTGTGCTTGTTGATAGAAAATGCCTTGGGTATACAATGGCGGAAGAGCAATCTTTGACTTTTCTTTAGTAGGAAAGGGATATAGAAGCTCTTGTAACCAAGTAACTGTAACATGAACATTTTTATATTTTTTATTTAAAATAACAAGTGTTGCGGCTGAAATAAGCAGAAGTAAAGCTAAAACAATATGAAATGTTCTTCTAGATTTTTTTTGTTTTCTAGTAAAAGAATTGTCAGTAGGATGTATTGGTTTGTTCATAAGAAGGTCTGTATAATATGCTTGTTGATCAAATTCTATATTAGATTCTATATCTTTTATACTAGCTTCTGATTCATTGACTTCTGCTTCTGGTTCATTGACTTCTACTTCTGGTTCATTGACTTCTGTTTCTCTTTTGTCCACAATATTCTGATCTACATTATTTGGTCTCTCTAGATCGAGTGCATCTTTGTCAATAATAATAGAATCTGAAGGACGTAAATTGGCATCTTGCTTGATGAGTTTTTTATAATGCATTTCTACCATAATGTCTAGGCATGTATCATGGATTCCATCCAAACTACTTGTAGGACATTTTTTTAAATCTATTAGCAGTTCTAAAGGACTTTGGTATCGATCACTTTTGTTTTTTTCCATCATTTTTATAATGATAGCACAAACTTCTGGCGACAATGTTTTATTCATTTGCTGTGGTGATGGAATTGCATTATATAAATGTTGTTGGATAATGCTCATAATGGTATTTCCCTGAAAAGGGAGAGAACCTGTAACCATTTCAAAAAAAGTAATGCCTAAAGAATAAATGTCTGATCGAATATCAAGGTCATCTTTACCAATAGCTTGTTCTGGCGAAACATAAGAGGGAGTTCCTAACACAACTCCAGGAGCTGTTATATCTATTCGATCTGCTGTATTTTTTGCTAGACCTAAATCACATAATTTCACACCATCTTCAGCGATCATAATATTTTCAGGTTTTATATCCCTATGAACAAGGTTCTTTTTTTCAGCATATTGCAAAGCTTCTGTTACTTGGATAATAATTTCAATAGCTCTTTGTTCAGAAAATCTGCCTCTTTCTTTAATATATTGCTTTAGAGTTATACCATCCACAAATTCCATTGCAAAATAATAAAGACCATTATAAACATTGGCTTCAATTCCTCGAACAATGTTTGGATGGTTTAATTTTGTGGCAATATCTGCTTCTATTTTAAATCGTTGGATATACTCATCATTTTTCACTAAATGCGGTGAAAGAACTTTTAAGGCAACTATATTGCCTATACCGTCCTTTTTTGCTTTATATACAATGCCTAAGCCACCTTCTCCTAATTTTTCTATAATAGTATAACCTTTGATTAAATATTCTACAGATTTTCCTTGCAATTGATAAATAGCTTGAGCTTGGCGTATGGTAATATAGCCTTTATCTATCATAATCGTAGATAACGGATTCAAAAAACCGCCCTTTTCATTTTTTTCAATCTCTAATAAACATTCGTCAATTTGTTTGGGAGTTGCTAAACGATTTGCAAGAACTAATTTTTGAAATTCTAAGTCATCTTGTGTTGCCATATTTTTCCCTTTATATTTTTACAAATTGGAGGTAATGAATGGATCTCCCCCACAATTGAAATTTCCACTCATGCACTGTATTATGAAATTCAGGACAGGGACAAGAATTTGTTTCAAAGTAAATATTTTTAAACCCAAGATGGTTTTGAAAACATTCAAACATGGTTTTTGAATAAGTTTCTACATCTGTACTTAAATATATTTTCCCAGAAGGCACTAACAATTGATGTACAATATCTGCAAACTTTGCATTCACTAGACGGCGGCAAGCATGGCGTCTTTTAGGCCATGGATCAGGAAAATGAACGTACATTACTTCCACAGATTCTTTAGGGAAAATATATTCACTTGTATATTTTGCATCTCCCAAAATCATTTGTAGATTTTGTAAACCTGCACGCAATGCTTTATTTTGGATAAGAATAGCTCGTTTTCTACGAATTTCTATGCCCACAAAATTTTTTTCTGGATGTTTTTGTGCCAATCCAATGAGAAATTCACCTTTCCCAGGGCCAATTTCAAATTGAATGGGATGATCATTGTTGAAAATTTCATTCCATTGAAAATGGAGTTTTTCTTTAGGAATGCCTCTCAAGTCAATAATGGGTGGATCGTTTGGTAAAGGTGTTTCCTTAGAATCTTCGTCATTGCAATCTAAATCTTCGTCATTGCAATCTAAATCTTCGTCATTGGAATCTGAATCTTCGTCATTGGAATCTGAATCTTCGTCATTGCAATCTAAATCTTCATTATTGCATTCACTTATCTCATTTTCTGCAATATGTATTTTGCATTCATCTTCTTGCTCTAAAGAATCCTTTTCATTCTCGATTTCAGTTGTATTATATATTTTTTGTTCTTTATTTCCTTGATTCTCTTCCATAGAGACTTCCTCAATATTATTATCTATTTTATGCAAAAAGGTGCTATTGTCAAATGTTTTCATATGAGCTTTAAATAGCTAATTAATAATTAGAGTATTGATTTTACAATAAAAAGATTTACAATGAAAGAATAATTTTTATTATACATGAAATAATTCATGTTTTATCTAAGACAACTTTCAAAATTAAAAATAAAGAGGATCATATGCGTATTTTACTTTTCCTTTTCTTTTTTTGGCTAGCTTTTTGCTATGGAAATGATGATTTTATCATGCCAGAACAAAATCCAAAAATGGAAAAATTATATAATACAGCCTTAGAATATATACAAAAACAAGAATTTCGACAGGCTGTTCGTCTATTTCAAGAAATACTAGAAACATATCCCAATGAATTATTTGCTGTAGATAAATACTTATCTGTAAAAATATCTCATCTTATCCACCAACATTTAGCCACCATACAAAACAAATGGTTGGAAAGTGCCTCAGAAATTCATAAAATAAAGACATCAGCAACATTATATTATCCAGAAGGGCAAGAGTATTGGATACAAAAAATTGAAGAAACATTAATCCAAGAAAAGTATCAAGAATCTCTATCCTACTTACAAACTTGGCTAGAACACATAAAAGAATATAATGAAGAAACTCTACAAAATATAAGCCGTATTCTATTTTGTTACTATGCCTTAGGATATCAAGAAACTTTAAATGAATGGTGGGAACGAAAAGATGATTTTCTAACAAACAACATATGCATTGCTGGTCAAAATACAACATTACAAAATTTTATCCAAAAACAATTACAAAACTTACAAAAATATCCACGTTTCCAAAATACCAATTGGTCTATGTTAGCTGGGAAAACAACGCACTCCTTTGTTACGCCCTATCCTGTTCAAATCTATAATAATGTAGACAAAATCACAATCCCTAAACATCCACGTGAAAATATTGTTCGACGATATGTAAATGAGGCTACTATAGTTCGCTCTGGTCCTCCACTTGTATATCCTGCATATGTTGATAATGTATTATATATCAGCAACGGTGGAGCAGTATACGCATATGATCTTGTTTCCATGAAACAGCTTTGGTGCTATCAAATGGTTCCTAGCATTATTAGTGAATCTCATGAACAAGCTGTACAAAGTGTCTTATATCATGATAACGCAATATATGCGACTTTAGAAGTTCGAACTTCTCGTCAAATTGTTGATAATTGGAATGTATACCAAATTAGAAAAATATTAGCTGAACGAAGACTTTTTAAAATCAATGCAACTACTGGAAATTTAGAATGGTATGTCCGTGGCAAAACAGATGATGAAGAAGAATTTGAAAATAAAATTTCATTCATGACACCTCCCACTGTATGGGATGAGAAACTCTACTGTGGAGTGACAGAAACAACAGGTCTTTTTAACAGTTACATAGTAGCATTAGATCCCCAAACTGGTAAAATTATTTGGAAAAAAATGATTGGTTCTGCACAACAAGAACTCAACATATTTAATAATCCCGTTCGAGAATCCATTGGAAGCAAAGTTGTAGCTGGGAACGGGCGATTATACTATTTAAACCATCTTGGTGCTATTTGTGCAGTGAATCCTATAGAAGAAAACATCACTTGGATTCGAAAATACGATCGAATTCCATTGCCCACCTATACAGAATCAGATCAAGCAGCACTACTCACACATTATCGCCCTGCTAGTTGGTACAATTGCCCTCTGATTTTTTATAAAGACAAATTATACTTTGCCCCTATCGATTCCTACCTTTTATATTGCATAGATGCAATAAGCGGAGAAAAAATTTGGGAATACCGCAGAACTGATGCAACCTATTTATTAGGTGTGCAAAATGACAAAGTCATTATCAGTGGAAAAAATATTCTCTTTTTAGATGCACACAACGGAAAACATATACAAACTATACAAATGTTTTTAGAAAATACGTCAGGGTATGGCATGATTCATAAAAATACGCTATACTATCCTGGAAGAAAAAGCATCTATGAAATTGACATTCCCAGTATGAAAGTTATCAAAAATATGGAATGCAGACATGATTCTCAAAGAACTGGGCATATTATTAATTCAGCTTTCTATACTATTGTTGCAACACACAATGACCTTTACATATACAGTAATTTAAAACAAATGGAAGCACGATTACAAAAAGCATACCAAGATGATGCCTCTTTAGATAATTTATGGAATTTAGCTGAATTTTATATCAAAGATAATAAAACATCAAAAAAAGCTTTGAAAATGTATGAGCAAATTCAAAAAATAGCAAAAGCAAAATCAAACGATTATTATAGAAAAGCCAATGAACGCCTGAAAGATTACTATATCCAACAAGCAAAAAATTATCAAAAAATTTATAAATCATTTCCTGCATTAAGAAGTTACCAACAAGCTGAAACATACATACAGGATGAAAACGAACATATTTCTATTCTTTTAGAAATTATCTCGTATGCTAAAAGCCAAAAGAGATACAACATAGTCGAACAATACGCTAAAAAACTCAACAATTTGTATGGAGAGAGAACTTATCCTCTTTCATGGATGGGATTAGTTTACCTAAAAATATATGTTGCTGATATATTAGGTGATACCTATATAAAACAAAAACAATGGGGAAAAGCAGTCGATGTATATCAAAATATCATTGAAACAGTACCAGCAGAACATACATATAAAGAAATATCAGCTACACAATGGGCAATAAAGCAAATTGATTACTTAATCAAAGAACAAGGTCAAAAAATATACCAAGAATATAATAGAAAAGCACAAAAACAACATGAAAACGCAAAACTCACAAAAAATTACTTTGAATATGAACAAATTGCTCAAAAATACCCAAATTATAGTAATATTTCTGAAATCTATCTAGAACAAGCTCAAATTCTCTATAGTCAAGATAAATTTCAAGAATGCATTGATTTAATATATTCCAATAATTTAGACACACTCTCTCAAAAAGAACAATTTATTGCTATTATTATTGAATGTTTTGAAAAAAAACAATCTTGGAAACAAGCCAAAAAATATCTATTTCAATTACAAAAAGAGAGTGAAAACAGTACAGAAAAAATAAATGGAATGTCTATTGTTGAATGGATCCAAAAAAAATTATCTCAAAAAATATATAGTACAATTCCAACTATAGTTATTCCTCAATTTCATTTTCAAAGAAATGCACGAATTAGAGTACCCTTTTATCAAAAAAAATATAAAAATGACCATAAAGTAAGAATATTAACTCCCATAGGAGATTGCCAAGAAAGTAATAAAGATCTATTATTTTTAACAAGTAATGAAACATTATATTGCTTGGATGGAAAAACAGGAAAAGAAATTTGGACAAACTCTTCCTTTCAATGGATTTATGAAATAGGCTTTATTGGAGAATATCTATATGCTTGGTCGCAAGAAGAAATATACCAAGTCGATCGAACAACTGGCAAGATTTTACAAAAACAACCATTTCCAAAATGTCTATATAAAATTCAACTAGATTATCAAATCATTGCTGTTCTTTGCCAAAACAAAAATGAAGAAGAATTCCAACTACAGACTTATTCCTTAGACTTACAACCCCAATGGAAAAAAACACTCTCTGTAAAAGAAATTAACGAATTTCAAATTTCTGAAGAATACATTATTCTATGCACAGTAGAAAAAGACAACTTACACATATATGCAAAACAAACAGGATTATTAAAAAAATTTTTCCAAAACACACAAAATAAAAGTGATGTATTTCCCTATTCTATCATTATATTTGAAAATAATGGATTATGTATCGTGAATGACAATACAAGACTCGATTACTACTCCTTAAATCCATTTCAAAAACAATGGTCATATTTTAATACATTCAGTTTATTTAATACAGAATCAAAACGAAAAAAAGTCCAAATCACTGCCAATGAAGATACAATATTTGTTATTGCCAACAAGAAAATCATAGGTCTCAATGTTCATAAAGGAACTATAAAATGGCAAAGTCACTGTCAAGATCAATATATTCAACAACTTCTAGTAGATTCTAAAAATTTATATTTTTTAGAAAAACGCTCCGATAGAAAATATCTTACAAAGGTATCTGCACAACATGGAAAAATTTCTTGGGTACAATCCCTAGTTGCCTCTAGAGTTCAATGTGAATTCCTCCATACACCAGAATACATCATAGCATTAGCAAATCAATACTCATATGGATATAAATCTTGGTTCATGATTTACGATAAAAATTTAGGACGAAATATATGGCAACAAAACATTGATCAGCATGAAAGAGGGAATTCTTATTCACAAATGGCACTTTCAGGCAATCATCTATGGATTCTACAAGATAACATACTTTACGGTTGGTAATATAGACGTATCCTTGAAGTATAAAATAAAAAATTTTTTATCTCGCAATTAAATTTTTATCTAGCAATTAAAATAAAATAAGTTATAATCAAAAAAAAAGAATATTAAGGCTAGTGATTTAAACATAGCAATATAAATTTTAAATTTCTTTAAAAATTTTTAAACAGCTACCAGAAAAAAGATAAAGGAGCATATTATATGAGTATGCGTAAATGGATTATCACCATAGTAGTTATAGTTGTTTTAGTTTTTGTTTTCTTTTCCTCTACTGATCCAACAAAAGAACCTAAAAAAATTGTCCAACAATTTGCAGAAGCTCTGGCTAAAGGTGATTGGGCAAAAGCTTCTGAAAATGCAGTTTTAGTAGATACAAAAATTGACCTAGGGAAACAAGGTCAACAAGACTTATCTGCATGGCTCCTAAATATTGTAGAAAAAGATGGAGAATTTGGCAGTGCAACTTTTATGCTCGGGAAAGTAGAAGCTACTCGAATTGCTCAAAAATTTGAAGCCAAAAAAATTGATATAAAAAAAATGAAAGCATTTGCTAGTCTTTCTGGCAATGTTGTTTTAGGAATAGATGAAATTGGACGCTATAAAGTTCTTGGTTTTTATTGCACAACTTTTGGAAAAAATGTAAACTTCGAAGACAAAAATTTTATAGCTTATGAAAATGGAAATATCTATATTTTAGACAATAACCAAGTTAAACAATGGTCTCCTCTTAAAGATAAAACGCCTATTACAACTGTAGCACCTGTAACAGTACAAGAATCTGTAACAGTACAAGAACCTGTAACAGTACAAGCACCTGTCACAGTACAAGAACCTGTCACAGTACAAGCACCTGTAACAGTACAAGAACCTGTAACAGTACAAGAACCTGTAACAGTACAAGAACCTGTAACAGTACCTATCGCAGAACCTATCGCAGAACCTGTCGCAGAACCTGTCGCAGAACCCGTCGCAGAACCTGTTGAAGAACCTATCGCAGAACCTGTCACAGAACCTATCGCAGAACCTGTCGAAGAACCTGTCGCAGAACCTATCGAAGAACCTATCGAAGAACCTGTCACAGAACCTGTCGAAGAACCTGTCGCAGAACCTATCGCAGAACCTGTCACAGAACCTATCGCAGAACCTGTCGAAGAACCTGTCGCAGAACCTATCGAAGAACCTATCGCAGA
>Ga0116147_1002520_pt1 | contig 18351 bp, 11 predicted proteins | sample AD_JPNHG3_MetaG_FD_89749 | JGI IMG/M metagenome (GOLD analysis project Ga0116147, IMG submission 89749) | Active sludge microbial communities of municipal wastewater-treating anaerobic digesters from Japan - AD_JPNHG3_MetaG | ecosystem: Engineered > Bioreactor > Anaerobic > Digestate | place...
ACCCCACCGCGACACAGCGAAACATCTGCGTCCATTATCTGGCCAACGCGATCCCACTGCTGCACCGCCACAACCAGCCCCATACCGCTAAAGAACTCTACGCGCGTCTGACCGAAACGCTTCCGGACAGCGTACCGAAACCCTCATTTGACACGGTGCTCACCGGCTGGCACCCCCCCCAGCAATAACCCGTCGCGGAATCCTTTGTTTACCGCAAATCGGCTTTCTGTGGTAAAATTTTTGTCATCCATACCCGCAACAGCGGGAAACCAAGTCAGGAGAGATGATGACGATACGCTTTTTTGCGGCCGTGCTCAGCGTGACCCTCATTATGCTCGGCGGATCCGGCTGCACCACATCGAGAGTCATTGAAAACACCCGCGTACCGGAAATCACCATCGAGGAGTCCGGCACGATCCGGTTCAACCAAGAACCGGTCGAACCCGGCAAACTTGTTTCAGCCTTGCGTTCCGGCGGCATCCGTACCAGCCAAGAGGTGAACATCCTGATTCCGGACCAACCGGACCGGGCGCTCATGCGCGCGGTGTCCGCCGAGTTGCTGCGCGGCGGTTACTCCCGCACGGTTTTTGTGAAGAACCGCAAAGCCACCTCCTCCTTCCCCTCAGCCCGGAAAACGAAATGAACGCACGGAAGCGCATACAACCCCCTCCCCGCAACTCCCCTCGTATTGGAATCGCGCTCGGCAGCGGCGGTGCGCGCGGCTGGGCTCATCTCGGGGTGCTGCGCCGACTGGACGCATTCGGGGTGCGGCCCGTCTGTGTGGCAGGGACCAGCATCGGCGCCATCGTCGCCGCGCTTTACGCCTGCAACGCGCTCGACACCACGGAGGCGCTCGCTGCCCGCCTGGATTGGAAACAGCTCGCGCAACTGTTCTTTGAAGTCACGTTCCCGCGCTCAGGCCTGATCACCGGCAAAAACTTCATGCGGCTCCTCAAAGACATCATCCCCGCGCGGAATATCGCCGATCTGCCTTTCCCGTATGCGGCGGTCGCCACAAACCTCCACACCGAAAAGGAGGTGGTTCTCTCCTCCGGCAATCTGTTCGACGCGATCCGCGCCAGTATCGGCATCCCCGGCATCTTCACACCCACGCGGCTCAACGGCCAAACCCTGGTGGACGGCGGGCTCGTCAACCCCCTTCCGGTCTCGGTCTGCCGAGCCCTGGGGGCCGAGATCGTGATCGCGGTGGATGTCAATCTCCGTACCCCGCCCCTCCGGCCGCGCCGCACGCCACGTAAACCCGCCGACGCCCCGAACCCGCATGTCGACGCGCTGATCGCCTCGATTTCGCGTCTCATGCCAGACGCCCTGCAGACGCCCATGTCCGAATTGGCGCACCGCTGGACCGCCCCGCGCAAACACAACGCAGACCCGCTCTCGATTTTTGACGTGCTCACCCACACCATGCGTCTTGTGGAGAACCAGATCACGCGGCACGAACTCGCGCTCCACCCGCCCGACATCCTGATTCAGCCCGAGGTCGGCAACCTGCTCACCCTCGAATTCCACCGCGGGCTCGAAGGGATCGCCGCCGGGGTCCGCGCGGCGGATGAGCAGCGATCCCACATCGAAGCACTGCTCAATCCGCGTCCCGCCCCGTCGTAACAACCCCGGAGACCGTAACATGAATCGCGAACGCCTGGAACACCTCCGTGCCGAAATCCGGCGGCACGACCACCTCTACTATGTGGAGGCGCGCCCTGAAATCGGTGATGCGGATTACGATGCGTTGTACCGCGAACTCGAAGCGCTCGAACGCGCGCACCCCGAATGGGTCACCCCCGACTCCCCGACCCAACGCGTGGGCGGTGCCCCCCTCGACGCCTTCCGGCAGGTCCGCCACGATCCGCCGATGATGAGCCTCGACAAAACGCACTCGCGCGGCGACCTGACCGATTTCGACGCCTTCCTGCGCCGCCAGATGCCCGATGAGGTCTGGGATTACGTGGTGGAACCCAAAATCGACGGCGTGGCCTTTTCGCTGGTGTATGCCCGCGGTGCCCTGACGCGTGCCGCCACGCGCGGTAACGGCGAGGTGGGCGATGACATCACCGCGAATATCCGGACCCTCCGCTCGATCCCGCTCGTCCTCCGGGACGCCCCCTCGCTGCTTGAAGTGCGCGGGGAGGTCTACATGACGCGCGAGGGGTTCGCCGCGCTCAACCGCCGCATGGAGGAGGCAGGTCGCGAGCCCTTCATGAACCCCCGGAACGCCGCAGCCGGATCACTCAAACAGCTCGACCCCCGCGAAGTCGCGCGCCGTCCGCTCGACGCCGTGCTTTATGCGGCGGTCGACGGTAGCGGCGTGGAGTTCCCGACCCACGGCGGTCTGCTCGCGCGCCTCGCGGAATGGGGTTTCCGCACCCCGCCTTGGCAACGGCTCTGTGTGGATATCCAGGCGGTTCTCGACGCTATCGACGAACTGCAAAGCCTGCGGCACGCGTTCCCGTTCGAGATCGACGGCGCGGTCATCAAGGTCAACCGCCGCGATCTGTACGCCCGGCTCGGCAGCACCGCCAAAGCCCCGCGCTGGGCGCGGGCCTTCAAATACGAACCGGAACGCGCCACCACGCGCATCGGATCCGTCACCGTGCAGGTCGGCCGCACCGGTGTGCTCACACCGGTGGCGGAACTCACGCCCGTATTGCTCGCCGGTTCGGAAATCGCCCGCGCCACCCTGCACAACGCGGATGAGATCGCCCGTAAAGACATCCGCATCGGAGACCGCGTCTGGATCGTCAAGGCCGGGGATGTCATCCCGGCGGTGGAGAGCGTGCAGACCGAAGAGCGCGACGGCACGGAGCGCGTCTTCGTCATGCCGTCCGTCTGTCCCGAATGCGGCGGCGCGGTCGTGCGTCTGGAAGGCGAAGTTGCCCACCGCTGCACCAATCCCGCCTGTCCCGCGCAGCGCGTCGGCCGCCTCGAACATTTCGCCTCGCGTGACGCCCTCGACATCCGCGGCATCGGCGGCAAGGTCGCCGAAGCCCTGGTCGCGCAAGAATGGGTACGCGATCCGCTCGATCTCTTCGACCTGACCCTGCCGCAACTGGAGGCCTTCCGCATCGGCGATGAGCAGAGCGGCACGCGCAAATTCGGCAAGAACGCGCAGACCGCGCTACAATCTCTGGAAGCAGCCCGCACCCTGCCGTTGGACCGTTGGCTCTTTGCGACCGGCATCCCCAGCATCGGTGTGACCGTGGCAGAACAGATCGCATCCGTGCATAAGAACTTCTCCAGCCTTGCGGAATCACCAACCCTTCAAGCCGTGCTCAGATTGGACGAGCTTTATGCCCAAGCCACAACCGTCAACCCGCGCTCGACCGCCAACCGGCCCAAGGACGAGGCCGAACGCGAAGAGCGGCAGAACCTCTTCAATCGCATCTGCGGTGAGATCGGCGTGACGGGTGACGCGCTGGTCGCGGCGGACGCCGCGACCCGGACGCCCGGCAGCACCCTGCCGCCATACTACACCTGCAAGATCAAACCCGAAGCCGCCAAGGCGGTCCTCGCCTTCTTTGCCTCCGAATACGGCGCGCGCTACCTCCAGCGCTTGAAGGACCTCGGCATTGACCCGTGCGCCCGGCCCAAACCGGCCGCCGTGGAGGGACCGCTTGCCGGGCTTACCTTCGTCCTGACCGGAACGCTCTCGCAGCCGCGTCGCACCCTTGCCGCCCGGATCCGGACCGCGGGCGGTACGGTGCAGGACACCGTCACCCGGCAGACCCGCTATCTGGTGGCGGGAACAGACGCGGGAGGCGTGAAATGCGACAAGGCGCGTGCGCTCGGCACGGAAATCCTGGACGAGGCCGGACTGGAAAGTCTGCTCGGCGGCACACCGCAAAACACGCCCCCCACCCCGCCGCCCAGCGCGACGCCTACCCCGCCACCCGGTGCCCAAGCCGCATACCGCCAAACCGAACTGTTCCCGTCGCGATCCGTTGACTTTCGGGGTTGACTCTCTTCCCTTCCCTTTCGCATAATGACTGCCAATCGTGGAAGTGGGAACCCGTTTGTTTTCAGTCTACCCTTCATCCTTTTTACCGGTCAAAAGCAGTGATTCCAATTCTCAAAGCTATCGCTGAAGGACGGTTGATCGAGCTGCCGCCCTGCGACAAAAATCAGGCACTCCGCACGCTTGCGGAAAAACTTTGTGCCTCTGCCGACATACCGGCGGAGTACAACGTTTTCGAAAATGTCATTCGGCGTGAAAAGCAGGCCATAACCTACCTCAAATATGGTATCGCCTGTCCGCACGCCCGCTCGGAAGAGCATGGCGGCGAGATGGCTTGCGTTATAGGCTGGAGCCCTGACGGCATTGATTACGGTAACACTGACGGATGGCCTGTGCATCTGATCCTGATGTACTACATCCCCGGCTCTGCCCGTAACGCCTATCTGACTGAATTGGCGACGCTTGCCCGGGCTATCGAGGACGACGAGACCAAGCACGAATTGGTTAACCTCAAAGATCTGGAGGACGTCCAGTCCCGTCTTGAATCGTGGATCGCGACAATTGAGGGACGTGAGGACGCAGAGGATGACCGCGAGCAGGTGCGCCGCGCCACCAGCACAGTCCTCAGCCAACTGCTGATGCCCGACATCATCGAGATGTTGGAGGATCGGCGGTTTAACGACCTGCGCATTTTCCTCGCTGCGCAGCCCACCCCGGAAATCGCGGAGTTGATCGCGGCGCTTCAGACATCCGACCAGTTGCTGGTGTTCCGCCTGTTGCCGCGAAGCATGGCCGGTGAGGTCTTCTCCCTGCTCGAATACCCCTCCCAGAACCTGTTGCTGGAAAATATGGCGCAGGACGAGACGCGTCATGTTCTCACAGCACTTTCGCCGGACGACCGGACCGCGCTGTTCGAGGAGTTACCGGCCAACGTGTTACAGGGGCTGCTGAATCTGTTGAGCGACAAAGACCGCAGACAGGCCCTCAGTCTGCTCAGCTACCCGAAGGACAGTGTTGGGCGTTTGATGACCAACCGCTATGTCTTCGCCCGTGAAGAGTGGACCGTCGCAAGAACGCTGGAACAAATCCGCGCCATGGGCAATGATTCGGAAACCGTCATGATGATTTACATCATTGACGAGCGCGGCGTTTTGGTAGACGAACTGGTGCTGCGCAAACTGATCCTCGCTGATCCGGACACGCCTATATCATCCTTGATGGACCACCAATATGTGGCGCTGCACTCTTTGCAAGACCGTGAAGAGGCGGTCATGGTGTTCAAGAAATACGACCTGCATGTCCTTCCGGTCGTCGACTCGGAGGGTGTACTGTTGGGGATCGTCACGAACGACGACATTCTCGACGTCTCCGAAGAAGAGGCCACCGAAGACATCCATAAGGGTGTGGCCATCATGCCGCTGAGCGCGGGCTACCTCAGAACGTCGCTCTCCATACTATATCGCAGCCGCTTGCCGTGGCTGGTGACGCTGGTGTTCGTGAATATCTTTTCCGGAGCGGGCATTGCGCACTTCGACACCTTGATCGGATCGTTCGTGGCCTTGGTTTTCTTCTTGCCGCTGCTGATCGCCAGCGGCGGTAACGCTGGCGCACAATCCGCCACGCTGGTCATCCGCGGCATGGCCCTCGGCGAATTGACGCTGAAGGATTTCATGAAGGTTTTATGGCGCGAGATTGTGGTTTCGCTGAGCCTCGGGATCTCCATGTCGGCGGCGGTGTTCGTTTTGGCCTGGTGGCGTGGCGGCCTGCGTATCGGTGTGGTGGCCGCGCTATCCATGACTCTGATCGTGGTGAGCGGCAGCTTGATCGGCATGACCTTACCGTTCATTCTGCGCAAGCTCAAGATCGACCCCGCCGTGGCCAGCAGTCCGCTGGTGACCTCGCTGGCCGACATTCTGGGGGTGTTCATTTATCTGGGCATCGCTTCCGCTTTGCTCTAAAAGGAGGGCGTTACATGCAGACAAGAAGGGAGTTTATCGGGGGCGCGGCGGCTGTATTCAGCCTTGCCGGGTGTCAGTCGACGGGGCGGTTCGCAGCCAGGCCCGATCTCAAGTTCGGGGTCATCAGCGACACCCACGTGACCACACCGGAATCGACAGCCCGGCTGCGCGAGGCGTTACGTTATTTCAGGCGGCGGGGTGCTGATGCGGTCATGATCGCAGGCGACCTTACCGACTGGGGTCTCAAAAGCGGGTATGACTATTTGGCGGAAGCCTGGAAAGACGAGATGGCCGGGACCGGCATCGAGCTGCTGATGTGCACGGGCAACCATGACTACGACGGCTGGTGGTACGGCGATATGACGCTCGACATGCACATGCAGGGTTATTCCGAGGATGACGCCTTGTGTGATCTGGGAATGGGCGAATGCTGGGAAAAGTCCTTCGGAGAGCAGTTCGGAGAAATTCGCCGCCGCACCATCAAGGGTTACCATTTCATCAGCGCGGAGTTCAACTGGAAAAACAAAACCTGCGGCGATGAGATGATCGCCAAATGGCTCAGCGACCATGCGGATGAATTGAAGACACCCGGACGGCCCTTTTTCTTTTTCCGCCACATACCGATTCCGGGCGTGGCGGCGGGCGCGTCCAAAGATGACAAACCCAATCCGCTGAAAACAACGCTCGACGGCTTTGCCAATGGCTTCGTATTCACCGGACACACGCACCGGACGCTCAATGATGAAAAGTCCATTTGGCAGGATGGCTTCACGGCGATTTCGGTTCCGTCGCTGAGCTACACCTCGGCACCCCGGGGATATGACAACGGTTCCGACAGCCGCAAAGGCGACTCAACGTTGGGAATGCGCCGGATTCCTTCACGCGAAAACCTCGAACAGCCGCAGGGCTTCTTTGTCTCGGTCTATCCGACCCGGGTGGAGATCGAACGCCATGACTTTGGCGAGCGCACGGACATTGCCGATCCCTGGATTGTGCCAGAGGGCAAAAAGCCCTATACGTTCGAGGCGCAGCGGAACCGGGTTCCGGTTCCGCAGTTTCCCAGTGGGGCAACTGTCCGGACATTTGTGAGCAACGGCGACACCCGGAACGGACGCTGGACGATTTTCATGACGCTGGAGTTCCCGGCTGCCAAAGCGACCAAGGGGCGGGCTTTCGACTATGAGGTGCGGGCCGAGATGACGGACGGAACCGTAGCGGCGGTCAAGCGTTTCCTCTCGCCGACCTTCCACCGTGCCCATTGGCGGGATGCCGACGTGTTGCGCTTTGACTTTGACGGGATGTCCTTGCCGGACAACGGGGACTATCGTTTGAAGGTCTATCCGCGGAACAGCCTGGGCGTGGCGGGACGCCCCATCGCCTCATGTCTCTTTTCCCCGAAGCCGGGCAAAGCAACAGTACAGAAAAAGCGCGGCTGAGAGAAGCGCTGTCCGATACAGAAGAGGGGCTGCAGCACTAATGGCAGAACTCGGGTATCAACCCCTGAGTCATTTTTTCTTAAAGTGAGGCCTGAAGGGCTCACTCATATGCGCATACACCGGTGCGCGGAGAATTGACGAGTTTGAGGCAATAGCATTCACCTGTTTTTCTCCGCTTTTTGGCGCATGCCGCACAAAAAACGGTGTCTTTGCAGGCACCATATCCCGTCATGGCATCAACCCGTACCACCGGCTTGCCGCAGTCCGCGCATACCCATGCGGGCGGATCGTTCCGCGCCAGCACAATCGGGACGTCCAACGGCACGTCATGTCTCTGTGATGCGCCGACCACTTTCAGGACAAGCTCGGTCGTGGATCCGAAATCGTACTCATACGTGAACGTCATGCCTTTGGTCAGCACCTTCCCAAGTTCAATGTCGTTTTCCTTTTCCTTTCTCACCTGAAAACCTCAAACTTCTTAGCGTTAAGAACCACGTAGCCGTCATTTTACAGCAACAGGCCGACAAGCTTCCAGACCAAAACAGCCATACGGTGACTGAAACTGTGGTTTTACTTCGTTGCACCGCACCTAGGATTCAGGCGCCAGGGTTCAGTTGGAAAGGGTGAGAGACATGATTGACAAGATTGACATGATTAAGAATGGCCCGCTGCGCGGGTGATTTTGGAAGATGCCGCAGACCAGAAGTTTTCTTCCTTGAGCGTTTTAATCTTGTAATCCTGGCTTACAGTTTAACGCTCCCGTCACCACCGCGTCCTCGCCCGGAACCCCGGACGGCCGACTTACCGATAACTTCAATCAGAAATCCTGTTAATCCTGTAATCCTGGCTTAAAGTTTAACGCTCCCGTCACCACCCCGTCCTCGCCCGGAACCCCGGACGGCCGACTTACCGATAACTTCAATCAGAAATCCTGTTAATCCTGTAATCCTGGCTTAAAGTTTAACGTTCCCGTCACCACCGCGCTTGCCCGAAATGTTTTCGGGCTTGACGGCTTTTGCCCCCCATCGCACAATAGTTTCCACCACAAAAGACAAGGAATCGTATGAAACGGATAAAGATGGTGGTGTTGGGCATTACACTGTTTTCCGCGTTGAGTGTCTGCGCGGCGGGCACGTTCCGTGCGGGGGCGGCAAAGGGCAACATCACGCCGGAGCTTGGCGGAAAGATTGTCGGCGGATTCAGTCCGTTCCCGTCCACGCACGTGCATGACGATTTGTGGGTGCGCGTCGTGGTTCTGGATGACGGGAAAACACGTGTGGCCCTAGCCGTGTGCGACCTGATCGGCATCTCGCAAGACGTGAGCGACAAAGCCCGGCAACTGGTGCAAGAGGAGACGGGACTGCCAGCCAGAAACCTTCTCGTTGCCGCGACGCACACCCACTCGGCGACCAGCGCCCGGGGGAACAGTGATTTTTCAGAAAAGAATCCTGAAATGGACGCGTACCAGAAGTTTGTGACCCGGCGCATCGCGGACACGGTGCGCTGCGCCGTCAACAACCTCGCGCCCGCCCAGATCGGCTGGGGCACCGCCAGCGAGCCGCGCCACGTCTTTAACCGCCGCTGGCACATGAAACCCGGCACCAATCCAATGAACCCGCTCGGCGGAACGAATGATATCGTGCGTTTCAACCCCGGACACCTCAACCCGAACTTGGTCAAACCCGCCGGGCCCACCGATCCCGAAATCTGCTTCTTCGCCTTGCAGACCCCGGAAGGCAAGCCGGTCGCGTTATTCGCGAACTACTCCCTGCACTATGTGGGCGGCGTGCGCGGCGCAGACATCTCGGCAGACTACTTCGGGATGTTCAACGACCGCATCCAGCAGCTCCTTAATGCAGACCGGCAGTCCCCCTCCTTCATCTCTATCCTCAGTAACGGGACCAGCGGTGACATCAACAACATCGACTTCTCCAAAAAACATGAGAAAATGCCCCCGTACGCAAAAATGCGGATCGTGGCTCATGACGTGGCGGAAAAGGTGCATGCCGCTTACCGCGAACTCAAGTGGCACGACCATGTAACCGTCGGCGCCGCGTTCGAGGAGATCGAGCTCCAATTGCGCAAGCCCACGCCCGAACAAGTTGCGTATGCCAAAGCCTTCTTTGCCGAACAAAAGGAGAATGTCAAACCAGACCCGTGGCGGCAAAGTTACGCGAACCGGATCATGCAGCATGACCGTTCTCCCGCGACGTGGAAGTTCCCCTTGCAGGCCTTCCGGATCGGCGATGTCGGAATCTCATGCATACCGTTCGAGGTCTTCTGCGAGATCGGCTTAGAGTTAAAGCAGCGGGTGCCGTTCAAACCGTCGTTCACCGTGGAACTCGCGAACGGGACTTATGGCTACCTGCCGAATCCCAGACAACACGCGCTGGGCGGTTATGAGACCTGGCTCGGCTCCAACCGGGTCGAGATCGAAGCGTCAACCAAGATCGTCGACCGCCTGTTGGAGATGTTCACACGCCTGCAAAAAGGGGAGTGACGCAAGTTGCAGGCTGCGAGCCAGCAGCGTTTGAACCTTGAAACACAAGAAACTTCATGGAAATCAGGGACACCCCTCGGCGTCTTGGCGGTTTGCTCAAGGGATCCACGAGCGCGCTACTGTGCGCCGAAAACATCGTCCGCGCAGCCGCTGGCGGGAACCGATACCGTGAACGTCTTGCGCGTCCGCACGTCCGTCACGCGTGTGGAGATATCGCGGTCAGTCGGGTTGAGAATCTGTAACGTGGGCTTCTCATGTCCCGGCATCGCGGGCACGTAGGAGAGCCGCAAAGCCGGATCGTCCGCGACAAACAGGTTGAGAAACGTCCAAGTTTGGCGCTTCTCCAGCGGAATCTCGGCATAGGCGCGGCCATTCTCGAATGCAAGCGGACGGACCAGACGGCCGGCCCCGTCCATCACGTAGGCCGTACCGTTGTCGACGAGCCCCGAAATGCGGACGGGGTAGTCCTGTATGAACCAAGTCGGCCCGAACGTTACCTTCGCGACATTGCCCTCGGCCGCAACCTCGACCATGCCGTTCACGTCCGTCACGCGGCCCACAACAGCCTCGTGGTTGAAGCCCGATCCGTCCAGCATGGAGGCGAACCAGTCGCAATACATCCCCCCGTGCGGTTTTTCACAGAACGAACCCAGCGCAAAACGGTAGCGTATCTGCTCGCCAGCCTTCACCCGACGTCCCGACTCCGTTAACATGACTCGCGTCTCGACGCCGTCCGGCAACTTGCTCTCGCGGAAAACGAGCGGCACGGAATCCTTGAGTCCGAAAAATGCGTGCCAGGCCGCCGGGCTGCCGCATGAGGCATGGTAGGAGCCCGGACCAAAGTTCTCGACATTGCGTCGGAACACCTCGACCGTTCCCTTTGGATTGTGGGTCCTGAGGCGCACAAGCGTCAGCGGCTCGGTGATCGTGGCGTCCCGCAGGAACTTGAGCGCGCCCTCGACGACCGTGTAGCCACCGCGATAGTCAGGCGACACCTGATGATAGACAGCCATCCACCAGGCGTCCATGCGGTCTGTGAACTGGTAAACGCGATACCGATGACGCCACCACTCGTTCTCACCGACCTGAATGGCGAGCGGACAGTTGCTGAACGTGCCGTGGGTATCGCTGCGCGTCGGCTCGACGAGCCGCTCGCCCTGCGTCTGGTCGAAGATCGCGACAACGTTCGGCGCGACAAGCGTGTACTCCGTGCGCGACGATGCCATCAGGTGCTTCTGCTCGCTCGGGAACGGCACGTTCTCGAGCCGCAGCGTATTCCACTGAGGCTGGATGCGCACAGAGGGTTCGCGGCTCGGCGCCCTCTCGAACGCCTCCCAGAAGGTGGCCTCCGAAATCTGAAAATGTTTCCTCTCCATCAAGATGAACTTGTACGGCGGGCAGAGTTGGGTGTCCCAATTCGGGTGCATGACAACGTGAGGATTGTACGAGAGGAGATTGAAGTTGTCGCCGCAGCGGTGGAGTCCCGCGTGCGGATAGTTCACCTCGCGCATCGTGGAGACGGCCTTGCCCCCCTTGACGTCCTCGACGACGAGCTGCGGATACATCTGCCGGTCCGAAGTGACGGTAAAGGTCTTTTCGAATGCCTTTGCACCCTTTGCATCGAAGCGCGCGAGAACACGGAGCGTGGCGTCATGGACGGTCAGCGCCTTGAGTCCCGTCGGCGAGACGGCACGTACCGTGAAGCGCAGCGTGTCCGTGCCCAGGATGCGGTCGTGCGTGAAATCGCGGATCTCCGCGTCAGTACCGTACGCCGCCCAGACGTGCGCGGCGACTGCGGCCCGGTTCGCGCCATGACCTTGGGCGTTCGCCATTTTCCGGACACCGGCGAGCGATTCGGCACAGGTCACAGACGTGTCCTTCGCCCGGGCGAGATCGGCCGCCCGTTTTACGCGCGTGTAGGAGACGGTCGCACAGCGCAGCAGGTAGCGCGGCAACTCGCGATAGGCAGGGGCATTGTTGTAGAGGACACGGCTGCCGTCCGCATCCATCCCGTACCCAACGGCGACGACTTCTTTCATCCAGTGGAGGCTGCCGTATTCGGAGCCTTTCCCTGGGATTTCGCCCAGATTCAGGAGGCAACCGCGGTAGAGGTTCTGCCCGCGGTAGTTGCCGGGCTGGAGCATGTTTTTCCCATCGAAGACGACATAGTCCCGCCCGTCGCGATGGACGGACTCCTGCGGCCACGAAACCTTGTCGCTGAAAAGCATCCATTCATAACCTGACGGCTCCCGGAACTCGACGCCCGGGCAACAGTAGAACTCCTCGCTCGAGTTCGCCGCGCAATCCGCGCGCAACTTCCCGAGCGTATCTTCCGTCAACCGGGCGATCGGATCGGTAAAGACAAGGAACGAAAGCCCCAGACGTTTCGCCTCCGCGACGTACTCCGCGACCGTCGACGCGCCGTCCGAATAGGACGAGTGAAGCCCGATGAGCCCGACGACGCCGGGCTTGCGATCCGCAACCGGGCGCGCCTTCCAGACAGGCTTCTCATTTTCGTGGCGGCCAACGTCGTGCCGCGTGTACGGGGGATAATCCGGTTCGACGGGCTTGTAGTCCGCCGTGAAGGAAGCATCGGTGAGCGACGGTTCGGCTGTCCACGCGCAGGCGTTTTCGAGAAGCCCGAGCGCATCCGACCTCTTGTCGTTGAACACACTGCGCTCGACCCAGTTCGGCCAGCGGTCGATGTTGTACGCCCAGCCGACGTTGTCCTTATGGATGGCGATGAACACGACACGGCCCTTCCCGAACGCGCGCGCCGCGACGACAGGGATCGGCCCCTTCGCGAAAGTGCCGGGCTGATCCCATTTCGGGCGGTTATCGATCTTGCCTTTCGGAACACTGCGGGCGGTCGGCGACGTCCGCGCGATCCACTGCCATTCGGGTGACGTCCTGAACGCTGTCACGCCCCACGACCCCATACTGCGGCGGATCGGCAGCCACAGTCCGGGGATGCCCTCGGCAATGGGATGATCGGCGAAATCCTCGACGCGGAAGAGGTCGAAATGCCGGTCCACGCGTGCGCTTGTGGCATCGTCAACGATTTCCTCGTGCAGAAGATCGAGCCCGAACGCGGCGTAGACCTTTGTCCAATACGCATCCACCGGTGCCTCGGAATAGCGTCCGCCGGAATGCGTGACAACAAGCCCGCCGCCAGCGGAGACATACTCCTTCAGCGCGGCGATCGTCTCTTCAGCGGGATAGGGGCACTGGTCTTCGTGGTCGATGACGAGCCAGACCGCGTTGAACTGTTTCAGCGACGCGAGCGGGGTCTTCGCACCCCGCCAGCCAGCGTAGTAGCAGAGGTCGAGGCCCTGCTTCGCGAAGTCCTCGACAACGGGGCGTCCCTTGAAGGACGCGTTCGAGACATACTGCGCCGAGCCGTACCCCCCGCGAAAGGCGAGCGTCACGCCAACCTTCGGCATCGGTGCGGCGTTCACGTCCAGCGTCATCGCTGCAGCGGCCCCAACAAAGATCGCCGCAGCCCGAGCGACCCACGGCTTCACCGTCTCTTTACCACGCAATACAGCATTAAAGCAATCACACGCTGACATCATCGTTTGCTTTTCATGAAGTTTCCGTTTCATGGTTTCATCCAAATCGGGGTCGGGATCGGGTTTCAAGGTTTCAGGGTTTCTGGTTTCAGGGTTTCTGGTTTCAGGGTTTCAGGGTTTCATCCAAATCGGGGTCGGGATCGGGATCGCTATCGGGATCGATTGTTTCGCCACGGGACACTTTCTTGGGTTTCTGGTTTCAGGGTTTCTGGTTTCAAGGTTTCAGGGTTTCATCCAAATCGGGGTCGGGATCGGGATCGCTATCGGGATCGATTGTTTCGCATACGAAGGCGCAGAGAGAAAGGCGGCGTGACCGCCGCCGGTCAAGCAGACGCTTGCCCCTCCCGGTATTCCGCGAGTCGGGTGAATGGATTATGAGTGTCGGCACGATTACCTCAGGCTTATGATCGTCGCGCCGCTGTGCGGCGAAAGGTAGCCGAGGGAAGTGAGGCGGACACTCTTGCCGTTATAAGTGATGGCAGCGAGCTGGACGGGGGTAAGGCTGGTGGTTCCAGTGCCGATGCGTACACTGCGCGCACCGAGTTCGCCAACCAAGGTCAGGGTACAGCCGTTGGTCCAGACGGTGTCTTGACTGGCGGCGAAAGCGAGATGGCCCGCGCCCAGCAGTAACGTGCTGTTGGCAGCGAGGGCGAGCGTACCGACCGCGTTCGAGTGACTTCCCATGGCGAGGGTGCCGCCAGCGAGGGTTACCGTGTTGCTGGGATTGAGCGCACCGGCGGCATCGAGTGCGAGGGTACCGGCGTTGATGGTGACCGGACCCCAGAAGGTGTTGGCGCTAGAGAAGCTCATCGTACCCGCGCCATTCTTGACGAGCGGCATGTTGGCGTGATTGCTATCGTAGTCGCGGATTTCGCCGGGCATCGAGAAGTCGACAGCGTCATCGCCGGTGACATCGGCGACATCGAGGATCAGCGGACGGTTCCCGATGTTCGCCATGTTGATGCCTGCTTCGAGCGAAGAGGGCGCAGTGCCGCCGACCGTGATCAGGGCGGCAGAGTTGTAGCCGACGCGGATCTTGTGGCCAATGACGCGCGCGCCGTCTTGCAGCGTCAGGTTGTTGATGTAATTGGCGCTGTCGTTGTTTTGTAAGAAGCGACTGTTGAGCATGCCACCCTTCAGGATGATGGGACGGCTGTAGCCCGCGTTGAAGGGACGGGCGAGGCTCAGCATGCCGCCGGCGAGCACGGTGATGGGATTGCCGAAGCCGACACCGCCGGAGTTACCGACGGTCAGTGCGTCGGCCTCGAGCACCAGTTCACTGTCGGCTTCGACCGTGATGCCGCCGGTGTCAGGCAGGGCGTAGGCGGAGGCGAGCGCTCTCAACGTGCCGAGGCGAACCGTGGTGCCGCCGGTGTAGCTGTTGGTGCCGGAGAGCGTGAGGGTGCTGTAGATGACGGTCTCCAGCGTAGTCTCAGCCACGCCGTAGCCGCCCTCATTCTGCTTGGTCGCAAGACTCATGGTGGAGCCGCCGTCGTCGAAATTAAAGCCGAGATCGTTGCCAGCGATATACTTGGCGTAGGCAGCGCGGCCCAGAACAATCGGCCCGTTCTGGGTGAGGATTATCTTGACGCACTTGGTGTAACCGTTATCGAGGAGCTGGAACTGGCAGGAGAGCTGGGTGTCGGTGCGCTGGAGGTGGAAGACCTCGGGCACGGTGGGTGTTCCATGGCAGATGGACGTGCCGCCCAGAAGGCCGGAGACCCCCGTGCAGTTGGCCAGGCGCAGGTTGGTGAAAAGCACCGTATCGTTAAGAGTGAGGAAATTGGTGCAGGTCACCGTGCCGGACTGCATGCTGGAACTATCCTTAATCAGCGCACCGGTGCCAGTGATGGATCCGGCAAGGGTCTGGTTGCCTACGTTGTTGTAGTAGAGCAGGCCGTGGTTGGTGATGGTGCCGCTGTAGACAGCGGACGCGCCGCCCAGGCAACCCCCGTCGGCGATTTCCAACTGTCCTCGTAAGTCGATCGTCATGCCGCCGGTGAAGGTGTTGGTGCCGGTCAGGCGCAGACGGCGCGCACTATGCTCATACAGGCGAAGCTGGCATAGACCGTATGAGCCGGAGCCAAAGGATGTCGCGACAGACATGACGTTTCCACCGGTGTCGAAATCGTATCCCAACACATTCTTGCCGCCCGCGTTGTAGTATTTGGCGTACAGCACACGGCCTTTGATGTCGACGCCGTCCTGCGTCAGTTCCAGCTTCACGCATTTGGTGTAGTTACCGTTGAAAACCTGCATCTGGAGCGTGGCGGTCGTACCGTCGTTCTGGAAATAGAAAGGCGTGGGGGTGTCCGCGCGCCCAGGTCCAGAGACGGAACCGCCGCCGAAGGTGGCGCCGACTTCGCGGACGTCAGCCAGCGATACGCCGGGAAAGAGCGTGGCAGCGGTCGTGGTGACGAAGGGCTCATAGGCGTGCGGAGTCGGCAGCAGTATGGTCTGGGCGACGCCGTAACCATTAGCCGCGGGATCTTCGGCGAGATCGACAAGCGTGCCGCCGGTATCGAAGTCGAAGCCGAGGTTGTTGTTGGCAAGGTTCTTGGCGTAGAGCGCGCGTCCGGTGATGTCGCTGCCGGACTGGGCCAATTCAACTTTGACACATTTGGTGAAACCACTGTGGAACGCTTGAAGCTGGAAGGTAACGGTCGCCCCGTTGTTGGTGAAGTGGTAGGCGTTGGCCGGTTGGCGCGACACCGAGGCCCCTTCGAGGATGCCGCCGGCATGAATGGCGTCAGCCAGCGTGGCATTCATGAAGAGCGTGGCGTAGGCGGCAGTAAGGAAGTTGGTGGCCGTCAGCAAAGGTGGCATAGCGAGGCGGATGCCGCCATCGCCGATCAGGGCTGAGGCCAACGTGTTGGAGCTGTTTTCGACAGCGATCGACGCCAGCGGAGCGGCGGGCGTGAGCGTGCCGCCAGTGATGGTGACCGGTCCGGAGGCGGCCCCGAAGCGCAGCGAGCGGAAGGCTTGCTGCGTGCCCTCGACGGTCACGGCACCGGTCGCAAGCCCGCGCTGGCGGGTACCGAAAATTAAGTCATCGGCAGTGGTGGTGTGGATCACCGTCGGCAGGGTGAGGCCGGTGGCGTCACCGCTCCAGAAGGCGTCGACGCCCCACGTGCCGCTGGCCGTGCCAAAGCCCTCCGTCGCGCCGTTGGTGTCCCAGTAGTTCGTGGCAGCAGTCGCCGTACCTGTCGTCAACAACCCTGCCACCGCCAAGAACAGCCCCAACCTGTATTGCACACGCTTTTTCGTCATTGTCATGCTCCTTCTTTTAGAACAATTTGAAATGACTCCGATTCCTATGATTAGCACCTATTATGCGTATAGGAGGGAAGAAGGGCAACCTCCAAAAAGTGCATAATTCGTCCGCATTAGTGCGTTATAGCGTATTCGATTCCGTTGCGCCCCGGCATGACACCCGGATCGTGGCAAAGCCGGACGTCAAATCGAGGGTCCGAATAGGTTTCCACAAACGCCCTACTCTCCTCGAGATTTCCCGTCACTCCCGTGGGGACCTTTCGCTCCAGACAGGCATTCACATAACAGGCGTCGCCCCCGATAACAATCGTACGTGCAGCACGGGGAATCACCACAAGGCTTGAACCAGGCGTGTGGCCACCGACGCGTACCATGGAAATCCGTCCGTCAAACAGAGTGATCGTTTTATCAAACGTGACGACATGACGGCCTTTGAGCTGCGGGTCCAATCTCGCAGCCTCCCATTCGTGGACCACGATACGGGCATTGGAAAAATCAGGTATTGCACCAGCATGGTCGACATGATGGTGGGAGATGAGAATGTCGGTAATCGACTCGGGAACGATCCCGTTTTCCCGTAATAACTCGCGGGGGCGGATGAAGTGCGTGGCATCTTTGTTGAAAATCCGGAAACGGTTACATCCAACGTCTGCAAGGATCCTCCGTCCGGGCACCTCAATCAAATGGAAGAGCAGGGAGATGGGCTCGGGCTTGTCCTTGTCGCCGCCAGACAGAATCCAGCTTTCGCGGATTTCAGCCTCCCCGTACTTGCAAACCGACACCGATGGTCCGTCTTTTCCCACACAGCCGACCAACGAAGACGTCGTCACGGCACCTAAAAGAGCGCGCAGAACCTCGCGCCGTCGCAGGTCTTCTCTTTGTGTAGCTCCCATGCGAAACATCCTTCCTGCCTTCCTAAAAGCAACCGCTAACCAGCCAGCCCACGCATGTTTTCATTACCACTTGAATATACAAACCGCCAAGGGGACAAATGCCTGCTTGCCTCTGATTTTCGTGAAGTTTCATGGCACGAAACCCGAAACCGAAAAAACGCTCAAGTCCGACCTACAGCGGACGCCATGCTTTCACGTTGCCGATCACCCGGAAGCGGTCGGCAGTGCCTAGTTTTTCGTAGACCTGCCGCGTGTACGCGTAAGCTGGCGGCACGGTGCCTATGAAGGTGATGGGGCGCGGCCACAGCAACGCAAGGTTGTGCGGCAGATCGCCGACGCGCAGAACACCCAGAAACTCAGGCGTGTCGGGGGCAGTGTGGCTCTCGGGCAAGCCAGCGAGGATGACCTCGCTGACCTCTGGATCAAGCAAGGCCGCATAAACCGCCAGCACCGCCGTGTGTCCCTGTCCGTACAAAGCCACCGGGCCGGTGGGGGCGTCCCGTCGCAACAGCGCGACACCGGCCAGCAGGTCGCACACCTGCCGTTCAGGCAGCGTCTGCCCCAAGAGCGGGTAGGTCCGCCGTAACGTCCACAGGTACCCCGGACCGACCGAAGTGAAACCTGTATTGCGAACCTCGATGCCAGCGGTCGTCAGTGGCGCGGCGATGGCCGGACGCGAAGAGCCGCCACCGGAAAACGTGCTTTTCGCCGCAGGCTGAATGGCGTACGCCACCGTCGGCACAGGC
>Ga0116147_1002522_pt1 | contig 18325 bp, 18 predicted proteins | sample AD_JPNHG3_MetaG_FD_89749 | JGI IMG/M metagenome (GOLD analysis project Ga0116147, IMG submission 89749) | Active sludge microbial communities of municipal wastewater-treating anaerobic digesters from Japan - AD_JPNHG3_MetaG | ecosystem: Engineered > Bioreactor > Anaerobic > Digestate | place...
GCGGGTTTCCGGGAAAGCCCGCTCGAATACATTACAGAGAAGCGGAGGAAAAACATGATCGAAAAAAACGTCAAAACGGATTTCAGCGCGACCGTGTCCGAGCCCGTGATCGGAGAGGGCACGTATGTTCATCCCTTGGCGGCGGTCATCGGGAACGTGGAGCTGGGGAAAAATATCATGGTCTCGCCGATGGCGTCCGTGCGCGGCGACGAAGGCCAGCCGCTCCATGTGGGAGATGATTCCAATATTCAGGACGGCGTGATCATTCACGCGCTGGAAACGGAACTGGACGGCAAGCCTGTGGAAAAGAACCGAATGGAGGTGAACGGCAGGAAATACGCGGTCTATGTGGGAAACCGCGTGTCGCTGGCGCACCAGGTGCACATTCATGGCCCTGCCGTCGTACTGGACGATACATTTGTGGGGATGAGGGCGCTGGTCTTCAAATCATGGGTCGGGAAAAACTGCGTCCTCGAACCGGGTGCTACGGTCATCGGCGTCCGGGTGGCCGACGGACACTATGTGCCGGCGGGATCGATCGTCAAAACCCAGGCTGAGGCCGACGCATTGCCGGTGATCACCGCCGATTACCCCATGAAAGAAATGAACAAAGGCGTTCTGCACGTCAACAAAGCGCTGGCCAGGGGATACCTGGCGGCCAGGTGAAATTTCGGAGGACGGACAAGGCCGGCGGTGTTCCGAACCGCCGGCTGATTCTCGGCACGGCATGTTGATCAAGACCAAAATCTCTCCGCATCATCTCCCTCCCGGCGTTTGCCTTTCCTGCGGCGCAGGAAACATCGGGAAGCGCCGCTACTGCACCGTCCAATGCCGCCAGCAGCTCCGGCAGAGGCTCAACACGCGCAGCGGACTGCTGCAGGCCCTGAACACGCGCTACGCGACCTTCTATTTCACGGAAACGCTGATTATTCTGGATGTGGTTCCGCGCGGCATTCGCGAGGTATTCCGCTTCCAGGCTCGCCGCACGGCGGGGGCAAAGCCGGCCGAAGATTTCGGCAGGATGAGCAATTGGCTGGGGGATGCCTGGTGGGCTGAAGAAAGGAGAACCACCAGGAACTATCTGGCTTCCAGGCGCGTCCTGGAAATGGCCGAGCGACTGGTTATGGCGGAGGGACTGAGGCGCCCCAGATGGATGAGAGCTCCCTCCATTAAACCGGAAAGCATGACGCTGCTGGAGATTTCCAAAGCGGATCTCGCATCTCCCGGCCTGGGAAAAATCATCCGGAACGCCTACCGCCGTCAGGCCAAAATTCATCATCCCGATGCCGGAGGGACGGCGGCCGCCTTTCGCCGGCTTCACGCCGCCTATCAGGATTTGCTGCGCTGGGCCGATCATCCCACCTTCGTCCGCCGCCGCGGTTTCCCCGACAAATGGTACTACGACGGCGACAACAAGAAATGGGTACAGCCGGTGACGGCGAGAAAAGGATGAAGATCGCTTTTCCGGCTTTAGGGATGATGCGGGATTTCCGATGTGATATCGCCCCGTGGATTCGTTTGCCTTGACTATTTCTCCATATTGTTATTAGATCATACCGCTGCATTGAACTTTAAAAACACATTTTCATATGGTTGCCCGCTTTGAAATACGGAAGATATGTATTTACATGCATATTTGAAGATGACGCGGCATTGCCATCTTATAAAGGGTCAACCCTGCGCGGGATTTTCGGCCATGCGCTGAAGAAGGTTGTCTGTGCCCTGAAAAAGCACGATTGCGCCGACTGTCTGCTGTCTGATCGCTGTATTTATCCAACGGTTTTTGAAATACCCGCAACGACCGGTGAAGCAACAGGGCGCAAACGCATCGCACAGCCGCCCCATCCTTATGTCATCGAACCGCCCGCCGATACCCAAACCCGCTATGCCCAAGGTGACACCCTGACATTTTCGCTTCTTTTGTTCGGGGCCGCCTGCGAAAATCTTCCCTATTTCATTTACGCGTTTGAACAGATCGGCTCAAGCGGAATCGGCAAACGTATCGATGGAAGACGCGGGACTTTTTCGCTTCAGCAGGTGCGTACGGAAAGCGGGCTTGTGTATGACAACGCTGACGGAAAAATCCGTAAGCCCGCCGAAAAGACGGAAATATACGACGAAACACTATTAAACGAATCAGACCCCGGACTTTACGATGTCGAACTGCAGCTCGTCACGCCGCTTCGCCTGAAATATCAAAACGATTTTCAAGCAGATCTGCCGTTTGACGTGCTCACAAGGACCATGCTGCGGAGAATTTCCTCTCTTTTTCAGTACCACGGAGGCGGAGAGCCGAAACTGGATTACCGCGGTCTTGTCGCGCGCGCGAAAAACGTCGCCGTTAAAGAATCTCACATCAGCTGGTACGACTGGCGGCGTTACTCCAACCGACAGGAACAGGCCATGATGATGGGGGGAATGGTGGGAAAAATTCTCTATGAAAACGTCCCGGGTGAGTATTGGCCGCTTTTGAGATTCTGCGAGCTGGCTCATCTGGGGAAAGCGACGACATTCGGACTGGGGAAAATTAAATCTGAACGGAAATAGGGGATTCCATGTCCAACATCCTTCTGGCCATTGCGGGGCTGAGCCCTCAGGTCATCACCGAGACCCTCTATGCCCTTCATCAAGACGGAATCTGCATCGATGAAATCTCCGTCATCACCACCAGCACAGGGCGCGACCGAATCCTCTCCGGGCTCCTTGCGCCGCAAGACGGTTACTTTCGCCGGTATCTGAGAGAATACGGCATCGACCCCCGTACGATTTGCTTTGCTCCTGACTCGATTCACGTTCTGCGCGACAAATCCGGACGGCCCCTGGAGGACATCACCGGCGCGTCAGACAACGAAATCCTTCTTTCCGCCTGCCTTTCGCTTGCGCATCGATTCACCCGGAAACCGGAAGACAACGTCTTTTTTTCCATTGCGGGCGGTCGCAAAACAATGAGCGCCTGCCTCATGACCGCCGCGGAGCTTTACGGCCGTGCGCAGGACCGTATCTACCATGTACTCGTCTCGCCGGAATTTGAAAATCACCCGGATTTTTACTACCCGCCCGCAAAGCCGTTTATGTTGGAGATGCACGGCGAAAAGGGCAGTAAAATACTGAGAGACACATCTTCCGCATCCATCACCCTGGTTTCCATACCCTTCATATCGCTGCGAGGCGCCATCACCGATCCCGCCACCGGCCGTGTTCAGCCGCCCGCGCGGATTCTTCGCCACCTGATTCGCGAACGGGAAGAGCCGCTGATTGTAGATCTGGTCAAGGGGAAAATTATCTACAAAAAGAAAGAACTGACGATGATGCCGTCGCGTTTGGCGCTCTATGCTTTTTTTGCCGGTCGGAAACTAAAATGCCGTCTGGTGCGTGCAGGCTGCAGCGGCTGTGCGGAGTGCTACCTGGACTACGAACAAATCAGTGAGGCGCAGACAGACATTACGGACATTTACAAAAAGCTGGGCGGAATCACGGAAAACAAAGGCATCTGCGCGCTGGAAAAAGAGGAATTGCGCTCTTATGTCAGCAAAATCCGTCAGGACATCGTGCGTGTTTTTGGCGTTCAAGCCGCGTCGGAACTGACCGTTCAGGCCGTCGGCAAAAAACCGGACACGCGCTACGGCATCGGTCTGGAGAGGGAAAAGATAAAATTGATTAATAAAAAGGACAATCAATAGTCTGCTTTGACGCCGACTATGTGACCGTGAATACCTTTAGCAATCACCGCGGCAACGTTGCCGGGATGGAGAAGCTCAATGATTTTCTGCTATCGACCAAAGCAAAGATGCGAAGGAGGGATTTTATGGACGATACCGTTTTGAAAGTGGCTCTGGCCGGCCTGCTGCACGACATCGGAAAACTGGCGGAGGATGCCATGTATGTCACGCCGGAGTATCTCAATGCAAACGCAGGCCTATATCAACCATTTTATAATGGCCACCATACACACAGACATGCTGTTTATACGGCTGCTTTTGTTGAGCAGATTGAAAAATTGTTGCCCCGACAGTTGAACAAAGCACAGTGGGGGCTGGATGACCCATTTATCAACGTCACAGCGGGGCATCACGTTCCCCAAACCCCCCTGCAATGGATTATTGCCATTGCCGACCGTCTCAGCAGCGGCTGGGACAGAAAATCATTTGATGAGTACAATCAGGCCATCGCTTTTCAGGATTACAAAAAAACGCGCTTGCTGCCGCTTTTTGAGGGTTTGCTCAGAAGTTCATCGGATGATATCGGTAAACTTTCCTACAGGTATCCGCTGAAGGAAATATCGCCACTCAACATTTTCCCGGGATTAAAAACAGAAGTCATACCGGAAGATAATGAAAAAGCGCTCGAAGAATACAAGGATCTTTTTGATGAATTTGTTGATGCGCTGGAGCGGATTCTCCACAAAGAAGAAAACCTGCCTCTCTGGTTTGAGCATTTAGACTCTCTGATGCTGATCTACACATCGGCCATCCCTGCGGCCAGAGCAGGAAAGGTCGTGCCGGATGTTTCTTTGTATGATCATTTAAGGAGTACGGCCGCGATTGCCGCCTCCCTGTATCTTTACCATCGTGATACGGACAGCCTGTCGGTTGGGGCGATTCGCGAGCGGGAGCAGAATAAATTTCTTCTGATTGGCGGTGATTTTTACGGCATTCAGGATTTTATCTTCAGTGACACGGGTACATCGGCGCGGCACCGTTCAAAAATTCTGCGGGGCCGATCGTTTGCCGTCTCGTTGATTTGCGAACTGGCAGCCGATATGATCTGCCGGGGTATTGGTCTGCCTTCGACATCGGTTCTGCTTAACGCCGCGGGAAAATTTACAATTCTCGCACCCAATACCGGAGAGGCGAAACAGGCCGTTTATCGCGCAAAAAGCGCCATCAATGAGTGGCTGATCGAGAAAACCATCGGCGAAAGCGCGTTTGGCGTTTCCATGATCGAAGCGAAACCAGCCGATTTTGAATCGGGGAATTTCCTGCAAACGTATGAGCGCCTTTCCGATGAGATGGCGCGCCAAAAATTTCGCAAGTTTGATCCGGCAACGGATGCGGGCGTTGTAGAAGGCTTTCTCGATTCATTTGACAATACACTGAATCCGCCCATTTGTCCTTACTGCGGCAAAAGGCCATCCAGCCGGTTAGCCGAAGCGCAGAAGAAAGATGCAGATGATCAATCGCTGTGCGCTGTTTGCCGCGACCATATCTTTTTGGGCGAAAACATTGTCAGGAAGAACCGCATTGCCATAACCGTCAGGGATGCCGACATCAAAGGTGATAACACGAAACTGCTTGAGCCGATATTTGGCGAATATCAAGTCGCCTTTATTGATGGCGGACTGACGCAAATGGCAAAAAATGGCCAGTTGCTCAAGTACTGGGATATTGCGATAAGCGTCGAAGGCCAGGTTGCCAAAGATGTCACGTCACGTTTTATCAACGGTTATGTTCCTGTCTATGATGAAGAGGACCATTACGATGACCGGATTCTCGAAGGCGTAAAAAGTGAAGAAAAGAAGCTCGAACTTGTTGAAGCGGTAAAGGAAAACCGGCCGAAAACCTTCGCGCACCTTGCCTGCAAGGCTATGAACCCGCTGGCGGATGAAAAGAAAAAATACGTCGGCATTCAGGCGCTGGGCATATTAAAAGCGGACGTCGATCATCTGGGCATACTCATATCCTGCGGAATTCCCAAGGAGCGCTTTTCAATGTCGCGTCTGGCCACCTTAAGCCGCCAGATGAATGCCTTTTTCTGTCTTTATTTGCCGTATGCTTTAAAAACAGAAGCGGCGTTTAAAGATATTTACACGGTTTTCGCAGGCGGTGACGACCTTTTCCTCATCGGGCCGTGGAACCGTATTCTCGATCTTGCCGGCTATCTGAAAGAACGGTTTGAAGCTTACGTGTGTAAAAATCCGGAAGTGCATTTTTCCGCCGGAATCAGTCTGCAAAAGGCAAATACGCCGGTTGCCAAAATGGCCGACGACGCGGAGTCCGCTCTGGATGCTTCCAAAAATTGCGGGAGAAACCGGATCACCGTTTTTGGCGAAACGGTAAAATGGACTGAATTTGAAGACCTTCAGCGCATAGCAAAAACGATGGAAACCTGGCGCAGTGAAAATCTGGTCAATAACGCCGAATTGTTCCGCCTCAACCGTTTCATTGCTATGGCCGGCCTGGAAAAGACGCTGATGGAAGAAAAGGAAATCCATCTGGACGATATGGAGGCGCTGAAGTGGCGGGCGCTTTTCCGCTACAGCGCGGAGCGCAACATAGGTAAAAATGTCAAGGATGCGGAAAAGAAAGAAGCGATCAGGCAAGATTTCAACCAGGTGGCGGCCTGGCTGGAAAACTACGGAGGCGCTCTCAGAATAGCGCTGTGGAATGTCATTTATAATAATCGGTAAGGAGGGATGTGATGAGTAAGATTACTTTTTACAAGGACAAAGCAAAAGCAATTATCGATCCGAAGCTTTTTTCTGATGTTGCCGAACAAGCTGCAGATGAAATTGCCAGATCAGGTCAGACGCCATCGCGGGACGGACGTCCTCCACGCCTAGATCACAACAAGCGCACTCAAATTCGCAAGTTTTATGATGAGGTTGTCCGTTTGAACGCTACGGCAAAGGCAAATCCCGAAGATTGGAACACGATTTTACCGTTCATCAACATGCTGATCGCCAAGGCGGCATACGCCAACGGCAGAAACAAACTGGTGACGGATGAATTTGTCCATCTGCTCAAAGACTGCATCGCCCAAGTGCAGCAACCGGCGGATCTTGATGTTTTTGCTAACTTTTTTGAGGCCTTCATGGGCTTTTACCGGAAACATGAATAGGAGGAATAACTCATGCAGCTTACAGATATTAAAGAAATCAAAGGTAGAATCATACTGAAAAGCGGTCTTCACATCGGCGCGGGCGACACGGAAATGCACATCGGCGGAACGGACAATCCTGTCATCAAACACCCGCACACGCAGCAGCCTTACATTCCCGGTTCTTCTTTAAAAGGGAAAGTCCGGTCGTTGCTGGAAATGGAAAGCGGATTGATGGCTAAGACCAAAGGCGAGCCGGTAAAGGTGAAAACCTTAAAAGACTTAAGCGGCGAACAAGAAAGCAAGTGCAAGAAAATCCTCAAGATTTTCGGTTCAAGCGGCGCGGATTCGGACGAAAACGCCTATGCGCTCGGGCCGACGCGTGTATCTTTTGCAGACTGTCCGCTCAACGCCCAATGGTGCGAAAAAGCCAAGAAGAACCGATGGGACTATTTCGAAGTTAAATCAGAAAATTCCATTAACCGTATCGAAGGGACAGCGCGCAATCCCCGTTTTACGGAACGTGTTGTCGAAGGCACGGAATTCGACTTTGCCGTGACGCTCAAACTGCTGGGTGAAAACGAGAACGAACTTTTCGAATACCTGCTCGACGGCTTGAAGCTTCTGGAACTCGATGCTTTGGGCGGAAGCGGCAGCCGGGGATATGGGAGGATACAATTCCAATTCGACGATGCGACCCTTCAGGAAAAATTTCAAAACAGAAAACCATTTGCCAGTGGAGGAAAATAATCGTGAAACTCTATGAGATCACCATTCGGCCCGTGTCCGGATTCGGCACACCGCTTAAAGGTGACACGCTTTTTGGCCATTTTTGCTGGCAGGCTGCTTACGATGCAACACTCCTCAACGGGGGATTGGATAAATGGATCGCCTGTTACGGTGAGAAGCCCTTTGCAGTATTTTCAACCGCCTGGCCTAAATTCAGCGACGGCAAAAAGTCGTATTACACCGTAAAAAGACCGGATTTGCCGCTTTCTTACCTGTTTTCCGTAAAAGCCGACGATCGCAGAAAAACCATGACTCAAAGGAAGGAAAACGCCGCAAAAAAATGGATGCTGTTGCCGGAAAATTTGCGGATGCTCCGGTCTGCAGATCTATTCAAAAATGACAAAGAAATCATGGCGATGGCGTTTGCATCGGTTACGGAAGAGACCAAAAAGATAATGCGCGGAAAAGCAAAAAGGAAATTGAGTAGAGAGCATCTTCAGTCGCACAACACCATTAACCGTTTAACGGATACAACCGGAGGAGGCATGTTTGCCCCTTATGAGCAGAGAGCCGATTTTTATTATCCGGAAACCGAACTGGCGGTTTTTGTCCTGATTGATGAAGACGCCACCGATATTGACCGGGTTGCGATCGCCTTGGAACGGATCGGGCGGTTCGGATTCGGAAAGGATGCATCAACAGGCTGGGGGCGTTTCGATATGTGCAGCACAGAGGAAAAAGCCATGCCGGATGCGCGGGATGCCAACGCCTGTTATACACTGGCGCCATCGCTTCCGGAAAAGGGGAAGTTCCGTGACTGGTCCTTTTCACCGTTTACAAGGTTCGGGCGACATGGCGACCTTCTGGCGCGCTCGGCAAACCCCTTTAAAAGCCCCGTCATCATGGTTGATGAAGGCGCTGTTTTGATACCCGAAGACATCCACGCTATGAACAAACCCTATCTTGGACGACCTGCTTTTTATGTGTCCAAAGCCATGCCTGAAACGGTTGTTCAGGGCTATACGCCTTGGCTGCCTTTTACATTGGAGGTATGACATGGAAGAAAATAAATTTTACATCCGTATAGCATCGCCGGTTCATGTCGGTTGTGATGAAGTTTATGATCCGACAGGATTTGTTCTCCATGAAGAGTCGGGAACGCTGACAGCTTTTGAGCCGATGGATTTTTTCAGAAGCCTCCCGCCACAGGACAAAAGTCGCTATGCAGCAATTTGCAGCAAGGGAACCATTGAATCTATTCTTGAACTCTACAAATTCATGCGTGGCAAGCGCTTTGTCGGGCATGATGTCCGGATATGTAAAGGTTTAATTGCGCAATATCAGAAGACGCTGGGCATTCCTGTTGGCGATAGAAAAAAGATTCAACAGGAACTGAATAATTTTTCCATCAGCCGGACGGCGTTCAATCCACTCACGCAAAAGCCCTATATTCCCGGCTCGGCCATCAAGGGCGCGTTTAGAACTGCATACCTGAATTATTTAGCGAAGGAGAGAAATGTTCATTTGGATCGCCGGGACAGGAATTTTGCCAATGCATTGGAAAAGGAGCTTCTGCAGTATCAATCCCTGGAAAAAGACCCCTTCCGGTTACTGAAAGTGTCTGATTTTCATCCCGTCGGCCCTTGTGCGACAAAAATCGCGTATGCCGTCAATGCCAAGAAAACTCCTTCAAAATTCGAGGCCAGAGGCCCTTTCCAGATTTTGGAAATTATAGAACCGGGTGCTGTGTTTGCCGGAACCATTCAAACTCTCAATCCCCTCGCGCGCGATGTCATCAAAGCGCCTTTGTCTAAAGAAAAGGTGCTGCAAAGCGCAACAATTTTTTACGAAAGAGAGAAAAAGCGTGAAAACGAAGAACTTGAAATTGCAGGGTTACCGATTTTTAAACCTGCAGAAAATGGTGATCTTATACCGCTGCGACTTGGCCGCCATTCCGGCGCGGAATCGCTGACAGTTGAAGGCTACCGCCACATCAAAATCATGAAGAAAAGAGGCGAAAGGACTGATGATGCGGACAAAGCCACAACTTTCTGGCTTGCATCGGATGCTTCGGACAGAAAAACGGCCCAGATCCTTGAACCCTTTGGCTGGGCTGGTCTGGGACGAATGACCAATGCTCTGAATGACGAACTGACAGCCCTTGCGAAAATACAGGAAAAGGAAGGTGAGAAAACCGTATCGCTATCGCCCGCAGAACCGTCTATTCAATCAAAAAACGCCGTCCCGCCTCCGCACATAGAGGAAGTCTGGGAAAACGCCTTTGTCAGTTTTAACGCGGGAAGCGGCGGGGTTGTTACCGCGCAGGGGCCGGAAAAGAAAACGGCGGAAATCCGGGGGAAGGACAAAGCTATTTCTGCAACGGATGAAGGACTGCGCAAAAAACTTTTTGACGGAAAAAAGACGTTGCCCAAAGCCCGGGTTACCGTCCGCAAAGCCGGCAACGCGTGGGAAATTGTCAAAATTGAGCCGGCGGGGTGAGAGAATATTTGTTTACGAAACAATACAAATATGTATTATAACGTAATCAATTATGAAGACTTATCGTGAAACCCATATCCGCCAGGCTGAAATTGCCCAGCTCATCCTGCTGCATCAGCTCTATGCGCAAAAAGAAAGCCGCCATCTGATTTTTCAGGGCGGCACGGCGATTCGCTGGTGCTACGGGGGAAGCCGGTTTTCCGAGGATCTCGATTTCGTGACCGCGCTTACGCCAGCGGCGATTGAACCCCTCGTTTCGACGGCCGTGCGCGGTGCGGAAAAACTCATGGTTCCCCACTTCGGTCAGGGCATTGTCACGCTCGTCCCCAAAAAGTCGCGCGACGGCGCCTTTAAATGCTTTGTCGATTTTCAGCCTCAATCCCTTCGGGGAAAAATCTCTGTCAAGCTGGAATTCGAGGCGCTCAACTCCGGAAACCTGCCGGACAGGCAAAACCATGTGATGGCATCACTCAGCCCCGTCGCCTATCTGATTGCCGCAGGCGAATTCCGCGTGCCCAGGCCCAACACGGTGCTGGTTGCACAGACGCCGCAGGAAATTCTTTCCGACAAAATCCGCGCGCTTCTGGAGCGGCGCTATCTCAAGGGCCGCGACTTTTTCGATCTCTGGCATCTTCGGGACATCTTGAAAACACCCCTTGATGTCACCATTGTGGAGCGGAAGTTTACCCTTTACAAAGCGGTCTTTACCGCGACTCGTTCCGCCACGTTTTTCACGAAGCCGACAAAGCAAAACGAAAAACAGATGCGCGAAGCCATCGAACAGGATCTTTCGCGGTTTTTGCCGTCCGAAGTTCTGGAAATTCACCGCGCGGAAAAATTCGCGCGCTTTTTAGATACGACCCGTTCGGTTTTTGCCGAACTTGAATCCAAAGGAGTGCGCCTGCCATGAACGCCATTGAGGTGTTAATGCAACTGCCACACTTGTTTCGCCACGCCGACGCGGCGAAATACACAGGCAACGCCAATGTCTTTCTGACGCGGGTGCAGGCGCGGGGATTGGTCGAACAGGTCATGCGCGGCGTCTATCTCAACCGCTTGCGGGAGCCCGCCCCCGCTATTGAGGAAGTCGCCTGCTTTTTGCGCACGCCTTCCTACATCTCCTGCGAATGGGCGCTCAACCGCCACGGCGTGTTGCTTCAGTTACCCACCGTCTGCACCGTGTTGACGCTCACGCCCTCCGTCGGCAAGTCGCGCAATGTACGCTTTGGCGGCGTGACGATTGAATTTTCGAAGATCGCGCCCCGGCTTTTTAGAGGTTTTGAAACAAAAGACGGCTTCAACCTTGCGGGTCCCGAAAAGGCTCTTCTCGACACGATTCACCTTCGAAGGCGCGTCCCGTTTGCCGACGAGCTGGAACTGGACCGGCTGAATCGGGAGAAACTGCAAACGCTGGCCGGAGAATTTCCAAAGGTCGTGCAAAAGCGTTTAAAAGTTCTAAAGGAGGCGAATGGCTAAATATATTCTGAACACTCCGGTGTTGACCGATTACGGCACGCACCGGTTTGACAAAACATCGCCGGAGGATGCCCGAAAGATGGCAAAAAACGCGATGCGTCCGTCGGACATAAAGAGACGGGAAGAGGCTTGCAAAATATTGCTAAGTATATATAATTAACAATAATGATAATTATCTATATCTGGTAGATAAATGGATCGGTTGCAGATACTCGGCAGAAAAGATTATTTTACACTCCGCGATGCGGCGCAGGCATTTGGTCTTGCGCCCGCGTCCGCCCGTGTGCTTTGCAGCCGTTACGTCCGAAAGGGGCAGATAATCCGTTTGAAGAATAATTTCTACATCACCGCCTGGCACTGGGAAAATCTGAAGCGCCTTGATTTGTTCAGAATAGCCAATGTTTTGCAGGTTCCTTCCTATCTTTCGCTGATGACGGCGCTCGCGTATCACGACGTCACTACGCAGGCACAGCAGGACTACGTTGAGAGCGTTTGCCTGAAACGGACAGTGACCTACACCGTCCGTGGAATCGTTTTTCAGTATACAAAAATCGCAGAACGTTCTTACGGCGGGTTTGTCCGAAAGGATGGACTGTTTATCGCGACGGCGGAAAAGGCGCTCCTGGATGCGGCCTATCTGTATTCCTTCGGAAAATATAAATTCGACCGGGATTCGCTGGATTTTAGTAAATTGGATATGAAAACATTGAAAAGCCTGATGAAGCATTATCCGCAAAAAACAAAAGATACGGTGAATCGTATATGCGGGACTTGATATTGCACGAACAATTCGAGCTGGACGTGTTAACGCGACTGCAAAGCGGCCGGCTTCTCGACGCGCTGGTCTTCACCGGGGGAACCATGCTGCGCCTTTGCCACGGTCTGGATCGCTATTCTGTCGATCTGGATTTCTGGGCGGCCAAATCCGGCATGGACTGGACAACGTATGCCCGAAAACTGAAATCGCATTTATCACCGCATTATCAAATTATGGATGCGGCAAATAAACGTTTCAGCCTTGTGGTTGAATTGAAATCCGCAGCGTATCCGAGATCCCTCAAAATTGAAATCCGCAAAGAAGTCAAGGAGGTGTCAACGGAAACCAGCATCGTTTACAGTCCGCATGCCAAGGCGCAGGTGCTTATGAAGACCGCGACGCCGGGTGCCATGATGCAAGCCAAGATTGCTGCTTTTCTCGATCGGGGAGAAATCCGCGACGCCTACGACATGGAGTTCCTTCTAAAACGAGGTGTTCCCCTGGCAGCGGATAGCAAGACCATTGCGCGGCTGCTTTCAGGCTTGGAAAAGCTCGGCAAAAAAGACTATTCTGTCAAGCTCGGATCGCTCCTACCCGCCGGGCTGCGGGCATATTACCGGGAAAACGGATTTCGGATTCTGAAAGAGCATTTAAACAATGAACTCTCAAATTTGGAAAAAGGGAGGAATGCGTGAAAAAAGTAATGATTTTGTCCGTTGGCGGATCTGCTGAACCCGTGGTTAATGCCATAAAAAAAGGAAAAGCGGACTACTGCTACTTTTTCTGCTCCTCCGGGCCCAAGGGAAGCGAACACTTGATCGATGACACCGGTGACCCTTGCGGGGATACGCGCAAGGTGAAATATCCAGAATGTGCTTGGGAGTTTTTCACCGGCAATCCCAAAGGGCCTTCCATCGTTTCTCAAACAGGACTGTCCCGCCAGCAATGGGAAATAATCAAAATTGCAGATCCAGACGATTTGGATGAATGTTACCAAGCGTTGATGACTGTGAAGTCTAAAATCCACGAAACCTACGGTGATGCGTGCACGGTGATTGCGAATTACACCGGCGGCACCAAAACCATGTCCGTTGCGCTGGCGTTGATGGGCATCTTCAACGAATCCTGGCAACTCAACATCAACAAAGGGCCGCGCCATGATTTAATCAAAGTTCGCATCGGCGACACTCCGGTGGTTGTTGACAAATGGCGGCTGTATGGCGAGCATCAGTTGATGATCGCCAGAAAAGCGATTCAGCAATATGATTATGCTCATGCCGAAAACGTTTTATCGGATGTTCTTTTGCATCCGTTGGATAAGGCGACCAGCGGACAAGTCCATGACGCCATCAATGCATGTCGCGCTTTCGATCAATGGGACAAATTCAATCATGAAAGCGCACTGGATTTGCTGGCCGGATGCAAAGCAAAATACCCGGATCTGATTATAGCCCTCAAGAAGATCCTGGGACGTCAACGCGTTGTTTCCGGCTACGAACTGGTAGGTGACCTTATCAACAATGCGGAAAGGCACGCCCATCGAGGTTATTTCGACGACGCAGTGGGCAGGCTTTACCGTGCCACGGAAATGTTTGCCCAGATACGCCTGAAAATCACCCACCATCTTGATTCCGGTGAAATGAAACTGGGCAATCTTCCGGCTGAAATACGACCTAAATATCAAACCCGTGTTCGCGAGAATAACCGCCTTCTTCTGGGTTTGCGTGACGATTATGCGCTTCTGGCCGATCTGAATGATCCAATAGGCACCCTGTTTGAAAGCCGGAGCCGGAAAATCACGGATATTCTAAAAAAAAGAAACGACAGCATATTTGCGCATGGCGTGCGTCCACTGTCTGACAGTGATTACCGGAAAGTCAAAGAAACGCTTGCCGGTTTTATCGAGGAGAGCGCGGCGGCAAATGGGATAGAATATTGTGTTCCGCAGATGCCGCAGGAAGGAATTGTGTAATTATCCCGCATTGCGGGAATGAAAAAAATCGTTCTTTGACAACCGAATATCGTAAAAATTAAACGAAACCTTAATCCGGACAGAGGCGGCAACGTTGCCGCCGTTGAACCGGGCGGCGGTGCTTTTCTATAATCCTTTCCACGGGGCGCGACAAGCCGTCCCGTGGAAAGGAGGATTCCATTATGGTCGTTTACATCAACACACAGGGGGCGAGGCTCGTCAAGGAAGGCAGGCATCTTCTGGTGAAAAAGGGCGAGGACACCTATCACACGCTTTTTACCTACAAGCTCCGTCAGATCGTTATTTTCGGCAACGTGGAAATCACACACCGGGCGTTGGCTCAGATTATGCGATACGAAATTGATACCGTTTTTCTTACACAAAACGGCCGTTACCTGGGAAGGATTGCTTCGCCTGAATCGAGAAACGTGCTTTTGCACAAACGGCAATACGCACTTCTTGACGACAACGTCTTTACTGCAAAGATGGCGCGTTCCATTGTGGCAGGGAAAATGGCCAATATGGCAACACTCTTGATGCGGATGCGCCGTAGCCGTAATGCCGACATTGCCGGAAGAAAGGCTCGCGAGATCCAGGATCTGATGCCGCTTTTGGACAAGGCGGGCAATGTGGACAGCATTCGTGGTTACGAAGGCCGGGCAAGCGCTTTGTATTTTGAGGCGTTTCCGGCCGGCTTTGTGGAAAAACAGGATTTTACGCGACGTGTCCGAAGGCCGCCGACCGATCCGGTCAACTCCATCCTGTCGCTTACTTACACGTTTTTGATGAATCGTGTTTATGCGGCGGTGCGCTTAGCGGGGCTTGACCCCTATCCCGGTTTTCTTCACGCCATAGACTATGGCCGCTACTCCCTTGTTCTCGATTTGATGGAAGAGTTCCGCACCATTATTGCCGATACGCTCACCCTTTCTCTGTTCAACTTAAAGATTTTGCAGAAAGACGACTTTTACGAGGAGAAGCCGGAAGAGAGGGATCGAGTGCCTGAGGAAGCGATCAACAATCCGGTAATGGACGTGAGCCGCGATCCGATTGGCTGGATTTCCGGCAACGAGACGGATTCCGAAGCGTTCGACATACCCGAGCAGAGAATGGAAGATTCTAATGCCGCGTCGCGACCGACAGGCAAGTATCCCGTTAAACTTCTGCCGGACGCTTTCACTCGGGTGATTGAAGCATTCGAAAAGAAGCTGACAACGGAATTTTACTATCCGCCCGCCGAGCGGACACTGACCTATGCCGACGCCTTGATTTATCAGGCCGGGCACTACCGCAAGGTTATAGAAGGCGAGGCGCAGGTTTATCAGCCTGTGTTGTTGAAATGATCACACTGATAACTTACGACATCACCGAGCCCAAAAGGCTCAACGCCATGAGAAATTTTCTCAAGGAATACGGTTTGCGGACACAGAAATCCGTTTTTGAATGCGACATTGACGATGTGGCGCTCAAGTGCATCCGGGCATACTGTCGGGACAATCTGGACATTGCAAAAGACTCCGTCCGCATTTACAAAATATGCAATCGCTGTATAAACAAGGTGAAAATTTCCGGCACCGGCCTCAAAGTGACGCAACTGGATTATATGATTTTGTAAAATGTCCCCTTTTGAGGGAGCGCTGGGGAGGAAACTCATGAACATGATCGTCGCTTATGATATAACCGATGAGAAGCGCCTGACACGCGTGGCTAAAGTCATGCTGGACTACGGCATTCGCGTGCAGAAATCCATATTTGAAATATCGGCCACAAACACCATTTTTCAGGAAATGAAAAGACGCGTGGAAAAAATTATTGTCGCTGAACAAGACGGCGTAAAATATTTTCCGCTTTGCGAACGTTGCGCCGGTACGGTGGAGATCATCGGCCAGGGGCAGTTTACCGATCCGGACAGCGAGTATTACGTTTACTGATGTCCTTTAGCTCTTGGTCCCATGCAAGCGGGATCAAATGAACCTGTGCTCAGAAAATGAACTTTCTCGTAAATAATTGAATTCACTTGTTTATTTAAAATAGATGCCTTGCCGGTTCGCGCATTTAATAAATGACTAATAATAACAAGGCATTATCATGTATTATGTCAATGCGAAGGGAGGTGATTCTTGTGACGACGATTTTCTTGAGGGGCGGTTCGCGAAAAAGGGTGCTTATGAAATTGTTTTTCTTGAGAGAAACAGATACGCAGAACGAAGCGACCTGATTCACGAAGGGATTGCGACCTTCTTCTTTTTTTTCCAACATCTCCAACAACTCGATAGCGTAGGAACGAAGCGACCTGATTCACGAAGGGATTGCGACCGAGCAACCCCGTTTTTGTTCTTTCAACTCTAAGTTCCGAACGAAGCGACCTGATTCACGAAGGGATTGCGACTTCATAATCCTCCTCCTTTCATTCTCCACGGGATACGGGGAGAAGAACGAAGCGACCTGATTCACGAAGGGATTGCGACGCGTATGCCTTGTCAATGTCAATCGTGACTCGCGAACGAAGCGACCTGATTCACGAAGGGATTGCGACGAGGCCGGGGTGCCTCGTTACGATAACATCTAACGCCGAACGAAGCGACCTGATTCACGAAGGGATTGCGACACGCGTGGGGGATGACTTTTGTGCTGAGGTCGGCCAAGAACGAAGCGACCTGATTCACGAAGGGATTGCGACCATTTGTCAAGATTGATCATGTCGAATCAAAGACGGGCGGAACGAAGCGACCTGATTCACGAAGGGATTGCGACGACCACGAATAACGCATGGTCCCCGTTACTGAGGTCTCCCCGGAACGAAGCGACCTGATTCACGAAGGGATTGCGACACAGGGGGACTTCCGTAAATGTCGCGCATAAGCACGATAACGAACGAAGCGACCTGATTCACGAAGGGATTGCGACGGCATCCCGTTCTGACCAAATACGTTTTTTAATGGCTCCAGGAACGAAGCGACCTGATTCACGAAGGGATTGCGACCCTTATAAAAGGCTTCCCGGTCGTCAACGAAAACTTCCTGTTGAACGAAGCGACCTGATTCACGAAGGGATTGCGACTCGTCCGGCCGGCGGTCGATTTCCGGTGCTCGATCCCGGCGAACGAAGCGACCTGATTCACGAAGGGATTGCGACCTGACGGCTGTCGAATCTTTTTTCTTTTTTTGTCATTGACTTGGAACGAAGCGACCTGATTCACGAAGGGATTGCGACCCATTTTTCTCTCACTTTCCGGCGGAAAACACCACCTTGAACGAAGCGACCTGATTCACGAAGGGATTGCGACATCCGAAGTTCCTTCATTTTTAGTCCTCCTTTCTGAACGAAGCGACCTGATTCACGAAGGGATTGCGACTGCGATTCCGGCCTGTTATATTTCTCCCAGTTATCGAACGAAGCGACCTGATTCACGAAGGGATTGCGACGCCAGCGTACTGGCGCACCTGCTCAAGGGACAGCGAACGAAGCGACCTGATTCACGAAGGGATTGCGACCCTTTACCATATTTAATTTTCAAAGAACAATTTATGAACGAACGAAGCGACCTGATTCACGAAGGGATTGCGACAGCAGAAATAACTACTGCTGTATATGTTAATCCAAAGATAGAACGAAGCGACCTGATTCACGAAGGGATTGCGACTCCGCGCTGGCGGAAATTTTCGCCCGCTCCAGCGAACGAAGCGACCTGATTCACGAAGGGATTGCGACTGTCTGTCCTGCCGTCTCGAAGCAACGAGATACCCATAACGCTGAACGAAGCGACCTGATTCACGAAGGGATTGCGACAGTTGCAGGGGCGGTCGTAATACTTTTCCTTCTTTTCCTGGAACGAAGCGACCTGATTCACGAAGGGATTGCGACTGCAGGGGCGGTCGTAATACTTTTCCTTCTTTTCCTTCTTTGAACGAAGCGACCTGATTCACGAAGGGATTGCGACATGATGGTCGGCGTGGACGACAAAAAAGCCCTTGCCGACCACGAACGAACGAAGCGACCTGATTCACGAAGGGATTGCGACCCCACACCCTCTGCTCTCCATTCGCAAGCCTCATCTTTAAATGAACGAAGCGACC
>Ga0116147_1002529_pt1 | contig 18270 bp, 36 predicted proteins | sample AD_JPNHG3_MetaG_FD_89749 | JGI IMG/M metagenome (GOLD analysis project Ga0116147, IMG submission 89749) | Active sludge microbial communities of municipal wastewater-treating anaerobic digesters from Japan - AD_JPNHG3_MetaG | ecosystem: Engineered > Bioreactor > Anaerobic > Digestate | place...
CGCCGGGCTATGCGTCCAATAATTAAGGTCCTTGATAGCCTTCGGCGCGTTCATGGGTGCCATAAAGTCAACCATGTCACCCGTCAGCTGGACAGGTGGGGCACCCGGCATGTACTGCCTCCGGTCTTCTTCGGACATGTTTAGTCCTCCAGCGATTGCAGGATTCCGATCACTATCGAGATCGCGCCCATCCCCGCGAGCAGGGGCCCGAAGGTGGTATAGCTCTCGTACAGAGTCGTCCCGTCAGGCGCCCCGACGTTAGACGCCATTATGGCGGTTATCAGGAAGAGCCCGGTCGAGAAAAATGTGAGGACTCCCCCCCTTTTAGAATTCGCCGCGCTGCTCAGCATCCCCAGAATGAAAAAGGTTATGGCAACACCGGCGAAGAATAAGAATGCAGTTTCGGAAATCATGCCGACCACTATATAAGCTTTTTAGCGTTATTTGTATATAAAAATATCCGCTTTTATCATCATTTTTTCCGCCAGCGATTATGTTTTTATACATGATCCAAGCAACTTTATCTAAGGTAAGCTGAAATGTACGGACTAATGAAAAGGATATCCGCCTTCAAGGTAAACAGCAAGGGTAACATCAACATCGGCGGGCTCATCCTCGGGCTTGTCGTCTCCATGATCATGATCATGATCGCTGTGCTGCTCGCAGGCGTCCTCTCGGCTGAGGTTGCTAACCAGTTCATTGCTTTCAACGTCACTGGGACAGCATGGGACAACCTGTTCAAAACTACGCAGTCAATCGCACAGAGCGCAATCGGCATAGCTATAATTGGCTTCCTGATCGCCGCATTCATGGTCATCTTGGGCATGTTTGGGGTCTTCGGGAAGAAGGGCACTCAGTAGCCCGATGAATACAGCCCGCACACTAACCTAAATCCCCCATTTTTTCTTCTTTCTTATTTTCGGGGAAGAACTGACCGAGTGAGGGATAATCAAGTGAGAAAATACCTTTACCGAAAAGCAAGGGTAAGCGATAAATCCCCCGTAGCATGGGGTTTCAAGTGGAGGGCTCGATGTGGTAGCTATAGCCCCGCAGCTTGAGGCAGAGGCCCAGTACTACGCTGCGAAGCAGGAACAGGAGCAGCAGCCAGCCACTCCGACCCAACCCCAGACCGTATCGTGGGAGGAAAAGGATCAGCGGCCGGGCTCGTACATTATGGTAGGCGGCAAGCCCGTACCCGATCCGCTGGAGGCACGCATAGCGGAGGAAGCCCGTAAGTCAGGCGGCATCAACGTGATCATACCCGGTTCTTCGTCAGGCGAGCACCTCCTTTACGCCCAGAGGGAAGCCGAGAGGCTTGGCGGCTCAGTAGTGGTTCAGACCGAGAAAGACTTCACCTCAGTCAAGGTGGAGGAAAGAGGCTCTTCAGGGCAGATATTCCTTGACCCGAAGGTCACAACGGCCGAGGATGTGCTTATGTACCGGGCACAGTACCCGGAGGCGAAGATATACCTCACTTCCGCAGCTGAGGCTTTCCCGGTCAGGCAGCCCGTTCAGGAAACCCCCGCCCTTCCGGAAACTCCCGAAGGGTTCAGGTGGGTTCCGGTCAGCAGGGAAGGGGACACCACCACCTACTCGCTCAGGCCGGAAGGTGAGCAGTGGGCGTCCGGTGTGGACATCGAGGGCCTCACGGAGCAGCAGAAGGCGATGTTTGCAGGGTTGCCCAAGTCAGGCAAGCTCTTTTACACGGAGGACAAGGGGTGGTACGCCGAGACCACTGCCTCTGCCTCTGAGTCTGCCCCGAAGAATATTTTCGGGCTGCCGTACAACCCATACAACCCGTGGACAGGCTCGGAGGACGTACTCGGCTTTGCCGCTGAAAAGGTGTCCCTGCCTCAGACACACAGCACTATGGTTCCGCTCAACATGGGATACCGCCCAAGCGCCACCGAGGGCGTCTACCGGTGGGCTCTGGATCAGCCTGAGAGCAGTATACAGAGGAACATAGGGATGGCCGTTGCGGGCGCAGTGGGGTCAGGGATAGAGTCCATCTGGAGGCCTGACGTGCCGAACGTCTTTGCTGCCGGAGTGGAGCAGATTGCTTCGGGGTTGGGCGCGGTAACAGACAAGCCTCACACGGAATTCCTCCAGAGCAACCCTGCTTATGCCGCCGGTGCTATCGGCACTGAGGTTGCGCTGCTTGCCGGCCCGGAAATAATCAGGGGCGCAGGGTATGCGGAGCGCCTTATCGCCGGCACGAGGGCCACACAGGAGGGCACAGGTATCCTCAGCAGGATCGGGAAGGTCGCGAGCTACGGGTGGTCGGGGCCGGGTACAGAGAAGTGGGTGAAGGTCAGGTACTGGGACGAAGCCTCTTCCGTGCCGTTCGTCCGGACAGCGGAGGGTACCGGGGGCACGATAGGTCAGGCGAGTCAGGTAAGGTCGGTCACTTACGGTTACGAGGGGACGATCAGGAGCAGGAGCTGGATCCGGAGCCCAATGGACTGGGCCTCTGGCAAGGCAACCCCCCCGAGGACAAAGTGGGTACCGGAGTCAGAACTGCACTACGTCTCTGCTGATTTCAATGTCGCGAAAGACAGCGCGGTGGCAGAGTCCGTAGTGGTCACCCCCGGAAAGTACACGCGCGTGACGGCGGCCGAGGCAGGCGGGAGGTCGGTGTATATCATGGAAAGCGAGGAGCTCTTCCCCAAGTCCGGGACATTCACCTACACAGCTCAGGTCATAGAAGAGGCTCCGGAAGTCGGGTGGACGGGCAAGCTGGACATCCAGCCGTCGGGCGGAGGGGCAAAGACCCCGCTGAAGTTCGCCAAGCCAGCCGGGGAGGCGGTAGCGGCAGAGCCTTCATTGGCTGCCGCAGTGCCGGAAGCAAAGGCAGGAACCGCCGTAAAGGGGGCAGGCACTGCAGCAAAGGTGGAACCACTGCCGGTGCCGGTGTTGGGCGAGCGCATGTGGGGGACTGTCGGCAGGCCGTACACCGTTGTGGAGTATGAGCTTGAGGGAGCGGAAGCGCTCAGGTTCGGCTCAGCGGGGGGCCTCCCCGGAGGGCTTTCAGGAGTCCGGGCCGCCGCGGGGGCGGGGGCAGAGGGGCTTGGGCTTATGTTGCCTTCCTCAGTGTCAGTGGGGGTCAGCCCGGCTCCGGCTATGGTGACAGGCGTGGCTCACGGTGCCTTTGACTTTACCGGGCAACAGGTGCGGATCGGCACCGTAGCGGGCGTTGCGGCAAGGCAGATGGACTTTGACTTCACGGCGCAACTCCGGAAGGTCACCCCGCTGGAGTCCTCAGTATCCGGTTCCATTACTGACGTGACGGGCGTGAGCGACTTTGCAAGGATTGAAAACTTCATCAGCCTGAGGCCGATGCAGGCGCTCAGGACTCCCCAGATGGTCAGGGTTGACGCATTGCCGAGGGTCCCGAGGGCAGCAAAGACGAAGATGTCGTTCCCGAAGCCCGGATACTCCGCATCATTCCTGAGCGGCACGAGGGGAGTGAAATACGTCGAGTCCGTCAACCCCTTCCCCCTAGACCTGATACCCGAGTCGCTGAGGAGGCTCGGGCTGTGAACAACCGCGGCGTAGGGCTTCTCGCGATATGGGCTTCAGCGATAGTAGCCATGATAACGCTCTACCTCGTGTTCCAGCTAATAACGCCCATCATTGGGCAGTTCGACTATGCCATACAGGACTATATGCTGACTTCCCCCCTGCCTATCACCGCGTCGTGGTCGCAGCTATTCACGGACGTTGGCGGCTTCATGCAGCAGGCCTTCTCTATCACCATCTACGCCTGCTTCATCTCGCTGATAGTCTTCATCGTGGTGCAGTCTGCCAGGAGGAGGACGGATGCGTATGACGAGGATGAGCTGTAAGCGCAGGCGCATTGGGGTACTGGCGGTTGCCTTCACCCTCCTCCGGCTCCAGCTCCTGCTCCTGCTCCTGATCGCGGCCACGGCAGTACAGCCGGTAAACGCCCAGATGGAGGCATATCAGGACCTGACGGTGACTGCACTGGATGACTACGAAAATGCCGGCATAGTCGTGACTGTAAGGTATCGGCTGGAGCTGATAGACCCGTCCACGGGCGTCATGACGACGCTGTACCCAAGAAGCATATTATCCATGCCTTCCGGCGGGAACGTGGAGGTTGCTGCGCTGGACATAGACGACGCCGCCAACAAGGTGACTATAACGTTCGTCACCAACGTGACGGCCGGCACAAACCAGTTCAGGCTGCTGTATGGCAGCTACCTCGTGGTTGCGAACGAGACGCTGTCGTATACCCCGCTGTTGTACACGAAGAGCCATGTCATAGGCCCAGCCTCTGGGGCAGGGACCGGATACCAGATACAGCTTACCGCCTATTACGGGAGCGGGACGGACAACGGCAACGAGGTGTACCTCAACGGAAAGTGCAGGAGCGATTTCGGGGACATACGCTTTTTCAGCAGCGGCGGCGCCGAGCTGAGCTACTGGATGGCGTACAAGGTGGACGGGGCATATGCTGTGTTCTGGGTCAAGGTGGACGATGACCTGAGCACCAACTCCAGTATTATATACATGAAGTACGGCAACCCGTCCGCAACCAGCATGAGCAACGGGACGGCAACATTCATCGTGTGGCTGGACATGGTTACGGCGTTTTACGACCAGTTCGGGGAGCTGGGTCTGACCACCTACGGCAACGGTGTCGATCCGGGTGATGGATTCGCTGGTTCGGCATCGTCTGGCGGGACGTACTTCAACCCGTGCCTGTGGTTCAGGTCTTACGGTGGCGAGAAGCACAGCAGGGCTGCAGGCGTCCTGCATTTCGAAGGGTATACTGACGGCGGAAACGGTGGCGGGTGTGGCATGGACGTCAGGATACGCAGCGACAGCGTGTCTGCCGGATGGAAGACCACCAACACTTACGCAGCCACCACAACGTATAAAGGCAGGCACATAGTGGCAATAGACTACGTCAGGTCAGGGTCAGGGTCGGCCGTGATCAGCTTCAGGAGCACGTGGAGCGGGACGGTTGATGAACCCGTCGGCACTGCGGCAGCCACGGTCAAGCTCAACGCTACCAGCAGGTCATTTGAGGAGTACGTATATACGGGCAGCGTGATGCATACAGACATCCGTGTCGGAGGGCCAGGGGCGGACGTATACCAGTACTATTACGCGGTCGCAAAGTCGGCGGCTGCGGAACCAGCCCACCTGGAGTGGGGAGCCGAGGTGGAGGAAGCGGCGGTTACGTACGGTTCCATCGTTACCAGCGGCAGCCTTACTGTATACGTCCCCGGCATGGTGGTTCAGATTATCCATGCCAACACCACTCTTGACTGGAGCACCCCCACACCCATAAACGATGTTGTGCTGATGATCCACGACTTTGAGGCTGGGAGGTTCGCCCTCGTTATCTTGCCTATCTTCGTCATGCTTGCGGCGGCGGCGAGGCACACCATAGCGCCAGTAGCCGCCATCACGGCTGGGCTGTGCTTCTCGGTTAACCTCGCCCTGGGCTTCGACCTCTTCTCTACTGCGCTCCTCGGCTGGATAGGGGCTATATGCCTGCTGCTGTTTGTGCTGGAAGGGAGGCGCTCTGATTGAACATAACCAACATGAGCATATTCCTCTTCTGCATACTTACGATGGCGGGGGCTTTCGAGGCTTCCGTGCCTTCCATTTTCGGCGGCTCCAACCCGATAAGCAGCACCAACATGACCGAGTACGTGCCCAACGCGACCGAGATAGAGGGCATGGTAAACGTGTACGGCGCAAACAGCAGCGCAGAGTGGTGGAGCGTTGAGTACTATCAGGCGATGGTACAGGGGAGCGTGGCATGGGTAACTGGTGGGCTGAACCTGCTAGGCAGGCTGTTCGCGCCGTCGCTGAACGTTGGCAGTTGGCTTCATGGCATGCTTCCCTTCCTCCCGGCAGAGTTCTGCGGAGGGCTTACGCTGATCACGTGGGTAATATATGTCGTGGGGATAGTGCAATTCGTAAGCGGAAGAAGCGAGAAGATGATGAGGTGAGAGAGAGGGATGACCAGGTTTTTGGCTGTCATGGCATGCCTGCTGGTTGTGGTGTGCATAGTCCCGCAGGTCGCGGCAGGGACTTCGCTGACAGTGACTGACCCCACACAGTTTACCATGCGTGTGCGTGCCGTCACCGCTGGGACGACTGTAAACGGATCCCCGGCTGTGGCCCTTACTGCCCCAGGATTGAACACAGCAGCGGAATACTACCAGATGGTGGTAACCATCGCTGGGGCGGCGGGGTGGCATGTGGTAGAGCTTGACGTCCCGGACTGCTACATGGGGCTGTCGGTCGAACAGCTGTACCCAAACGGCTCGTGGGCCAACGTGGACGGCAACGCGAATTACAGCCTTTCTGTGCCATATACGTGGACGCTAAAAAGCGCACCGGCGTTGGACTGGGGGAGCGTGGTTGCCGAACCTCCAGGCGAGCAGGCAACCATAGAAAGAGTGCCTGTCAAGCGCGTCCAGCTTGCCATGAACGGCACGGCTTTGCCCAGCGCAACGCTGAGGGTGAGGGTGTACTATACCACTATCCCGGAAGGGTTCAAGGCGACATATGTGCTGTGTGCCACGAGAATCAGCGGGTTCACAGCGCTGAACAACTGCACAATCTCACGCGTTGGGAGCGCAATATGTGTTGTAGAGGGCACTGCCTCAAACAACAGCATAATATTAGAAGGTTTCAACGGCACGGCCTTCACATATATTTACGGCGGTAGCACCCGCCATTACAACCTGACCAGCGATTATGTGGCATTCGAGCCTGGTGCCACCATTACGCGCTGGTCTGTGTACTACACCAGCACCGGGCTGATAATAAACGCGGCAACCGAATACACGGTCACGACGGACCCCCTTGAGTTCTTCAACATCGACGCGGTGATGGACTGGTACATGGACGTGTGGGACTTCCTTGCCTACGCGGTGGTGCTCCTCGTCCCCGTCTCGGTATACATAAAGTCCAAGTCTGTTGGGGCGGCTGCGGTGACCCTGCTATTCTTAGCGGCGGGGGGCGCTGTGCTCGATGAATCGTTCCGACCCATAGCCATCCTTATAATAGTCGGCTCGCTGGGGGTGCTGGCGTACAAGGTCTTCTGGCCAAAAGACTGACGGAGGTGAGAAAGCAACATGGCAAGGAAAAGGAGGGCAAGGCGGAGGTCGAAGCGGCGCAGCAGGTGGGCACTGTACATGGACCGCAAGCTGAGGGCAAAGCGCCCCGGCAAGCGCAAGTCGAGGCGTGGCAGGATATACTACGAGCGCCGCGTCAACCGTTCGGACTGAGGGGGGCTAATATCCCCCTTCGGTCTTTACCTTGTGGTACAAGTATGCCGAAAAGCTGCCGGATGCAACGGATATCAGGGCGAACAGCCCCGTAATCAGGTCGTCGCCCAGCCCGACCTGCAACAGCAGGTACGAGAAGAAAGCGCTTGCAGCAGCTGCGCCTGACAGGAACGCTGAGCCCCTTTCCCACCGGTTCAGGCAGGCGATAAGCGCCATGAACCCAAGTGCGAGCAGCATCCATACAGTATAGTGGAACAGGTCAGAAAGCTGTACTACCTCGAACATGGCCATCCCTCTTCCCAACCGCTATTATGTTTTCGCCTTGGCATTGGCCCGGTCACCCTCTTCCTCAGGCTCGGCCGCGAGGACAGTGAGCGACATAGCCAAGCAGAGCCATGCCAACAGGGCCAGCGCCACGAGCATGCTCATGGCCACGATGCCCACCTCCCGCTCCGGCGCAACTCGCTGTAGGCGTCCGTCCACGGATCAGCCACGGCGGGCGGGCGCCTTGCATGCCGCGGGGTGTGACAGGTAACCCTCCAGCTGCATGCCCTCATAATTCCCCACCCGCCTCCTCGATTGTCAGGGTGACGACCCCTTTATGGCGCAGCCCCGCGTTCCTTGCGGCTGTCCCCGAGATGGCGATGAGCCACCTCCTCCCGGACTTGTAGGCTTTGCCCACCGCCTTCGTCGTGCATAATGCAGGGGTGCTTTCGCACGGCAGGATTTGGGGCAGGGAAGCTAGCTTCCGGGCTTGCTTTTCCCTCAGCCGATTGAGTTTCCTTTCGAGCTGGGCCCTGTTCATGGTATCCGCTCCCTCAGCCGAATGCGATGCGGAAAGGCTGGTCATGCAAAATAATCGAGAGCACCATGCCCAAGAACATGAACGTCACGAAAGGCACGTTGTCCACTTCCTTCCTGGCGATCCGCCGCAAAGCGCTGTAGCCGCACCCAAGGAACGAGGCATAGCCGAGCACAACCAGAGGGTAAAATAGCGTACCGTAGATGGATATGGGCATAACCACAGACAGGAACAGTACCGCCAAGCCATCAGTCCGCTCTATCGTGTAATCCCCCGCCTTGAAGATGACTGCCGCTATGGTTGCTGACAGTACCATGCTGACCACAGTCGTAATACCGGTCTGGCCAACCATAGCCATGTATATCGCCGGTAGCGCCCCGATCGGGGCAAATATTAACCATACCCAGTCAGGAACCTCCCGTGTTGTGAGGGCTAGCAACCCAACCACGCCGAGCGCGGCAAATGCCAGCCCAAGCCTAATTAGCTCCAACTCGTTCATTTAGACTGCCTCCAGCTCTAAGTAGGGGATGCATGTGCGGTTCACTATGGCGGTCAGGCGCTTCTTGGTGACCGCTACCGACTGCGGGTCGATGTCTATCCCGATGAACTTCCGCCCCACTTGCAGGGCCGCCTGCCCGCAATCACCGCCGCCTACCATCGGGTCCAGGACGGTGTCACCCTTATTTGTGAAAAACTCGATAATGTGCCTGAATATATATGCCTCCTGTCCCCATTCGTGGTATTGCTTGTTCCGGCCGTTCCCGAAGACGACGTCAAAGCATGGTGGCTTCCCTGCTACGCCGAGCGGAACTTTGGGCCTGCCCTTAACAAACCACAGCACCGGCTTCCACTTCGTGATCATTCTGCGGGGCCAGACCACACAGTTCTTCACGTCCTTGAGCATGTATGCCATCTGCCACCAATATGTGAGGTGTTCGGACAGCCCCCGCATGAAATCTGGCAGGTGGTAGTTCCCGCACATGACAAAGCACGAGCCGCCGGGCCTGAGGACACGGGCGGCGGCCTCGCTGAGCGCCGTGTAGAGCGGCACGTATTTTGCCAAATAGGGCGGGTCGGTCACGATCGCATCGATGCTGTCTGGCTGGAGGCGGGTGCACACCTCGCGGAAATCCCCCTGATACACGGCGAACTCTTCGGTCATGGCTCCTCCACCTCAGTTCCCCATCCGTCCAGCTCCTGCTCGCACTCGCGGCAGATGGAGTAGTATCCGGAGGCGCGGTTCGCCGGCGTGAGGAGGCGGAGGCACCTGCCGCAGAGCGCAATGCCTTCGGGCGCTGTCACGGCGGTCCCTCCACAGGTGCGGCCACGCCCGCTATCCGGTTCAGCTTCCGGATGGTGCGGTCTAGCCACCCCAGCCCGTGCGGGGCGGCCATGTTGGCATCCCAGATGGCATCGGCTTCTGGGGAGGAAACGAGCCTGATGTTCATGGCTTATCCCCCTCATTCATGGACTCGAAGAGCAAGTCGATGGGCTTGAGCGAAAAGCCGTCATGGTGGTAGGCTTTTGTTGGGGCATAGGTCGCAATGTCCAAATTTATAATGCCCGTGATGCGCTTTGCCGCGTTGGCAGTGAATATGTAGCTGACGATTATCCGGTCGCCGGTATTGCAGGGCATTTCACGCCTTACTATTGCTGACAGGTAGTCGCAGATCAGGTGTGCGTTCCCCTCTGGGGTATTGGGAAAGAAGCGCTTAATCTCGCCCAATACTGCCCTGTGGATTGCCTTTTCCACGGAGTGCTCATCATGGATGGTTATAATGATTTCTGTCATTTGCCTCGCTCCAGCATGTACTTTGCAGCGTAGAGCTCTTCCGGGTGACCGAGACGTGTATACATTGGGGCTGGACAGCTAGCTGCTTTGCCTCAGACACCGCTATCACCGCTCCCAGAACTCGCCGCATGCCGCCGAACCCTCGGGGCGCAGCCGGCCGGTGCGGAGGCACACCGTGATTGTCCCGCCCTCCTCGCGCACGTACCCCAGCCAGGAGCACTTCCCGCAGACTCTGGGCACTGGGTCCATCCACTGCGTCAGGCTGGGATGGGACATGCCTCCATCCTCCTCTTCGCAAAGCTGGGAAGGGCACGGAAGGGCGGCCACCAGTAGTCCCAAGGGACTGCATAGTATGCGCCCTCGCCTGCCGCGTAGTGCGTCAGGGGGAAGCGCTTCACCTCGGGGCAGGGGAGGAACCTGACCTCGCCCTGTATCCCGTTCACGGACACGAACCACAGCCGGTTCTCAAGCCCGTAGTACTCTGCCAGGTCCACCTTCGCCTTCAGGACGGCAAGGACGGCAGGCTTTAGTCCCGCCTTGGAGTACCTTTTCGCAGAGTCCACCTTCCTCCAGTCCGTCCCCGTGATCTCGAACCATAGCCCCAGCGCGGGGGCGTAGAGGTCGAACTTGTCCTCAGGGCCGGAGTGGTACCCGTCCAGGACGCCGGGGGACAGGGTGCCGTGCCCCTTCGGGACAGCCTCGATGCCGAGGTAGTCCAGCCAGTCCAGGGCTATCCTCTCGCGCTTGTTCGAGTGCCCCCACTGCCGGGCATACTTCGCCTTGAAGTCGAGGGAGGCGCTCACCTGGACACCCCCCGGCAGCCCTCCGCCCAGGGGCAGAGCCCCATGCACTCCTCACAGCAGGACGCATAGCCGTAGCAGGGCGGGCAGTCTTTCAGCCCTTCGGCGAACTCCATCAGGTCGAGTTCCAGGCACTTGGGGCAGACCCTGATGACGTGACCTGCCCCGGTGTAGCCCGCGCCCCGGCAGGTGGGACACGGGCGGGAAGCGGCGATCAGCTCGGGAAGATCCACGCTCACTGGCCGCCCCCCTCAGTAGCGCCGAACTCCTTCCTGAGCTGCCAGTCGATCATCCCGACGGCCTCGAGGATCGACTTGGACTCGCCGCCCTTCACGGATATTTCCCAGCCGTAGCCGCCCTTCGCGTACCGCGTCAGCTTCACCTCGAAGGGCTGGCCGTCCACGTGGACGGTGGTCTTCTCGTCTGCCATCACTTGCCGCCTCCGTTGCTGTACCGGCTGATGACGCAGTAATCCCACTCGTGCGTGCTAATGTCAAGCATACGGCGGCCGCAGACGGGGCAGACGTCGCTGACATGGTTGTTACCGTAGTGCCTCTTGACACCCGAGAAAGTGGTAGAGGCAAAGCCGCACCCCCTTACGGGGCAGCGGAACACACATCTATTTGCCATTACCGGGCGCCTCCATTAGTGTAGCGGCTGATGACGCAGTACTCCGACTCCTGCCTCAGCACCTTCTCGAGGCTGGACACGGCGACGGTGTAGCGCTGCCCCTGAAGGGTGAAGGTGATGGCGTTGCCGCTCCTGCTGAGGCGCATGTAGCCTGCGCGCTGGAAGTCGCCGCCGTTGCCGTTCCCATCGCCCCCGCTTGCTGGTTGCCGGTATCGGGGCTGGTACTGCTGTGGCTGGTCGTCGTACTGCTGGGGCGGGTACTGCCTCTCGCTGGGAGGGACTTCGCGGAACCGCGGCCTTTGCGGGTAATCCCTGTTCCCGTAGCTCATGGTCTCACCTCCCTTGCAAGCTCTGCGGCGGTGATGAAGCCCGGCATGGGCGTTGGCGCGGGTGTCGGCGCCTTCGAGAGCTCGTAGGCGTGCAGGTCAACGAGGCGCTGGGCCGTCACGGTTAGCTCTGCGATTAGCGTGTTGGTATTGTGTATCTGCCGCCACAGCTCATCAATCTCGTGCTGCATACGCTTTATTTGGCCGTGGAGGCTGTCCCGGAACTCCTGGCAGTCGTTTGACATTATTGGGCGGGATCGGGGCGCATATTCATAATCGTCCTCAGTCATGGATGTTCACCCTTGCTCATTGGAATGCCGCCCAGCAGCCGCGGGCAGTACGCCTTATGCTCTATCGCCTCTTCTCGGGTCTCGTGCCGCGCCCCGCACTCGCAACAGATGTAGGTCATGCCTGGGCCTCCATTGGCGCAGCAACGAGAAACTCATTATCTTCCACCAGGCCGTAGTGTCGCACGAACCAAGGCCTGATGTCGTACTTCCAATATTTGGGGCTACACCTCAGGAAGGCTATGCACTCGTCTTCGTGCACCCTTCCCCTCTGCCTTACCATCCCGGCCAGCTTTTCCAGCCGGTCAAAACCGCACTTAGACGCCATTTTCTCTCTACCTCCCTAATATTTGCCTATTTGCTCAATATGAGCAAGTAATATATAATAGTTGCCCTTTTGTCTAATATAAGCAAATAAACAGGAAGGTTGATAATAATATGTCCAAAATAAGCAAATGGGAATACAAAATGATTGAAGAGTTAGAAGAAAATGGTTTGAAAATACTCATGTACCTTCAAGAACGCGAAGAGGCCAAGCTGAGTGACTTCAAGATGGATTTGAGGATGGGCAGTAATGCAGTGTATAGAATCCTCACCGTACTGCTTTACAAGTACAAGTTGATAACCGAGGAGTTTAAGGGTGTTTCCAGAATATTTAGGCTTACGGAAAGGGGAAAGAAGGTAGCAGGATACCTAAAACTCGCGGACCAGGCCCTATCTGAGGGCCCCTAACTGCGCCTTTATGCTTTCAAACTTTTCCTCCTTGACCAGTTTAAGATAATAATATATTAGGTTATTGGCCTCCAACAACGTGTTGGACTGGTCGCATGCAAGAAGGGCAAACTCCAAGCCGTCTATCATGCCCTGTTTATAGTCAAGCATGGGCTCACCATAATATAGCGGGTGTTACTTTCGCCTAAAAAATAAAACCGATCGTTACAATGATGGGGTTTAGGGGGGTTCGGACTCCGGTTCAATTTCGCTTTTCTCTCTCTCTCTTTCTCTACCTCCCCCCCTCCCTCTATAAGCTGATTTTCGGGATACGTGATAACACAGTCATTCTCTTCTCTTCTCTCTTTTCTCTCAGAAATTGGGTAGTAATAATAATATAATATATCATCTTAGAGAGGGAGGGGGAGGGAGTGAGAGAGAAAAATAATCCTCCCCCGAGGGCCTAATCATGCCCAGGAAAGGCTACCATTCCCTCACCCTGCCTGAATCCGACTATCGGAGGCTGCTGGAGCTCGCTAAGGCGTACGGTACAACCCCCCAGAACATCGTCAAAATTGCCATTTCTGATGAAAAATTCACCATCAGGAAGCCCTTACACGGCGGTGGTCGTCGGTTCGAATCCGACTCGGCCCACCATCGAACCTTCTTTGTCCGCGTCAAAGAAGCTTTACCAAGAAAGACGCTTTTGCAACAACCGCGAAACGTGTACGGTACACCGGGGCCAAAGTGTACGGTACAGCTGGACGAGTTCCTGAAGTTCTGCAGGGTGGACCTGGGGCTGGCTGCCCGGACAGTCGAGAGGAACAAGTACGCGATTACCCGGGTCCTGAATGCCTGCGGCCCGGATCCGGCCAGGGCCCAGCTGAGGGACTTCCTGGCCCAGATCGAGAACCCGAGCACCAAGGACAACTACGTCAAGGCCATGCGGGCCTACTTCCGCGACTTCCTGGGGAGCGACGTCGCCTCCACCTTCAGGCTCAGCTGCCCCGCCCCCCCTCCGGTCTGGTGCCCCTCCCGGAAGATGGTCCAGGAGTTCTACCATGCGCTAGAAAACGGGAAGGAGCGGGCCCATCCCCATCCCCATTCCCATCCCCATCCCAGAGCCCGTCCCCGCCCATGACTTGGGCTGCCTGCCCCCACGCCCCGTCACCGAACCCGTCCCCGCCCTCTTCAGCCTTCAAAATATATTTCCCCCCGGGCTACGACCGGGACGAGCCCCTTTCCACTTCCTCTTCCACTTCCCAGTCCCCGTCCCCGTCCCCGTCCCCCATACCCATACCTGCACCCGCACCAGCCCCCAACCCAGCTCCGGCAAAACCCTGCCCGGCGCTGCGCTCAGGCAACTACCGGGATATCGTCTGGTGCCGCTCCAGGACAATACTCTTCGAGGACGGCATGGTCAGGCCGGACCCATACCTGGCGGCAAAGGGCCACCCGTACCCATACCTTTCCCTCTGCCGCACGAACTGCGAAGAGTGCCCCGTCCTCCGGGAAATGCGGAGGTTTGATGGTGAGTTGAAATGACCAGCCTGTCGCGTAAGAAACCCGCCGGGTGATGGTGGCTGCAACCTTAGAATACGCCATCATTCTTTCCGTTTCCGCCTCACCTTTCACTTCCCCGCCTGGATCGGCTTTGAAATGGTTGGAACGGTGATCACACCTTTTACAATTTAGATATGAATTGTAAAAATACCCAACACTTGCTTTTGCTAAGCCCTCTTTCCCTGCTGTTTTTGATGATATATTATATACTTATTATTGTACTGCGTATGCACAGGGCTTTAATAGCTTAGGGAAGTATCCCTGCCAGTAGACATGCATGTACCGAAGCTGTGACCCGGTAATGCCTGCACTCTTCAGAGTCCATCCGCAGTATGCAGCCCTCTCTTCTTTATCAAGCCCATAATGAAATGCGAGCTCAGTAGCCCTCATATGCCTAAGGAAATGCACGGCTGCGCCCTTCTCATGTCGGCCTATCCTTTCCTTAGTATCCATGCAGTAGTATGGCTCTATGGTATAGGTAAGCCCCTTCAGGACTTCCCTGGCGTGGTTATAAAGCGTCTGCCGGGTGAACGTGAATACATGCCGCCCCCTCTTCTTCCTGAAGTATTCAAAGAGAGGTCTGGCCCAGGGCTCATATGCCGGATTAAGGGGCAGGGCGATATAACGCTCCATCCCATACCGTTTTGCCGTCTTCAATCGAAATATCGCCACTGGCTCCGGTGTAGCATTTACCCCTGACAGGTAAACATCTTCCCACACATCCTCCCCGGTAGGACCATAAGGAGTGGTTGTATCGCTCTTGGACGCATAACCTACTATCTCTGAAGCTCTGGCACCCAGAAGGTAAGTAGCCTCCAACCCCATCTTCATCTCAGGGTCGGGATGCCTCTGTATCCTTGCCCTGACTTCCCTGATCACATCAAGCATTTCTGCCGTCCCCCTCCGCCTGCAACAGTTCTACGTCTTCAAGCTTCAGGTAGCTCTCGCCACTCTTCTTAGTAATTTGGATCACTCCCCGGGTAGTGTACGATAATATCTTCTTCATAGTCAGGCCATACGTTTTTACTGCGTCCCGGATGGTGATCAGCCCCTCGCTGCCCTCCGTCTCTGAATATGCTTGGTCGAGCACATTTATTGCCTGGTCGGCGATCTGCAGCCTGAGATCCCAGTACTCCTTCCATACATCAGACGGCACGCGCTTCCAGTCGTGCGACACGCGATCTTCTATTGGGACTTTGAAGAAAGTGCAATCGACATGCTTAATCCCGATAATGCGGCATAGCCGCTCGGAGGTGTATGTCTGGTTAGGTCCCATAAACTCTTCTATGGATATGTTGTCCTTGATGTTTTTCGCTACCCTGTTGATATTCGGATTGTTGGTCGTCATGGTGCTGATCTTCGTGCGTATGGCCGCAAAGGCTGAATCTATGGCTTGATACTTTTCAATATCCGTCTTATAGACTGTTGAAGGGTAATGCACTCCAAGATCGTCCCATCCAACCCACGCCTCACGCTTGCCGTATGGTATCTGCTTCACGAATGCCAATAACCCCCGCTCTTCTCTTCCGGGTCTGAATACAACGTGGTTTATGACTTTATCCCAGAATGGATACCACTCATCGCGGACCTGCTCGCCGAAGACCCAAGAGCCGTGTTGGAGCGTCCTATTGCTCTTCATGCTTCCCTGCTCGCCCCAGACATGCACAAGGCAGTAGCGCCCCCTCTTCACAGCATCTAGGATATAGTCCCGCACTGACCAGCCCGGATGGACAAAGCCATACTCTATGGCCAAGTCTCTCATCTTGCTCTTTATTACCCGCGGCGTATTCACGAGCTCATACTGGGTCTCTGCCTCAACCGTCATGTGGCATCCAACCTTCCAGTTATGCCCTCGAACTTTTCAGTAGGCGTCTTTCCTTGGGCTTTCAGCGCCGAACTCGGTACAAGCGCCGGAACGTCTTTAAGCATCTCGGTAAGGGCGCCCATCACCGTCCCCATCGCATAGACCGAGAACTCTGCCTTCAGCTCGTCCAGCGCAATCGTGGAAAGCCCCAGCTTTGTGGTAATGGCGTAAAAGTTTTCCCAGCCGAAATCAAGTTGCCGGAACCTTGTAACCCTGCCTTCCACCTCCTTCTCATACTCGATATATTTCAGCTTTGAAAGCTTCTTTTCTTTTTCGAGCTCGTTCATGTACTGGAAATCCGGGTACAGCTTCAGCCACGGCTTTATGAATTTATTATAGTTGGTTTCGTTATTCTCGAATGGCCACGCTATGCACAAATGCTCATCGTCCCTCTTCGCAGAGTCGAGCGCTACCGCGATCTTGTATAAATCCTCAAATCTCCCCCGCTTCTCGTTGGAAGCCCAGCCCATGAGCGCCTCGCATAAAATGCGTACCTTCTTCACGGGCTCATGCGAGATTGTATTCATCAGGTAGAAGGCGGATATCTGGTAATGGTAGTCCATCACTTACTCAACCCTCGCTGCCTTGCTCTCTTCCGCAAACATCCCACCCGCCTGATATGCCGCCACTATCGTGCTGAACAAAGTATAAAGCTCGTTCTTGCACTTGCCGAGGTACTCCTGTATCTCTTCCTTCCCGGTAGTGTCGAGTGCGTTAGCCTCATTTGCTATGTAGCCCTTCGCCCCTTCCATCCTCATCAAGAGCAAGGGCTGATAGTCGAGTGGCGCCATGCTCACCATCATCCTCAAGACCGTTAGCGCCTCAAATGGGCTCGACCGCTCGTCCCTGCTTATCACCCTGTAGAAATCTCCAAAGAGCGAGACGATGAATGACTTGACTTCGCGGCTGACGCTCATTTATTTCCCCTCGTTATCAGCCATACTCCCCGGCCAACCTGTGTTCATAGCAACCCCAGCATCCTCTTTAAAGTCTTTATCTTGCGTCTCATGGATGGCTTCTCATAGTTGACTACCGCCTTCCTGCCACCCCGCCAGACCACTTTAACCGAGCCGTACTTCTTCAGCGCCAGTTCCAAAGAGTCCCTTGCCTCAAGCGGGTCATCGAGGTCAAGGGTGCAGACGCGGTTATACTGCATCTGCTCACCTCCCGAACAGGTAGTACAGCGCAAATATCCCTGCACCGGCAATCATGAGTATCACAAGCAGCTTGGTGTTAATTTTGTTGCCCTCGTCGCTCTCAAGTATAAGCTCCTTTATGCCGCTGAACTTCATGCCTGCCGCTATAGCGCCTTCGAGCATCATGGAGGGAGTGATGTTCTTGACCCAGTGCCTTATGTCCCGCAAGTCGAAGACCACGCCCATCTCAGGCTGGTTGTCCGCCTGCCTCTCAGTGCTTTCCATCGCCTTCCCTTCCTTCTCATCGCCCAAGACCTGAGCCATCACGTCCTTGCCCTTGAAGAATGAGAACGCCGCGGCATGCTTCGCCTTGACAGTGCGGAAGTGGTCTGCATAGTGGAGGAATAGCTTGACGCCCATCTGGGGAAGGAAGATAGCAGAGCCCTCTTCGAGGCTTATCATGCCTCCCCCACACACGGCGAGCTCGGCCTGCTTGTTCGGCAGTGTCCGCCCAGGCTCCCAGAAGTGCCCTATGTTCGAGCCATCAACGGTAAGAACTAGCTTCGAGTTCTGCGGCAGAGCGAACCATCCCGAGTGCCGCCTCTTCAGCAGGGCATAGATGCAGATCGCGCCGATCAAAAAGCCGACTGCCCATAACCCCATCCAAATAATTATGTCCATCAGGTTCATACCTTCACCCTCCCGAACAACTTGCTCCAGATGCTTCCCCCCTTCTTCTCTGACTGCTTCTCTGTGATTTCCATACGTTCTGTAGTCAGCAGCGCGGCGAGGTAACCGCCCATCCCCCTTGATACCTGCCCCACTACCGCGTTCACCTGCTCCAGCGCCATTTCCTTCTGCTTCAGGTCATCTGTGTGGATACGTGCCGCCCAAGACCTGAGCCATGCATCGCCGGTATATAAGAGCTCGTGAGCCTTCCGGTACTTCCCCGCCGCAGCCGCCGGGCTATGCGTCCAATAATTAAGGTCCTTGATAGCCTTCGGCGCGTTCATGGGTGCCATAAAGTCAACCATGTCACCCGTCAGCTGGACAGGTGGGGCACCCGGCATGTACTGCCTCCG
>Ga0116147_1002531_pt1 | contig 18253 bp, 18 predicted proteins | sample AD_JPNHG3_MetaG_FD_89749 | JGI IMG/M metagenome (GOLD analysis project Ga0116147, IMG submission 89749) | Active sludge microbial communities of municipal wastewater-treating anaerobic digesters from Japan - AD_JPNHG3_MetaG | ecosystem: Engineered > Bioreactor > Anaerobic > Digestate | place...
GCTGCGCGGAACCATGCGCAAGATTGTGGACGGCAAGGATTATGTGGTCCCCTCCACGATTGACGACCCGGCGGTGCTCACTTCCATCGAAGAATCGGCCAGGAATATCGGGTATGGGAAGAAATGAAGAGTGACGAGCAACGAGTGAAAAGCAGATTCAGCGAATTTGAATGCCGGTCTTCTGTAAGATTTCTTCGCGGGAAATTCCGCCTGTCCGCAAGATAACCGGTTGTTCCGTTGTGGCGTCAATGACGGTGGAGCCTGCGGTGGCGTTTGTATTCCCCAGATCGACAATGGCGTCCAGTCTGTCGCCGAGTTGAGCAATGACCTGATCCGCCGTTGCGCATTCCGGCCTGCCGGATAAATTCGCGCTGGTGGCCGTCAACGGCTTGCCCACCGCCCGGGCGATTCGTCTGGCCGTGTCGTGGCCGGACAGCCGGATGCCGATCTTCCCGGTATTTGCCGTCAGAAGAGGAGAGATACCGCTTGCCGCCTCAAAAACAATCGTCAGAGGCCCCGGCCAGAATGCGTCCATCAGCTTAACGCCAGGGGCTTTCAATGCACGGACCAGCGGATAAACATCCTGATAACGACCGATGATTAAAGAAACGGGGTTGTTCGAATTCCGTCCCTTGATTTCGAAAATTCGGCGAACGGCCTGTTCGTTGGTTGCATCCGCACCGAGGCCGTAGATCGTTTCAGTGGGATAGGCAATAACGCCGCCGCGGGAAATGATTGCGGCGGCGCTTTGGATGACATCTTCTTCCGAACGATCAGCGTTGACTTTCAGGATTTGAGGCATGAAAGATTTTCCTGCTTTTTTTCCACGTCCCTGGCCATCTTCGCTACATAAGCGGAGAGCTTGACGCTTAAGGCCTTATCTTCCAGTGCCAGAAAGCGCAGAGCAAAAAGCGCGGCGTTTTTCGCGCCGGCCTTGCCGATGGCCATGGTCGCCACGGGAATGCCGCCGGGCATTTGCACGGTGGAAAGCAGCGCATCCAGCCCTTTGAGGGAGGTGGCGTCAATGGGCACGCCGATGACGGGAAGCAGGGTTTGTGAAGCAATGACACCGGCCAGGTGCGCTGCCGCGCCTGCGCCGACAATGATGATTTTCACACCCCGCCCGGCGGCTGTTTTGGCGAATTGGGTTGTTCGTTTGGGCGTGCGGTGTGCCGACGTCAACATCAGCTCATAGCTGATGCCGAATTCGTCAAGAATTTTTGCAGCCTCGGTCATGACCGGCAGGTCCGAGTCGCTGCCCATGACCACGCTGACCAATATCTTTTTCCCGGCGTTTTTGGCTTTCATGCGGACTCCTCTGTAACGATTTGAAATAAGTGAATAATTCAGGAATCCCTTAACGCACTTTCACAGCTTTTGCAAGATGGTTTTTATCTTGACATATCCGGGGATGCTCTCTAGAGTTCCCCATCGCTGATCAAAGGAGACGGACATGAAAAACAGTTTAACGGCAGTCATTGAAACAGACAAAGGCGCCATCCGGCTTGCGTTGTTTGCCGATCAAACGCCCCTGACGGTGGGCAATTTTGTCAATCTGGCGCGACGCGGATACTACAACCAACTGAAATTCCATCGCGTCATTTCCGATTTTATGATTCAGGGCGGCTGTCCCAACGGAGACGGCCGCGGCGGTCCCGGCTACACCTTTCCCGACGAGTTTGTGGCGGGGCTCCGCCACGGCAAGCCCGGCATTTTGTCCATGGCGAACGCCGGTCCCCGAACCAACGGCAGTCAGTTTTTCATCACGCATGTGCCGACACCCTGGCTTGACGGCAAGCACACGGTATTCGGCGAGGTGGAAAGCGGCGAGGATCAGAAAGTGGTCAATGCCATAGCGCAGGGTGATACCATTCAATCCATCACGATCGAAGGCGATGCAACGGAGCTGATGGAAAGCATCCGGAAGGTTTTGGACCAATGGAACAAAACCCTGGATGCAAAATTCCCTAAATTGCAGAAAGCTTCATAGACTGAAGACCGAAGGCCGAAGGTGGAAGGCGGACTGAAGGTTTGTTGTTGTGAATTTATTTGCCGAATCCGGTTGACAGACGAAACGTCTCTTCATATACTCCCGCGGCAAAACTGAAATGCCACAATCCGCAACAGGGAGAAAGAATAATGAAAACGAACTTATACGAGTATCTGGCCGGAAACGAGTATCCGGGCCGGGGCATCTGCATCGGAAAAACCCCGGACGGCAAAAAATCCATGATCGCCTACTTTATCATGGGTCGCAGCGCCAACAGCCGCAACCGCGTGTTCGATCCCATCGACGGCGGCATCCGCACCAAGGCGGCCGACCCTTCCAAAATGACGGACCCGCATCTCATCATTTACAATCCGGTCCTGACCTTTGCCGAAACGACGATTGTGACCAACGGCGATCAGACCGACACCGTTCATGATTTTATGGCCGCAAACCGCCATCCCGGTTACAATTTTGAAGCGGCGTTGGCTACGCGGACGTTCGAAGACGACAAACCCAACTGGACGCCCCGCATTTCCGGTGTGACGGACATGCGCTCGGGCGGCTACAAGCTCAGCATTTTGAAGAGCTGCGACGGGAATGAAGGCAGCGTCCAGCGTTTTACCTTTGATTATCCGGAGCCGCAGGCGGGAGAAGGGCACTTTATCAGCACCTACAAATGCAACGGCAATCCGATTCCGAGCTTTGAAGGCGAGCCCCTGCGCGTGTCGGTTGACGAGGCGGACCCCAATGAATGGGCGGGCAGGCTCTGGAGCGCCTTGAATGAAGACAACAAGGTGAGCCTCTTTGTCCGTGCTGTTGAACTGACGACACAGGCGTATGAAGACGTCATCATCAACAAATATCAAGCGGTGGAGGGATAACCCATGAATGAGATACAACTGAAGTACGGCTGCAACCCCAATCAGAAGCCGGCCCGAATCTTCATGGCGGATGGAGGCAGCCTGCCGGTGACGGTATTGAACGGAAAACCCGGCTATATCAATTTTCTGGATGCGCTCAACAGCTGGCAGCTGGTGAAGGAGTTGAAGGAAAACACCGGGCAGGTGGCCGCCGCCTCCTTCAAACACGTGTCCCCCGCCGGCGCCGCTCTGGGCTTTCCTCTGGACGACGTATTGCGCCGGATGTACCACATCGCGCCGGGCATGGAGCTTTCGCCTCTGGCCTGCGCTTACGCGCGCGCACGCGGCGCGGACCGAATGAGCAGCTTCGGAGACTGGATCGCTCTGTCCGATCCGTGCGATGTTCCCACGGCGAAAATCATCAAGAATGAAGTCACCGACGGTATCATCGCGCCGGGCTATGCGCCCGAAGCGCTGGAAATTCTGAAATCCAAGAAAGGCGGAAACTATAACGTGGTGTCCATCGATCCCCGCTACGTTCCCGCCGCCATTGAGCACAAGCAGGTGTTCGGCATCACCTTCGAGCAGGGCCGTAATGAACTGAAAATCGACGCCCGCATGCTGGAAAACATCGTGACCGAAAACAAGACACTTTCCGATGCGCAGAAGCGCGATCTTGTGCTGGCGCTCATCACGCTCAAATACACGCAGTCCAACAGCGTCTGCTACGTGCAGGACGGCCAGGTGATCGGCGTGGGCGCGGGCCAGCAGAGCCGCATCCACTGCACACGGCTGGCCGGCCAAAAGGCCGACCTCTGGCAGCTTCGGCATATGCCTAAAGTGCTGGATCTGCCTTTCCGCGACGACGTTTCCAAACCCAACCGCGACAACGCCATCGACGTTTATTTGGGCGACACCCCCGAAGATGTGATCGGCGAGGAGGTATGGGACGAAACCTTCACGCGGAGGCCCGAAACGCTTCCCATGGAAGAAAGAAAGGCCTGGCTGGCCGACGTCACAGGTGTTTGCCTGGGGAGCGATGCGTTTTTCCCCTTCGGCGACAATATCGAACGCGCCCGCCGCAGCGGCGTCACCGCCATCGTCGAGCCGGGCGGGTCCATACGCGACCAGCAGGTGATCGACACCTGCAACAAGTACGGAATCGTCATGGCCTTTTGCGGGCTCCGGCTGTTCCATCACTAGAAAATAAAACAAGGCCGATGAAAGCAAGAGCCGTAAAGGCTGCTCCGGCGAAAAACGTCGCCTGCGCGCCAACCATACTCCACAAAAAGCCGGCGACAACGCTCGCCGTCAAAAGAGCAATGCCCGTCGCCAGGTTGAAAAAACCGAAGGCCGTACCCCAGAGCCCGGCGGGCGCGTAATCGGCCACCAGTTTGGAGAATAGTCCCTGAGTCAGTCCCATATGCAGCCCCCAGAGGGCCGTGCCGATGAATACGGGAAGGGGTGTGTCGGCTGTGGCGAACAGGATATCCGCGGCGATCAGGACGGCAAGCCCCGCAGCCAGGATGGTTCTTGGCCTGATGCGGTCTGTCAGGATTCCGGCCGGGTAGGCGGTCAGTGCGTAAACGGCGTTCATTATTATCATGATGGCCGGCGCAAATCCGACAGCCAGCCCCACCGATTGTGCACGCAGGATCAGAAACGCCTCGCTGAAGCGGGCTTGTGTGAAAATGAAGTTGAGGCCCAATATCAGCCAGTAGCGGTAGGGAAGAAGCCCTGCGTCCCGAATCGAAAAGAATCGGTTTCCCGTAGGATTTGGACTTTCCTTCCTTTCGGGTTCCTGAACGCCGAAAATCAGCACACCCATCGCTATGAAAGCAGGGATTACGGCAATCCAGAGAACTTTTCGGATGTCGTTCACAAAACAGACCATCAGGACGACCGCCGCCAACGGACCGATAAAGGCTCCCGCGGAATCCAGCGCCTGCCGGAGGCCGTACGCAGCCCCTCGCTGATGAGGAGGGGTTATATCCGCCACCAATGCGTCGCGCGGCGCACCGCGAATGCCTTTGCCGATCCGGTCGATGAAACGCGCGCTGAAAACCCAGCTGATCGTTGTGGCCAGGGGGAACAACGGTTTTGTGATGGCGGCGAGTCCATATCCCGCCAGGGCAAGGATTTTTCGTTTCCTGATGTAGTCGCTGAGGATTCCTGAAAACACTTTCGTGATTGCGGCCGCGGCCTCTGCAATTCCCTCGATGAATCCAACGGCAATCACGGAGGCTCCCAGGGTAACTGTCATAAAAATGGGAAGCAGACTGTGGATCAATTCAGAGGATATGTCCATGAACAAGGATACAAATCCGAGAGCCCAGATTCCTGCAGGCAGCTTTTTCATCTCCATTCTCCCCCGGCACCACTGCCTATCGGCGGCGGCAGAAAAAGCTTCTGCGACTCATAGCAATGGACCGGATCGGAAACCCTTGGCCGAGTGATGCATTCCATCCGATTTACGGGTTCCGTTTACAACATCCTGATCTTCTTCATGTGGTCGATGCGCTTTTGGATCAGGGCCTGCGTGCCGATATCTTCCCGGTAGGCGACGGGGCCTTTCACGGCTTTGACGCCTTCTTCAGCAATCTTGCGGGCGGCGTCCAGTGTATCGGCAATCCCGACCATGCCGATGGCACGCGAAGAACTCAGATACAGGCCGTCCTCCCTTTGATCCACGGATGAATAGTAAAGTCTGGCCGCGCCCACGCCGCCTACCGTTATCTTCGCCTTCGACGACGCCGCATCGGGATGATCGGCAGGCAGACCGTAGCCTTTCGGGACGATGTATTTGCAGACCGTGGCTTTCTTTTCAAATTCGATGTGCAGTCGATCGAGCGTCCCGTCGAGGATGTGTTTGCAGATGTCCACAAAATCGGTTTTCAAAAGAGGCAGGATGTTCATGGCCTCCGGATCGCCGAAGCGCGCGTTGTATTCCAGGAGCCGCGCGCCGTTTTTCGTGGCGATGAAACCGCCGTACATCACGCCCTTGTAAGGGCTGCCGGTTTCCTCCCAGAGCGCCGCCGCTACCAGGCGCGTGATGTTGAGGCCTTCTTCGATGTCCGACGGCTTCAGAAAAGGCAGGGAGTGGTCCGCAAGAGAGTAGGAGCCCATGCCGCCCGTGTTGGGGCCCTGATCTCCGTCAAAGCGCCTTTTGTGGTCCTGCACCAGCGGCGTACCGATGACGGTTTTGCCGTCGCACAGGCACTGCAGCGAAAATTCCTCACCGTCGAACTTTTCCTCCACGATCACCGAGCCGCTGCCCTTCAGGATCTGCGCGCACAGCGAAAACGCTTCATCCTTCGTGGTGAAATGATCACCCTGCACGAGGACGCCCTTGCCGCCCGTAAGGCCGTCCGGTTTGAGAACGACGGCGTCGAGGTCATTCAAAAATTCCTTTACGCCGTCCAACGACGTAAAAACCCGATACAATGGATTGCCGGGGATGTGATATTTTTCGACCAGGTTCCGTGTGAAAGATTTGGATGTTTCCAGCCGTGCCAGGCTTCGGTTCGGCCCGACGGCGGGAATGCCGTTTTGTGAAAGCGCGTCGACCACGCCGTTATTCAGCGGATCTTCCGGCCCGATCACGGCGAAATCGATTTTGTTTTCCCGGGCAAATCCGGTGATCGCGGCAAGGTCCGAGTAGGAGCCGATTTGAATTTTTCGGGAAAGGGAAGCGATTCCCGGATTGTTGGACTTCATCCAGGCAAACAGGGAAGGAGTCGTTTGGGACCGGGCGACGGCTTCGGCCATCGCATGTTCCCGCGCGCCGTTTCCGACCAGTAAGATATGGGTCATGTCAAGGTCTCCTGAAGGGTTGTTTTGTTCGTGGCGAAGTATAGGAAGGTTGCTTTACGATGTCAACGGAATAATCCGGAAGGCCGAAGGACCCGTCCGCAAAGGGAACCCGGCCGGAAAGTGCTGTATCTTTCCTGCGGAATCTGATAAAAAAGATAAACCGAATCATTGCAGTGAGGTAATTGAATCCATTTTGAGTTCCGATATCATTGTCCTGCTGATCCTTTTTTTGTTTTCCGGTTTTTTTTCGTCCGCGGAAGCGGCCCTCCTGTCGCTTTCGGACCTTCATCTGCACAAGATGAAATCGGACAACTATCCTTTTCTCAATTCCGTGGTGAAGCTGCTGGAGCATCCCCGCCGTCTGCTCATCACCGTGGTGACCAGCAATGAAGCCGTCAACATCAGCATTTCCATTCTCGCCGCGTCCCTGTTCATCTCGCTGTTCGGCGTAAACGGGCAGTGGATTTCCATCGTGGTAACGTCCATCGTTCTTTTTCTGGCCGGCGAGGCCATTCCCAAAACCTTCGGCGTGACGTATCCCATGCAGATTTCGTCGGCCGTGGCGCCGTTGCTGCTTTTGATTTCCCGTCTGGAATTTCCGATCGTCGCTGCGCTGGAAAAAACGCCGGATCTGATTCTGAAGCGGTTGGACCAGCGCACGACCGGCGGAGCCGACATCCTGACGGAGGATGAATTCAAAGATCTGATCGACGCGGGCAGTCGCGAAGGCGTGGTGGACGAATCCCAGAAGGAGCTCATCAAAACGATTTTTGAATCGGGAGACCGGCCGGTGACGGACATTATGATTCCCCGCGTGGAAATGTTTTGCCTTGCGCTGGAACTGCCGGTCGCGGACATTATCCGGGAAGTGGTAAAGAGCCGCTACGAACGGGTTCCCGTATACCGGGACGACCGGGATGACATCGTCGGCATTCTTTTTGCCCGCGACCTGCTCAACAGCGCGCTGCCTTCCGGATCGCCGCTCTCGATGGAGAAAATACTGGCCCGGCCCTATTTTGTCCCCGAGAGCAAAACGATCAACGGACTGCTTTCCGATTTCCAGGAAAAATCGATACAGATCGCCATTGTCGTGGATGAATACGGAGGCGTATCCGGCATGGTGACGCTGGATGATATTCTGGAGCATCTGTTTGAAGAGGCCTACGGAGATGACGATACGGCCAACTGCGAGTGCGACATGCCGGACGCCGGCACTCTGGTGGTTCCCGGCCGAATGTCGATCGAACAGGTCAACGACCTGCTGCAGGCTTCCCTGCCGCTGGAGGAATTCGACACCATCGGCGGCTTTGTTCTGCACCTGTTCGGGAAGATGCCGGAGCGCGGAGACCTGATCCGGTTCGAGCGCCATACTTTCCGAGTGGAAAGCGTGGGCAGAACAAGAATTCTGAAAATCCGGATCGAGAAGGAAAAGCCCGCGAAGACGGAGGCGGAAGAATGAGCCTCTATCTGATGATCGCCGTCATCATGCTTTGTCTGGTTCTGGAAGCCCTCTATTCCGGGGGGGAAGTCGCGTTGTTTTCTTCGGATATCAACAAGATCAAATATTACGCGCGCAAAGGATCGTCCGCCGCCCGCCGGGCGGTCCAGTTGAAGGAGCATCCCGAATGGTTTATCTCCACCGCGCTCATCGGCACCAATCTGTCCGTCATCGCCGCATCCACGCTGGCGACGGGGCTTCTGATTCAATATTTCGGCGCGAAGCAGGGCGAGCAAATCGCCTTTCTGATTATGCTTCCCACGTTGTTCATCATTATCATTATCCGCAGCATCTTCCAGCACTATGCGGATTTCATGGCCATCCGGGTGGCCCATTTCATCCGTCTTTCCTCCTATGTCTTTTATCCCTTGGCCTACTCGGTCGCTGCGATCTCGCGCGGAGCGGTGAATCTTTCTTCCGATCCGAAAATCCGGCAGCACTCTTACATAACCAAGGAAGGGTTAAAGTACATTTTGGGGGAAAAAACGGAAGGCGGCGACATTCTGACGACGGAAAAGGAAATGGTCAGCCGTGTTTTCGACTTCTCCGAACTCACGGCGGAAAAGATTATGGTTCCCATTTCCGCGCTGACGGCCCTGCCGCAGCAGATGAATCTCAATGAGGCGGCCCGCGTGGTCGCGGCGAAGAAATACATGCGCATTCCCGTTTATTCCGACACGGCTTACAATATCGTCGGCATCCTGCATTATTTTGATCTTCTGGATGCGCTCTTGAATCAGCAGTCCCCGGAAGCGAAAGCCGACGCGACGGTTGCCTCCTGCATGCGCAAAGATGTGTTTTATGTTCCGGAAACCAAAAAGGCGGGCCCGCTCCTGATGGATATGCAGAGGCGGCGCGAGCAGATGGCGGTGGTCGTCGATGAATACGGCGGCGCGGTCGGGATCGTGACGATGGAGGATATCGGAGAGGAAATTGTCGGGAGCATCGATGAAGAGTACAACAAGGGGGAAAAGCTTTACAAGAAAACGGCCCCGGGCCGGTATCTGGTGAACGGCCGGATGAAAATCGAGGATTTGAACCAGGTCCTTTTGACAAGGCTGCCGGAGGGCAACTATGAAACCCTCGGCGGTTTTCTGATTGCGCAGGCGGGGAGAATCCCTCTGCGCCGGGAAAGGCTGGAGTTCGGCGGGATGATTTTTGTCGTCGAGGTCTCGGATCAAAAAGCCGTTCGGGAAGTGCTCTTGATCACTCCTCAGGCCTTGGAGGGGCCCCGGAAGTCCACGGGACAAGGAGGTTAAGGGGTTGGAAAAGAAATTGCAGTTCTGCGCATTGATTCTTGCGGCGGGGAAGGGGACTCGCATGAAATCGGACATGGCCAAAGTGCTCCATGTTCTGGAAGGGAAACCCCTGTTGCACTATTCTCTGGAGGCGGCCCGCAAAGCGGGGGCGGAGAAGATCGTTGTGGTGGTCGGGCATCAAGCGGACAGGGTGCGTGATACGTTTCCAGATTCGGATTTGATGTTCGTGACACAGATGCCGCAACTGGGGACCGGGCACGCCGTGATGCAAGCCCGGAACATCCTTGCGGACTATCGAGGGCTAACGGTTATCCTCTGCGGCGACGTGCCGCTTTTGAAGCCGGAAACGATTCGCTCGCTCATTCATCACCATCAGAAAACGCAGGCTTGCGTGACGGTGATGACGACCGAACCGCCCGGGCCTCACGCCTACGGCCGCATCGTAAAAAACGCCCGCGGCGACGTCTTGAAAATTGTCGAGCACCGGGACGCCACGGAGGATGAAAGACGGATCCTGGAAATTAATACGGGGATTTATTGCGTGGACACGCAGTTTTTGTTTGCCGCGCTGGCCCTGGTGAAAAACGATAATCAGCAAAAAGAATATTACCTGACGGATATCGTGGAAATCGCCGTACGGGAAGGGCGGAAGGTCCAGGCCTTCCTGACGGCCGATTATGTCGAAGTGATGGGAATCAACACGCTCGAAGAGCTGGAAAAAGCCGCAAAATATCTATTGAATAACAGGCGATAGGCGATGGGCGAATGGTGTTTGATTTGTGTCCAATATAATTTCTGATCTTCAGGGTAAGGCGCTGCTCGCTCCGCTGGCGGGCGTTACGAATCTCCCGTTTCGGCTGGTTGCCCGCCGTTTCGGCTGCTCGCTTTGCTTTACCGAGATGATCAGTGCCAACGGCCTGATCCGCGGATCTTCTCAAACGCTTGAATATTTGAAAACATCCCCGGAGGACAGGCCTCTGGGCGTCCAGTTGTTCGGGGCCGATCCCGTTGTCATGGCGCGGGCCGCCACCATGATTGCAGCGAAAAATCCCGCTTTAATCGATATCAACATGGGTTGTCCGGTAAAAAAGGTCGTTAAAACCGGCTCCGGCGCCGTGTTGATGAAAAATCCCCTTCTCGCGGGCCGGATCATAACCGCCGTTGTTCAGGCGGCAAAACGGCCGGTAACCGTCAAAATCCGTTCCGGGTGGAGCCGAGGCTCCATCAATGCCGTAGAAATAGCCGGAATAGCTGAAGATTCCGGGGCCTGTGCGATCATCGTTCACGGCCGTACCGCCGATCAGGGCTTTTCCGGCGCTGCGGACTGGAACATTATCGGTCGTGTAAAGAGCGCCGTCCGGATTCCGGTCGTCGGAAACGGAGATATCCGCGAGCCTGAAGACGCGATTCGAATGCTTGAACAAACCGGGTGCGACGCGGTAATGATCGGGAGAGGTGCATTGGGAAATCCGTGGATCTTTCGAGGAATTCAGCAATTACTGGCGGGAGGGGAAGACCACAGCCGCCCCTCCTGGACGGACCGGCAGGAGGTTGTAAAAAAGCACTGGGAAGATGAAGAGCGTTGTTATGGCAGGCTTTTCGCGGAAAAGTCTTTTCGCAAACATTTGCTCTGGTACACCCGGGGTTTGCCCGGTTCGGTCCGGTTGAGGGAAAAGCTGGGGAAGATGACGGACGGCGACGCGATGAGGTCGGAAGTAGAGCGGTATTTCCGGTCCCTTGCCGCCTCCCAAACCGAAATAATGGCTTGACATCTCCACGGCGAATTGGCATAAATAAAATCAAAGAAAAAAGCAGGCTCGCCGGCACATATTCTTGACGGACAAAGGATGGAACCAACGTGGAAATAGGGAAATTTAATGAGCTTGAGGATAAAATTAAACAGATCGTCAGCGAGCAGAGTTTTTTGAAAAAACAGATTTCAACATTGGAGGAAGCGCTAAAAAATAAAGAATCGGAGATAGAAGGGTACAAAAGCAAAATTATCGCACTAGATGAGGAAAGGAACCATGTTCGCGCAAGGGTGGATTCGTTGCTTGATTTACTTGCAGATATAAAGGTAGTCCAATAAGCTTCCAGGGCGTGGGTTTTGAAAAAGCGTTACGAAATTAAAATATTTGGACGGGAACTTGCTGTTTTAAGTGATGCGGAAGATGAACAAGTGGCCAAGGTTGTCCGGTATGTCAACGAAAGAATGGAAGATATTGTGAAATCCAGCGAAGGACTCCGGACGGTGGATGTGGCCATCCTGGCGGCTTTGAACATTTCAGAAGATTATTTGAAATTAAAGGGAGTTAACCAGGACCTGTGCGATCAGTTGACCCACCGGTCCGAAAAATTGATTGAATTGATCGAAAACGCAAGTTAAAGAATTACCCCTGCGATGTGCGTGATTGTCATTTGTTTTTGAGCCAACATTTTGAACCCGGGGCCTATACTTGTTTGCGGTGTGCATGTCCGCTTGTCCCGCTGGTCGGGGGCAGAAAGCCTGAAACAAACAAAACCGGCACCCACTTATGTAAAAGGTTCAAAATCGTGATCAACACGGCATAGGCGGGGGTTTTTTTAACTCCCCTCGGTCCCTTTCCCCATCGAAGTAAAAATCAGATTGAACGGAATCATGAATCCTTCGGCAGGTTTGCTTCGTCATTCCGGCTGAAAGGTTTAAATATAATTCTGTTGAGGCGTGCGGTTTGATGTTTAAACGCGGCAACGAACTCGGCGGAATAAAAGGAGGTTGAAACGATGCCGGACTCTATACTGTATGTTCTGTTGATTATAGTGGCGGTTTTGGTGGGCGCGGTTGCCGGTTATCTTCTGAAACAAATCTTTACTGCGAGGAAGCTTAGGGCTTCGGAGAGCCTTGCGGCCCGGATTGTGGAGGAATCCAAAAAGGAAGCCGATACGATCAAGAAAGAAGCCATTTTGCAGGCCAAGGAAAATCTGCTGAAAATGAAGGCGGATTTTGACGCGGAAACCAGGGAGGTCAAAAGCGAGTTGGAAAGCCTGGAGCGGCGCATCCGCAGCAAAGAAGAAAACATGGATAAGCGGATGGACGCCCTTTCACAAAAGGAATTGAATATCGAGAACCGCGACAAAGCCCTGAGCCAGAAAGAGCAGGCGATCGAGGAAAAACATCGAAAAATCGACGCGCTGGTGGAAGAACAGAAAAACAAGCTGGAGAAAATTGCCGGTATTACGCCGGAGGAGGCAAAGAATATTCTGATTCAGTCCATGGAATCGGAAGCCAGACGAGACGCGGCGGTGCTGGTCCGCAAGGCGGAAGAAGAGGCCAAGCTTACGGCGGATCGAAAAGCTCGTGAAATCATTGCTTATTCTATTCAACGGTATGCCGGGGATTACGTGGCGGAACGCACCGTTTCCGTTGTGAATCTGCCCAGCGAAGAGATGAAAGGCCGCATTATCGGGCGTGAAGGGCGCAATATCCGGGCGATTGAAGCGGCCACCGGCATCGACCTGATCGTCGATGACACGCCCGAAGCGGTGGTCCTTTCCAGTTTTGATCCCATTCGGCGCGAAGTGGCCCGCATTTCGCTGGAGCGGCTGATCCAGGATGGGAGAATCCATCCCGGCCGGATCGAAGACATCGTGAAAAAAGTCGAAAAGGAAGTCGAGCAGATCATTCGGGAGACGGGCGAGAAGGCGTCGTTTGACTGCGGGGTCCATGATATTCATCCGGAAATCATCAACATGCTGGGCGCGCTGAAGTACCGCACCAGCTACTCGCAAAACGTTCTGCAGCATTCCATTGACGTGGCGTATCTCACGGGGCTGATGGCCGCCGAGCTTAAAATGAACATCAAGGAGGCCAAGCGGGCGGGTCTGCTGCACGACATCGGCAAGGCGGTGGACCACAAGATCGAAGGCACGCACGCGGCCATCGGGGCCGACTTCGCCAAGCGGTTCGGGGAGAATCCGCGCATTGTTCAGGCCATCGCCACGCACCACGACGACGGGCGCAACAATACGCTCCTGGGCGTTCTGGTGCAGGCGGCCGACACGCTTTCCGCGGCGCGGCCGGGCGCGCGGCGGGAAATGCTGGAAACCTACGTCCAGCGACTGGAGGAACTGGAGAAGATCGCCCATTCCTTCAACGGCGTGGATAAATGCTTCGCGATCCAGGCGGGCCGGGAAATCCGCATCATGGTGGAAAACGAAAAAATATCGGACAACGACGCCGTCATGCTGTGCAACGACATCGTGAAGAAAATCGAAAACGAGCTGACCTATCCGGGGCAGATCAAGGTTACGGTCATCCGGGAAACCCGCGTGTCCAATTTTGCCCGATAGGCCCACCGGAAATTGAGCAGAAAATGAACATCCTTTTTATTGGAGACATCGTCGGCAAGCCCGGACGCCGGGCGGTTCGGGAGCTGTTGCCGTCCGTGGTCAACGCGCATGCCGTGGACCTCGTGATTGCCAACTGTGAAAACGCCGCCGCCGGCTTCGGCATTACCCGGGAGATTGTCGAGGAGCTGTACGCGATGCACATCGATGTGCTGACGTCCGGCAATCATGTCTGGGATAAAAAGGAGGCGGTGGAATTTATCGGCGAGTACGAATCGCTGATCCGGCCGGCCAACTATCCGGGTGCGGCCCCCGGTTCGGGATCGGTGCTGATGCCGACGGCCGCGGGCGAGTATGTCGGCGTGATCAATCTGGCCGGACGAATTTTCATGCAGCCGATCGATTGCCCGTTTACCGCCGCCAAAGATCAGATTGCCCGGCTCAAGGCCAGAACGAATGTCATCATCGTGGATATGCACGCGGAAGCGACCTCCGAGAAAAAAGCCCTGGGCTGGTACCTCGACGGCGAAGTTTCTGCGGTCCTGGGCACCCACACTCACGTGCAGACCGCGGACAACGAAATTCTGCCGGGGGGAACGGCTTACATCAGCGACGCCGGCATGACCGGTCCTTTTGATTCCGTGATCGGAATACAAAAAAATATCATCATCGAAAAATTTTTGAACCAACTGCCCGCTAAGTTTGACGTGGCCAAGGGCGACATCCGCCTGCAGGGCGTCGTGCTGGATATTGACGGGCAAAGCGGCCGGGCCAGGGCGATCGAGAGAATCAGCGTTCCATTACATCCATAAACGGAGGCGGGGGATGAAAAGCGCGTATGAAGTCTTACAGGAAAGAGGCTTTGTCGAACAGGTCACGGACGAGGCCCTGATCGCCGATCTTTTTGCCAAAGGCCCCGTCACCTGCTATATCGGCTTTGATCCCACGGCCGCCAGCCTGCATATCGGCAGCCTGGTGCCCATCATGGCGCTGGCGCACATGCAACGCTGCGGCAACCGTCCCATCGCGCTGGTCGGCGGCGGCACGGGCCTCATCGGCGATCCCAGCGGCAAGACGGAAATGCGCCAGGTGCTGACCCGCGAACAAATCGACTACAACGCGCAGTGCTTGGGCAAACAGCTTTCGCAGTATCTTGATTTTTCGGACGGCCGCGCGCTGCTCCTCAACAATGCCGACTGGCTCACCAAAATCAACTACATCGAATTTCTGCGCGATATCGGACGGCACTTCAGCGTCAACCGGATGCTGGCGGCGGAAAGCTACAAAATCCGCCTGGAGAAGGGACTCAACTTTATCGAGTTCAATTACATGCTCCTGCAGGGCTATGATTTTCTGTATCTGTTCCAGCATTACGGCTGCGCGCTGCAAATGGGCGGCAACGACCAGTGGGGCAATATGCTGGCGGGCACGGAACTCATCCGGAAGGTCGAAGCGAAAGACGCGCAGGCCGTTACCTTTCCCCTCATTACCACCTCGCAGGGTCACAAGATGGGGAAGACCGAAAAAGGAACCGTCTGGCTGGACGGAAATCTGACCACCCCTTACGAATATTATCAGTACTGGGTCAACTGCGACGATGCGGATGTCGAAAGGTTTTTGAAGCTCTTTACCTATCTGCCTCTTGAAGAAATTGCCGTGGTCAAGACACTGGCCGACGCCCGGCTGAACATGGCCAAGACCGTCCTGGCGTATGAAGCCACGAAAGTCACGCACGGAACGGATGCCGCGAAGGCCGCCTGGCGCGCGTCGATGGAGGCGTTCCATTCGCGTCCGGTGGATGCCGATCTGTTTGCATCAAGCGATATTCCGCGCGAAGCGCCCGAGGCCGACACATCGGCAATTCCCCGCTATTCCATTGCCGGAAAGGATCTTGACGCAGGTCTTTTGATTGCCTCTTTGTGCGCCAAATCCGGCCTCACTCAGTCTATGTCGGAAGCCAAGCGCCTTATCGAGCAGGGCGGTATTTACGTGGGCGAACGCCAGGTCAAGGCGGTCGATGAAAAACTGTCGATCGACGACTTTGCCCGCGGCCGCGAACTGCGCATCCGCAAGGGCAAGAAAAAGTATCTGATTATTGAAATCAATGAATAAGTTTTAAGATTTAAGTTTTAAGTAAAAGACAACATCCCGTGCATGAAATCAACGGAACTTAAATCTTAATTTCTTAAAATTTAACACTGTTTTTTATTCTTCGAGAAACGGCAGCGGTTTATCCAGACGGTAAACCAATGCCTGGCAGGTGGCAAGAAGTTTTCCCGAATCGTCAGTGGCGCGGATGTCGTAAACGGCGGTTCTTTTGGTTTTGTTGATCTCACTGGCTTCAGCGGCAAGCATTGCGCCTTTGGAAGGTGACGCCAGATAATTGATGTTCATATTGAGAGCAACAGCCATTGTGCCGTGCGAGTTGGAGGCCACTTCAAAGGCCGCGTCCATCAGCGAAAAGATTGCCCCGCCGTGCGCCATACCGAACATGTTTTCCATGTCCCGGGAAAACTTCATTTCAACTTTGGCGTAACCTTCCTGCACGTCCGTCAGACTGATTCCGAATTTTTTGCCGAAAGGCTCCTTCCCCATTTGCGAGATCAAAGCGTTCCTGACTTTTTCGTCCATTCCCGTTCTCCAAAAGCGTTTTGGTGACTCGCCGAGGATGACTTTTAACAGGTTGGCGGGCAAAGGGCAACCAAAACCCTTCGCATTTGGCGGAAAGTTGAGCCCGGTCATGGACATCGGGAAGGCTTTCCGGCTGGGTCTTCCGTTTTCGCCCAAAAAAAGCGCCCGGCTCAAGAGCCGGACGCTTTTGGCTTCCTGCGTTTTCGCGTTGACTACAGTACTCTGACGCCGATGATTCCGTTGATGGCCTCAAATTTCTTGAGTATGTCCGCTGCGTTGACTTCTCCTTCCACGTCGATGATGTTGTAGGCGATGTTGCCCCTGCTCTTGTTGATCATGTCGGCAATGTTGAGCTTGTTGTCGGCCAGCAGGTGCGTGATCTTTTCGATCATCCCGGGCTCGTTCTTGTTGGAAACGGTGATCCGGGTTTTTCCGGACCGGTCGAGAATGCACTCCGGAAAGTTGACCGAGTTCTTGATGTTCCCGTTTTCGAGGAAATCCATGAGCTGCATGGCGGCCATGACGGCGCAGTTTTCCTCGGACTCCTCGGTGGACGCGCCCAGATGCGGGATGGCGATGACGCGGTCCGTTTTAATGATCTCTTCATCCGGGAAGTCCGTCACGTAGCGGCTTACGATTCCGTCGGCAATGGCTTTTTTCAAAGCCGCGGTCTCTACGAGTCCGCCTCTGGCGAAGTTCAGCAAAACGACGCCCTTCTTCATGATCGCGAACTTGTCGGCGTTCATGAAGCCCTTGGTGTCCTTGTTCTGGGGAACGTGCAGAGTGATGTAGTCGGATTCCGAAAGCAGTCGATCCAGACTCGGCGCCTTCTTGATGTTGCGGGACAGCTTCCAGGCCGCCTCGATGGACAAAAACGGATCGTACCCCATGACTTCCATGCCCAGATCCTCGGCCGTGTTGGCGATCATGGTGCCGATGGCGCCCAGGCCCACCACGCCGAGTTTTTTGCCCAGGATTTCCGTGCCGACAAACTTGGCTTTCCCTTTTTCGATCAGGTCGGGAACCTTGTCTCCTTCTCCAACGAGCCCTTTGGCCCAGGCCAGGCCTTCCGCCACGTTGCGCGCCGCAAGCAGCATGCCCAAAACGACCAGTTCCTTTACGCCGTTGGCGTTGGCGCCCGGGGTATTAAACACGACGATGCCTTTTTCCGAACATTTGTCGATGGGAATATTGTTGACACCGGCGCCGGCGCGGGCAACGGCCTTGAGGCTGGACGGCAGCGTCATCTCTTTCATTTCCTTGCTGCGGACGAGAATGCCGTCCGGATCGGGAATATCCGTGCGGTATTCATACTGATCGGTGAAAAGGCTCAAGCCCTTTTCCGATATTTTATTCAGCAGATCAATCCGGTACATAAATACCTCCTACGCTTTTTGTTTTTTGGTGGGCCGTGCGGGGATTGAACCCGCGGCCAACGGATTAAAAGTCCGCTGCTCTACCTCTGAGCTAACGGCCCACATCTGATCATTTTGAAAAGAACAAGGGTCTCTAGCAACTCATCGGGGGCCTGTCAAGAAGAAACTGGATGTCTTCAATGATCAAAGGGATTTTCCAGTTGGATGGTTTCCTCGCGGCCCGCGCCCACGGAAACCAGGGCGATGCCTGCGCCGGATAATTCTTTCAGCCGCCGCAGGTATTTCTGTGCGTTTGCGGGGAGTTCGCCGATGCTCTGCGCGCTTGCGATGTTTTCCGTCCAGCCGTCGAATTCCTCGTACATCGGTTCGCAGGTTGAAAAGCGTTTCAGGCTGGCGGGGACCGCTACGCGGCATTCGCCCTCGGCGGTTTTATAACCGACGCAGATTTTGATTTTAGGAAGCCCGGTCAGAACATCCAGCTTGGTGATGGCCAGCGTGGA
>Ga0116147_1002541_pt1 | contig 18234 bp, 15 predicted proteins | sample AD_JPNHG3_MetaG_FD_89749 | JGI IMG/M metagenome (GOLD analysis project Ga0116147, IMG submission 89749) | Active sludge microbial communities of municipal wastewater-treating anaerobic digesters from Japan - AD_JPNHG3_MetaG | ecosystem: Engineered > Bioreactor > Anaerobic > Digestate | place...
CGGCCCGCCTCCAGGCGCCGGCGCCGCAGCGGGCGACGCTGGCCGGCCCGGTGGAAAGGAAGAAGACGTCATCGACGCGGAGTACGAGGTTAAGGAAGGGAAGTAGCGCCGGCCCCCCGTGGCCGACGTTGGCCATGGCCGACGTTCGAAGTGGGCCGTGCCTCCGATCATTACCCGGCCCGCAAGGGCCGGGTTGTGTTTTAGCCGCCTCTCGGCGTACGCTCTCAGTGATGTTTAAAGATCGCCCACAACCGCGAATCCCAATCGACGGCGCCAAGCTCGCGGCGCTGTGCCAGCGGTGGCACATAGCCCGCCTGTCGCTCTTCGGCTTGGTCTTGCGCGACGATTTTCGTCCCGACAGCGACGTCGACGTCCTGATCCAGTTTGAACCTGGTCACACGCCGGGCTGGGAGATCGTGGACCTGGGTGAGGAACTGAGCGCACTGTTCGGGGGACACTACGTGGACATCGTCAACCCGCGCTACCTGGACCAGCGCATTCGCGAGTCCGTACTGCGATCCGCGCTCCTCCAGTACGAGGCGGCCCATGATGACGACGACACTCGGCTAGTTTGGCCATTACAGACTGCCGCCTCGCCACCCCGGCCGGTTCCGACCAGGCGCCGCTCGTCGTAGACCTGCGAATCCCACCCGCCGATTGAGTCCGGGCGTGTATGCAGAAGCGGAATAAAACGCCGCGCCCCAAGTTGGAGCAGAGCCGGGGCGTGCCGCCCCGGAATGCCGCCGGCAGCCTCGCCACCCGCGCAATCCGCTGCGCTTCTTGGCGCCCCCCTCTATCCGAGCCCGCACGGTCCGAGCCCGAAGCGCAAGCGAGCGCAACCGGTCGCCCGGGCGCGCTTCCACTAGGTAATCGCCGATCGCGCCACCCGCAGCCGCGGCCAGGCGAAACGCGCCAGCAACGCGGCCACCACGATGCCCGCCTGAATCAGCAGGATTTCTGTCCCGCTCAAGCTGGCCAGCACCGCGAAACCCGAGAACAACAGATAGCGCAGGCCGCGGCCGACGAAATAGGCCAGGCCGAAACGCCAACGCGAATAGCGGCGCAGGATCGCCAGCCAGCGAACCGCGTCAATCGGCACGGGCACGAAGCCGATTAACGCCAGCACCTGAAACGGAGCGGCGTCGAACCAGCGCACCGCCCACTCATACACGCGCGTGCGGCGCAGTTTGCCGCCAAGACCATGGCCGAGCACGTATGAGAGCACGTGGTACTCGTTGACGTTCGCTATAGCGGTCGCTGCGGCGCCAACGACCGTTACGGCCGCAACGCGCTGCCAGGCTGAGCCGAATGCGCCGCCGTCGGGCGAGGCGGCCAGGAGAATGATCCAGGCGGTCGGCAGCGGAAGGAACAGGTTGCAGAGCGAGAGGTAAAACGCCATCAGGGACAGTGTCCACAGTCCCATTGCGCCTGGTGAGCCGAGTTCGAGCTGAACGGAACCCACGTGCGCCAAAGCGGCCAGGCCGGCCAGCCAGGCCAGGTAAATTAAGAACCACAGGCGCAGGCCGGGGAGTTCCTGCTCACGGGCGGGACTGAGAGAGTCACTGATTTGAACTGACGGTTCGGCGCGGGAAGGACGCTCGGCGCGCTCGCAGGCTTCTGCACCGTCGCGCGGCGCCACTTTGACGCCGTTCACATCGGGCATGCCCGCGCTTACAGCTTGGGCATGGCACCCGCCTTGGGCAGGGCACCGGCCGGCCTGACTGCCGGCGCTGGAGGCTTGGGCTTGGCGGCCGGTCGCCGGCTCGGCGGCAAGCGGGTCAGGCGCCATCGATGATCCGCCCGTCGCACATGCGCAGCACGCGGTCGGCGGCGACCGTCAGGTGCTCGTTGTGCGTGATCATGACGATAGTCTGGCCCCAGTCGCGGTGAAACTCGCTGAGCAAACTCAGCACGGCCTCGGCATTCGCCGAATCCAGATTGCCGGTCGGCTCGTCCGCCAGCAGCAGCGCCGGGCGGCCGACCAGGGCGCGGGCGATGGCGAAGCGCTGCTGCTGCCCCATCGAGAGTTGGGCGGGTTTTTTGTGAACCAATTCCTGCAGGCCGGTGCGGCGGATCAGCTCGGCGGCCTGGCCGTCGGGCTGGATGCCGCGCAAGTGCAACGGCAGAACCACGTTGCGGTAGGCGCTGATGGTCGGCAGCAGGTTGAACCGCTGAAACACAAAGCCGATCGCCTCGCGCCGCAAGCGCGTTCGGGCCGCGTCGGACAGGTGCCGCGTATCGACGCCGGCAATCTCCAGGCGGTCGGCCTGCGTGGGCAGCATCATCAAGCCGAGCAGGTTCAACAGCGTAGTTTTGCCGCAGCCGGACGGGCCCATAATGACCACGAACTCGCCGCGCCGGATGCGCAGGTTGATGCCGTGCAAGACCGGCTCGACCATAGCCCCGTGCGAATAGGCGTGGTGCAGGTTGCAGGCGTCGATCATCAGCTCGGGTGTCATTTGCACGTCAGCTCTAGCTCGCTCGCACAAAAGCTCTGCCGTTATTCACAAGTCAAGGCGACCGCCGGCTCCAGCCGCGCGGCGCGATACCCAGGGTACAGAGCGCTCAGGCCGCCGCCAATTACAGCCAGGCCGAGCGCCACGGCCAGCATGCTCAGCGGCAGCTCAACGGTGAGCAGCGGGCGCAGCACGTTCAGGACGTAGCGCGCCCCATATGCCAGGCCGATGCCGATCAGCGCGCCGCTGCTGGAAACGACGAGCGCCTCACTGATAGACAAACTCAGCAGGCTCAGGCGAGTCATGCCGAGCGCTTTAAGGATGCCTATCTCGCGCGTGCGCTCCAGCACCATCGTGTACATCGTCAGCAGGATAAACAGGAAACACACGACCAGGGCCAGCCCGCTCGAGGCGGTCATGTACATATTCACCTGCGCGAAGCTCTCGTGCAGCAGCTTGCCATATTCGCTCTTCAGCTCGACCCGGGCCTGCTGGCCGAGCACGCTCTGAAAGTGGTCGGCCGCCACAACCGGGTCAAGATCAGGACGCAACTTGACAAAGAACATGGTCGACCAGGGTTCGCCGCCATTGAGAATTTCGCGCAGGGTCTGGATGGGCGCGAAAACGCGGCCGGCCACGCCCGTCTCGACCACGCCGACGATCCGGAAGCCGCGGCTCATGATGCGAATTTCGTCGCCGATGCGGTACGGGCGATTCGTGCCGCTCGCGGCGTCAAACTCGCCCACGCGGCGCAGCCGGTCGTCGATGATCAACTCCAGCCCGGCCTCGAGGATCTCGGGCGGCAGTGCCTCGGCCTCGACGACCTGCGTAGTCGGGCGGCGCAGCTCGGCCGTCTTCTCGGCCATGGAGAAGGCCTGGTCGAAGGCGCGGCCTTCGAGCACGCGGCGTGAGCCGAGGAACAGGCTCATTTGGCGCGGGTCGACGCCGAACACGCGTTGCTGCTGGCCGCCCATGCGCACCTGTGCGAAGAAGACCGGAATGACGGCGGTGGCGAGCGGCCCATGCTCGTCGGCTTGGCGTGCGAGCAGGCGTTCGAAGACGCCGGGGAACGGGGCCCCGTTGGTGAAGAGGATGTTCTCCTGGGCCGGCAGGACGACCAGTTGGGCGTCGACGCTCTGCATGCGCTGGTTGACCTCGGCGATGGAGCCGTTGGCCAGGCCCTTGGAGACCAGTAACAGGGCGATGCCGATGCCCACGGCGAGCACGCTGAGCGTGGTGCGCAGCTTGCGGTGCATCAGATTGGCCCAAGCAAGTCTCAGCATCGAAAAACTTTCTCCCTTCCGCTGCCCTGAAAACGGTACGGACTGCGGGGGCGTGCGTCAAACGGGCGCGGGCGGCCTGCGAAACGCCAATCGCGAGCGGCAAGGTCCGGGCGGGTGCCATGCCCAAGCCGCGTGGCGGCGCGGGCATGCCCTGACCAAAGTGCCCTCCGAGCGTTCTGACAACCGGCCGCGCCCGGCACGCCCGCTGCCGCACCTCGTGAGTACCTGAACATGGGCATGCCCGCGCTTACAGCTTGGGCCGGCACCCGAGCATGGCACCCGCGCCGAGCCCCCCGCCCGCTTTTTGTGTTTAACGGATCCGCGCCCTTACCCCCCCCCTTCCGCCCGGCCCGGCGCCCGCTCGCGAGTTGACTAGTGATACCTGCTTGCATATATTTTCTAGGAATGATCGAGCGGGCCGCGCGGCCCGCTCTCGGTGACCCTTGCGGAGCATGCCAGTATGACCGGATTTCAGCAGGAACTCATGACGGCCCAGGAAGCCGCCCGCTGGTTTCGCCGCTCGCCCTCCTGGCTGCGGCAGCAACGCGACTTGCTGCGGCTGGCTACGCCGGGCGGCCAGCCGCTGTATCACGTCGGCGTTTGTCGCAGCTACGTCCTGGGCCGCCTGTGCGGCTTGCAAGGGGCCCTGTTGCGCCAGGCACAGGTGCGGGCCCTGGCGGCCGCGTGCGGCTTGCAGCACTGGGCGCAATTAAAAGAACTGGAGCGGGCCGTGGCGGACGGGCCGCTGCCGGACGTCGGCGAGCCGAACGAACATAAGTAATAAAGTGATAACGTGATAGAGTGATAAAGGGGCGCGCCGGACGGACTTTCCTTCTGGCGAGCCGAATTCTTCAGTTCGCTGCGGCCGCTGCTTGCAGTGCTTCTTTCAGGTCGAGGGTTTGTTCGTAGATGGCCCGGCCGATCACGATGCCGGCCAGGTTTAGAGCCGTCAGACGGCGCACGTCGTCCAAGTCAGTCACACCGCCGGAAGCGACCACCGGAATCCGCGATTCGGCCGCCAGCAGGCGAATGGCCTCCAAATTCGGCCCCAACAGCAGCCCGTCGCGTCCGATGTCAGTGTAGACAATCGTGGCCAGCGGCCAATCCGCGGCTTGGCGGGCTACCTCAATCGCCGTCTGCGCCGTATCACGCGTCCAGCCGCGCACCGCCAGCTTACCCAGGCGTGCGTCCAGCCCCAGGGCGATACGGCCGGAGAACTCGGGCGTGTGCACGATCGTTCTGAACCACTCCCAATCTTCGAGGGCGCGCGTGCCGATGATCACGCGCGCCGCGCCGGCTTGCAGTGCGGCCCGGATCGTGGCCTCGTCGCGCACCCCACCGCCGAACTCAACGCGCGCCCCGGTCTCAAGGATGATGCGTCGTAGCGTGTCCAGGTTGGCCACGTGGCCGGACCGGGCCCCATCCAGGTCAATAACGTGCAACCATGCCGCGCCGGCCTCGCGGAAACGGCCGGCGATGGCCAGCGGATCGCTCTCATACTCGATCACACGGTCATACCGGCCCTGTACCAGGCGGACACACTTGCCCTCCAGCAAGTCTATCGCGGGCAGAATTTCCATGCCGCACCTCGTACTCTCACGGGCGCCAGCCCGACCCCTCAGGACCGGCAAGAAACGCTTCGCCCATGCCCGCTTGGGCCATGACCAATGATCCGACGGCCGACAACGAGGCCGACCGCCGGTCCAAAATCTCAAGATAGCTCCACGCCTGGCCGGCGCGGATCAGCACACGCCTGCTAACCGCGCTCTTCGGCAGCCGACTGAATGCCGGTTTGCGGCGGCGGGACTCGCACGGCGATGATCTGCACGCGCCGGTTCAGTTGCTTGTTCGCCGCGGTCGTGTTGGGGACCTTCGGAGCCCACTCACCCTGGCCGGCCGCGACCATGCGCGTCGGGTCGATGCCCATTTTCTGGAGCTGGCGAAAGACGGCGGCGCCGCGCTCGACGCTCAGCTCAAGGTTGTCCGCCCACTTCGAGTGTTTGATCGGGTCACTGTCGGTATGCCCGACGATCCAGACTTGCCGGTCGGGCCAGTTCTGCTTGAGCTCGTTCAACACACTCTGCAGCTCAGCGAGACCTTGCGGCTTGACGTTCGCCTTACCCGAATCAAACAAAATGTTCTCGGCGATGTCGGTCCAGGCAATGCCCTCGAATTCATGCCAGCGCCCCGTTGCCTGCGGGGCAACCGGCTGCCGCTGGAGCTGCGCCAGCGCGGCCCGGGCCTGGTCGCGCTCGGCCAGCGCCTGTGCCAGCCGCGAGCGCAAGTCGGCATTCTCGGCGCGCAGCCGGCTGTTCTCTTCCTGCAGCGCCTGGATTTGCTGGTCCTTCGCCCCCGGCCCGCAACCTACTATCAACAATACGGTTAGCAACCCACCAATCAGGACGACGCTTCGCGCCACTCTCATCTCAGTGCTCTCCTTTCACACCATGCCGGGCCACCATGCCCAACTCCAACGGGTGAGCCGCGCCACTGCACCCATGAGCCGCAGAATATGACCGACCGGGCCAGGATGCAAGCAGCCTACAGTCCCGCCTGCCGCCCAGGCCACTGCGAAAAACGGCGGGCCGGGCCCGGGTTGGCCGAGCCAGGTGCCGTGTTCAGACCCTGCACGCGCGTGCCTCCGCAGCCATGCGCATACCATCGGCACTCAACCGCGGTTGACGGACTCCAGCATTAGCCGTACGCTTTAGTCGCGGCTGCGCGCCTAGAGGGAGAGGGACGTGGTCGCAAGAATACGGTCGACATACGAGAGGTCCGAATATGCACGGCGTCCGCCGCACGAAAGACTGGTGATGCGGACAAGCTGGACGACGATGGTATTCGGACCTCGGTGATGCAGGATGCCAAGACCATGCTGAGCCGCACCGTTGCCTTCGTGCTGTTGGGGCTGAGTTGCGTAACTGCTTTTGCACAAGCGGATTACATATCCGACGAGGACCTGTACCACGTCGGTCTGGCAAAGTCCTGGCAGCTCCAGCTCGGCCTCGGCTGCGGGCAGTGCCTGGTCGACGCCTTCCTCGTCGATGACCAGCTCTATTTTGCGACTAACGACGGGTACGTGTTCGCCATCGATGCGGTCACCGGGGCCAGCCGTTGGCTTCGGCAGATCACCGCTGAAGGATACCGGATTCGGCGTCCGGCTCAGGCCGGTGAGCGCACGATTTTCGCCACGCCGAGCACGGTGACCCAGGTGAACAAGATCACGGGCGAAGGCATCTCGCAGATGGCGTTGCGGTTTCCGGCGGGGACCGGCCCGGTCAGCGACGGCGAGCGCATCTTCCTGGGTGGGGTGAATCGGCGGCTGTACGCCTTTGACGTGTTCGACCCAGTGCATAGTTGGCGTGTCACCGCGAACGGCGCCATTACCGGCGCGCCCGTGGTCTACAAGCGGCCGGGCACTAACGCGATGAACGTTTATTTTGCGAGCATTGATGGGACGGTTTATTCCGCCACCGCCTACAACAAGGCTCTTTGCTGGGTGGCGCGCACCTACGGCCCGCTCGATTCAGATTTGGCCGTGAACGACCTGGGCGTGTTCGTGCCTTGCCTGGATCAGTCGTTGTACCTGTTTGATCTGCCGTTCGGCGAGTTGAAGTGGCGCGTGCGTCTGTCTTCCCCACTCCGCGAGCCGCCGGTACTGACGGGCGGCGCCGCCTACCAATACAGCGCCGATGATGGGTTGGTGGCCATAGATACCGTCAGCATCGCGGCAGACGAGCGCATCAACTGGCGACTGCCAAACGGGCGGATGCTGTTGACCACCGACGAGCTGCGCGTCTTCGTGCTGTCGACCGAAGGCAACATCCTGACCGTTGACGTTCACACCGGTGAAGTGTTCCACGAGATTGCTACGCCCGGGATGACCCTGGGTGTGCCGAATCCTGGGCGGGCCACGATCGTTGTCGCCTCTCCCGACGGGCGCGTCTTCTGTGCCCGGCTGCGCGGCATGCCCATGGTACGGCGCGAGGACCTGCGCGAGGCTCTGACCACCGTCCCGCCCGAGGCCAAGGCCCCCACCGCAGAGGCAGCCCCTCCGCCGCCCGACGTGACCGGCGTGCCGCCTCCCTCACCTGGAGAGCCGCCCATCGGCGGGCGCTCGAAAGTCTCGCGCGGCTACGGGCGGCCATAGCGCGACCGGGGCGGCCGGCTCCCGCCTCCAGCTTGCGGACGCGCAACTTCACGGCGAAAATCGCATTGACAACTGAGGTCGGGCTGCCCGTTCGGCAGCCCGTTTGTTCTTTCGAGGTAACCCGATGAGCGGCACACCAACCACGCAGCCCCAAATCCGGCGAGCGTTGATCAGCGTTTACGATAAGACGGGCATCGTCGATTTCGCCCGCGCCCTGCACGACGAGTTCGGCGTCGAGATTATCTCAACCGGCGGCACCGCGACCACGCTGCAACAGGCCGGCATTCCGGTCACACTGGTCGAACAGATCACCGGCTTCCCCGAAATGCTCGACGGCCGCGTGAAGACGCTGCACCCGCGAATCCACGCGGCCATTCTGGCCGATCGCGACAACCCAGAGCACATGCGCCAACTGAAGGAACAGGGCATCGAACCGATCGACATGGTGGTCGTGAACCTCTACCCGTTCGAGAAGACCATCGCCGATCCGAACTGCACGTTTGAGCAGGCGATTGAGATGATCGATATCGGCGGGCCCTGTCTGCTGCGGGCGGCGGCGAAGAATCACAAACATGTAGCCATTGTTCCCAATGACTACCCAGCATACCTCAAGCTTCTTCGCGAGGGCCGGTTCCCGGGTACAGCGGAGGCCCGCGCTGCAAATGCGGCCCGCATCTTCGCTCAAACCGCCTCGTATGACAGCCGAATCACCGCCTGGCTTCAGGAGGCCGCACAGTCCTGGCCGCGGCACGCACCGCTATGGATGTTGAACTGGGGTCCGACGCGCTATGGTGAAAATCCTCATCAAAAGGGCGAATTGTTAAGCATATGTGAAGACGCCAGCGCGCTTAACCTGGCTCGCGCATCCGAGGCCGGCCAGGAAGGCGCCCAGACAAAGCTCTCTTACAATAATTATGCAGATGCCAGTGCGGCATTAGAACTGGCGGCCGAGCTGACTCGGGCAATGCCTGGCAAGAAAGCCTGCTGCTTTATCAAGCACACCAACGCCTGTGGCGTTGCCGCCGGGCCGGATGCGATCGAGACTTACCGCAAGGCGTATTTGGGAGACCCGAACGCCGCCATGGGTGGAATTCTTGCGGTCAATTTTGAGGTAGATGCCGCTTTCGCCGAAGTCGTGATGCAGACCTACGCCCAATGGGGCAAGGCGGCCGGCGCGGGCGGGTTCTTTGTGGAGGTCTGGCTGGCGCCGGCCTTCGCTGAAGATGCGCTACAGATCATTCGGACACGCAAAGAATGGGGCAAGCGCGTCCGGCTGCTGGCAGTCGGAGATATGTCGCTCCCGCCCGATCCGAAGCAAATGGATTTCAAGCGCATCGCCGGCGGCATGCTGATGCAGACGCGTGACCTGGTTGGGCTCAATGAGGAGCAGTGGAAAGTCGTCACCACGCGCCAGCCCACTGACAGCCAGTTGGCGGATCTGCGGCTCGCGTGGCTCATCTGCAAGCATACCAAGAGCAATGCCATAACCGTCTGCCGCGACGGCATGTTGCTCGGCAATGGCGCCGGTCAGATGAGCCGCGTCATGAGTTGCCGCATTGCCACGTGGCTGGCGAAGGAAAATGGCCACGCCGAGGCGCTCACAGGCGCCGTGGCGGCGTCAGATGCGTTTTTCCCGTTCCGCGACGGGCCGGACATTCTCATCGATGCCGGTGTGACTGCCTTGATTCAGCCCGGCGGAAGCAAGAATGATCAGCAGGTCATTGATGCCTGCAATGAGCGCAGTGTGCCGATGATCTTTACCGGCACGCGGCACTTCAAACACTGATGGGCTGCTGGCTTGGAATCTGTATAGTTCTGCGCTGTGACGGCATACGCCGTTACCGGCGGTGGTACTTGTACCACGCGGCGCAGGTGCCCTCGCTGCTGACCATGCACGGCCCCACCGGGTGCAGCGGCGTGCAGGCTGTGCCGAACAGGGCGCAGTTCGCGGGCTCGGTCTTGCCCTGAATGACTTCGCCGCAGCGGCACGCGGGATGGTCCTCATCTTCGCCGAGCATCAGGCCGAAACGCTCGACCGCGTCGAACCGGCGATAAGCCGGCGCGAGCCCCTGCCCGCTCTGCGGAATCACGCCGATCGCGCGCCACGCCGTGTCCTCCGGCACGAACACGCGCTCGAACAGCCCCAGCGCCGTGGCGTTGCCCTGCTCCGAGACTACCGCCGCGTATACGTTTTCCACTTCTGCCCGGCCTTCGGCAACCTGCCGCACCAGGTTGATCAATCCCCGCAGAATCTGCTCCGGCTCGAAGCCGGCGATCACACACGGCCGGCGGTGCTGCGCGACGATCGGCTGGTACGCTCGCGCGCCGATGATCACGCTTACGTGCCCGGGACAGAGAAAGCCGTCCAGCGGCACGTCCCCAGAAGACAGCAACGCCAGCATCGCCGGAATCACCAGCTTGTGGCACATCAGAACGCTGAAGTTTTCGAGGCCGTCGCGCGCGGCCTCCAGTACGGCAATCGCGGTCGCCGGAGCCGTCGTTTCGAAGCCCACCCCCAGAAACACGACCTGCCGGGCAGGATTGTCGCGTGCCAGTTGCAGCGCCGTCTTTGTGGAGTTCACCACGCGCACGTCCGCCCCGCCGGCCCGCAGCCGCTCCAGACTGCCGCGCCGCCCGGGCACGCGGATCATGTCGCCATACGTCGCGATGGTCACTTCGGGCCGCGTCGCCAACTCAATCGCGGCATCGATGTGCCGCTGAGCCGTAACGCAGACCGGGCAGCCCGGCCCGCTAACCAGCCGCAGATTCGGCGGCAACATCGAGCGGACGCCGCTGCGAAAGATCGAGACGGTGTGCGTCCCGCAGACTTCCATGAACTGCATGCGCCGCCCGACGCGTTGACAGAGGCCGCGGAGCTCTTCACACAGCTCAGGTACCCTTGCGCTCATCCGCGCGCTCATCTGCCGCTCTCGTCTTGCGGGCGATTCGGCGGTAACACGGCGGGTTCAGGGCCGGCCGGTTCTCCGCCGGCTTCGGTCAGGGCGTCACCCAGCGCTTGGCGTAGGTAGTCCCAAGTCTCGCGTGCGTCCGCCTCACTCAGGTGCGTGATAGAGAACCCGGCGTGAACCAGGACCCAGTCGCCGATGCCAACCTCCGGCGTCAGGGCGGTGCTGATCCGCAGGCGGTTTCCCTGAAGATCAACGACGGCATCGTCGCCCGTTTTCTCGACTACTTGTGCGGGCACTGCCAAGCACATCAACTGTTCTCCGCGGTTTTCCAGGCCGCCACGATGGCCTGCCCAAGCGCCAGGCCACCATCGCCGCTGGGCACACTGCGATGATATAGCACTTTCAGGCCGCTGGACGCGAGCAATTCCACGACCCGCGCCAGCAGCCGCCGATTGGCGAAGCAGCCGCCTGAGAGGGCCACGACGCGTATGCCATGCCGCTCGCAGGCAACGGCCGCAGCGTCCGCCAGCAGCCGAGCGATGGTCTCGTGAAATCTCGCGGCGATTCGGGGAACCGCGACATTGGCCCGCCGCTCTGCGATGATCTCGCGAATCATCTGCGACATCGACAGCCGCAGCATCCCGCCGTGATCGCGAACTTCGTACCCGTACGCCTCAACCGCGTTTTCCGCATAAGCCCCGGCCGCGGCTTCGAGAGCCATGGCGGCTTCGGCCTCGTGGCGGTTTCGCCGGCACAGGCCCAGAAGGTAACTGACGCCATCGAATACTCGGCCCAGGCTGGAGGTCGGCGGGGCATTAACTCCCGACGCGAGCTGTCGCTCGAAGACGGCCACTTCCGGAGCGGTCGGTACGTCACCACTCGCAATCGGTATCACGTCGGCCGCCGAGCCGCCGGCCGCAACGGCCAGCGCCAGCGCCGGTCGCCAGGTATCAATGGCGGCCGCGTCGCCGCCGACAAGTGGGAAATATTCGAGGTGCCCCAGCCGCTCAAAATCGCCCCGCTCACACAGCAGCGTTTCACAGCCCCAGACCGCCCCGTCCGTGCCGTATCCTGTACCGTCACACGACAACCCGATCACCGGGCCGGACACGCCAAATTCCGCCATGACGCTGGCCACGTGCGCGTGATGGTGTTGAACCGCGAGCGTCGGGACTTCGCGCTGCCGCGCGAAAACCGACGACAGATACTGCGGATGCAGGTCATGCGCGACCACGTCCGGCTTGAATCCGAACAGCTCTTCCAGCCGGCCGATCGCCTGGACGAAATGCCGGTAAGCAGCGGGGTTGCTCAGATCGCCCAGGTGCTCGCTGACGATCGCCTCGCCGTTATGCAGCAGGCAAACCGTTGACTTCAGCTCCCCGCCGACTGCGAGGATTCTGCGGCCCCGCACTGCGGCCAGCGGTCCGTCGCCATCGAACGCTTCAAGCCGAAGCGGCCGCGGGGCATAGCCGCGCGCCCGCCGGATCGGCACCGTTTCGGCGTCAAACGTAACCACGACCGAATCGTCAATCGGCCGGAAAATTTCGCGATCGTGAATGAGAAAGGCATCGGCGACTTCGTGCAGTTCGGCGAAAGCGTCCTCGTCGCGAAACGTCAGTGGCTGGCCCGAAAGATTCGCCGACGTCATGACCAACGGCCCGAGTCCCTCGGCGAAAAGCAGGTGATGCAACGGGGCGTACGGCAGCATGACACCGAAGGTATCGACTTGTTCTGCCACGCTGGGGGCGATCGTCGGGCGAGAGGGATCTAGGGATCGAGGGATCGAGCGATCGAGAGAACCCTCCCACATTCCTACCTTCCCACCTTCCCACCTTCCGAGGGAAGGGATCGAGGGATCGAGAGAGCAGTATTCCGGTTTCTTCCGCGCTAGAACGATCGGTGCTGCCGGCGAAGTGAGTGCCGCGATATCCGCCGGCGTGAGGATGCAGAACGCCTGTGCCGCCGCTATCGAAGGAACCATGAGCGCCAGCGGCTTGCCGTCGCGCAGTTTGCGCTGTCGCAGTGTTCGAACTACGTCCTCGCGATCCGCCCGGCACGCCAGGTGGTATCCGCCGATGCCTTTGACCGCGAGAATCCGCCCTTCCGCCAGCATGCGAGCCGCTTCGCGGATCGGATCGCCCTCAAGCGCCTCGACCACCCACGCCGGCTCACGCCCTCGCGCCGCCCCCTGCGGCTTTCGCACGCGGCACAGACGAAGCTGCGGACCGCACACCGGGCAGGCATTTGGCTGCGCGTGGAACCGCCGGTCGGCCGGGTCGTCATACTCCCGCTGACACGCTGGGCACATCTTGAAGACGGCCATCGTCGTTGCCGGGCGGTCGTACGGAACCGTCTTGATGATCGAATAGCGCGGGCCGCAATTGGTGCAGTTTATGAACGGATACCGGTAGCGCCGGTCAGCCGGGTCGAACAGCTCACGCTGGCAGTCCGCACAGGTAGCCGCATCCGGCGTAACTTCCGGGCGGCGCTGCGGATCGGCCCGCGAGCCGGTGATTCGAAACTCGCGCTCCGCTTGCACCGGCAGACTCGCGCGCCGCAGCTCTGTAATCTTCGCCAGCGGCGGCAAGCGCTGCACGAGCGCGGCCTCGAAAGCCGCAATGCAATCAGCCGACCCCTCCACCTCGATGAACGCCCCGTTGCTGTCGTTGCCGACGTAGCCGCCCAACTTGAACTCAGTCGCCAGCCGATACACGAAGGGCCGAAAGCCCACGCCCTGCACTTGCCCGCGTAAATCCAAGCGGCGGCGAACCACTTTTTCTTCGTTAACCGGCACGCAAACGCTCCGCGAGATTCCGCAGCATAACACAATCCGGACCAAATTAGTACGCGTTGCACCAGAATTTTTCAGCCGCCAGCCTTTGGGACGGACAAACCTCACGCCCGCCCGCCGCGGCCCGCAGTTGCCCTCAGCCGCGCCGCCAGTAGGTTCTGGATCGGTTTGCTCCTGCTGTCCAGCCTCCATACGATTCCGGCATGTCGAGCGATTGGGAACCCGGTCACGATGCGGCGCTGTCGCCGGCAACGCCCGATCAGGGAACCGCGTCCGGCGACGCGCCTGCGGAATTCCACCTCCCGCATCCGGCCGTGCGGACGGTCTGGATGCTCTCCGCAACTTTCACGGCGGCGGCGCTGGGTGTGGCAGGCCTCCTTCTCGAAGCCCTCTGGCTGCAGCGCGCCACAAGCTGGCCGCTTCCGTTCGGAGTGCTGACCATTGCCGTCTTCCTCCTGTTTCTGGTGTCGGGGCTGCTGGGCGCGGACTTACGCTACCGTGCCTGGCAGTACGCCCTGCGGCACACCGTCGTGCTCGCGCACTTCGGCGTGATCTGGAGGACGCGGCGCTGTGTCCCGCGCTCGCGCATCCAACACGTCGACATCGAGTCCGGGCCGATCGATCGCGCGTTCGGATTGGTCAAGCTCAGCATTTTCACGGCCGGAACCATCGCGGCCGTCGTAGTGATTCCAGGTTTGTCGCCCACCGACGCCGAGCTACTCCGCGAACGGCTCGTTGGCGCGGAGCGCGACCATGCCTGACTCCACGCCGGCGGAAGAGAGGCCGGCGGAGACAGGAACGCCCCGGCCCCATGTGGATTCAGCGCAAACCGGCGCGGGCCCGGAGATGCGGCGACTGCATCCAGCCACCATCTTGATCGAGTTGCTGCGGCGGATCGGCTCGTTCGCGTACATCATCCTGCTTGCGCTGCTGGCAGACTTTCTGGGCGAGCGGCGCGGGTCGGATTGGACCGAGGTGGCCATCTCGGGCGTGCTGGTGCTCGGTGCAGCCGGTGCGGTTCTGCGGTACGTGTCCGTCCGGTTTGGCATCGACAACCAGCGTTTGGTCATCCGCTCGGGCATTCTCAATCGCCAGGTCCGCACCATTCCGCTCGACCGGATTCAGAACATCGACTTGCGCCGCGGCGTTCTGCACCGCTTACTGCGGGTGGTCGACGTCAGCATCGAAACGGCCGCCGGCGGACGGGCCGAGGCTGAACTGTCTGCGCTCAGCGAGGCGGAGGCAGAACGGCTGAAAGCCGAGTTGCTGGAGGTCCGGCAACACGCCGCTGGTATTGCCCCGGAAGCTCACGAAGCTCACATGCCGCTGACCGAGGCCCACGAGGGCGAGGTAATCTGGCGCGCCTCGCTATCCGACCTGCTGCTGGCCGGCGCGACGGAGAATCGAGCCGGATTGATCGTCGCCGGCCTGGCGGGCCTGTGGTACACGTTCGGCGCAGCATTGCAGGGCAGGTTCGCAGAACAATTCCAGCGCACGTACGAAAACTGGCTAGGCGCGGGCGGGCGCGGCACGGCGCTTCTGATCATCGCCGGAATTACGCTGCTGATTGTGGCCGGCTGGCTGGTTTCAATCGTGCTCGCGGTCGTGCGTTACTACGGCTTCGTGCTGCGCCGCCGCGGCAATGATTTGCGGCGCCGCTATGGTCTCTTTACGCAGTTCGAAACGGTCCTTCCGCTTGGGAGGATTCAATTACTGCGCATCGAAGCGCCTTGGCCGCGCCGCCTGCTGCGCTGCTGCTCGGTGTACGTCGAAACCGCCGCTTCGGTACTCGAGGCCGAGGGCGGCGGAAGCGCGGCCCTTTCGCCGCTGGTTCGCTGGCGGCGGCTGCCCGCGCTGTGCCGCGAGGTCTTTCCGGAGCTGGACCTCGAACAGGTGACTTGGAACCCGGTAAGCCGGCTGACTATCCGGCGCGGGATGATTCGTTACACCGTCGCGGGGTTGATCGTGCTCGGCCTGGCGTCGCTCTACTTGCACGGATACGCGCTATGGGGCCTGCCGGTCGTGTTCGTTCTCGCGCTCGGCGCGGCCTACGCGCGCTTCCGGGCGCTCGGATACGCCGAGCAGGGCCAGTTCGTGCTCGCCCGCGCCGGCGTTTGGACGCGCCGCATCTGGGTCGTGCCGCACAGTAAGGTGCAGTTCGTTTCAGTTTCGCAGAGCCCGTTCCAACGGCGGCTGAAGCTGGCCAACCTTGAAGTGCAGACCGCCGGCTCGCGCGTGACCAAAGAGGCGCGCGTCATCGATTTGCCGGCCGCGAAAGCCGAGGCTATGCAGGACGCTCTCGCAGACCGCGCCAACGCGTACGGCGCCTGGCAGCCGGAAGGCGTCTGAGGCGGGTGCTGACAAACACCCGGAATGCTGTTTGCTAGAAAAAAAGAATGCAGGAGCGGCGAGATCTCCGGCACCTCTCTCCTCCTGTTTTTCGCCGGCCCGCCAGCTCCTGCAACTCCCACCACGCGCGCCGCAAAAGCGCGTTCATGCCGCCTGCGATCCTCGAAGGTCTAAACCATTCTCAACCAAAGCCGCGACTAGGTATCTGGATGCTCCTAGGCTTCGTGCCCTGCAAAGTATACGTGAACGCGCACGCTGAAAGTCAATCCAAAACCGCAAGAATTCCCCGCATTTTCCGGACCCACCTCATCCGAAACCTCGACTCTCGTGGCGTGTGCTCACCCGTCCCGATATTATTGGCCGGACGGCCTCGCGATCGGCTTGCGCAAGATCATGAAGAATTCAACCACAAAAGAAATCGAGCACGTGGTCCTGGCGCATGGGGGCGGCGGCGAGCTGATGGCCCGGCTTATTCGCGACCACCTCCTCCCGCCATTGAAGAACGAGCGACTGGCGCCACTTACCGACGGGGCCGTGCTGCCGTGGACGGCCGGCGATCTTGTATTCACGACCGATTCGTACGTCGTAACGCCCCTGGAATTCCCCGGCGGCGACATCGGACGCCTGGCAGTCGCCGGCACGGTCAACGACCTGGCCGTGATGGGCGCCGAGCCCGTCGCCCTGAGCCTGGGCCTGATCCTCGAAGAGGGCCTGCCGCTCGAGGCGTTGGACCGGATTCTCGCTTCAATCGCCGCCACCGCCGCCGAAGCCGGCGTCACCATCGTCACGGGTGACACAAAAGTAATCGAGCGCCGCAAAAAACCGGCCGCGGAATCACCGCCGGCAGGTCCGGCCGCCGACGGCTTGTTCATCAACACCGCGGGCATCGGACGCCGCCGGCCCGGAGTGAATCTGGACATCAAGCGCATCGCCCCGGGCGACCTGATTCTGATCAACGGCACGCTCGCCGATCACGGCCTGACGATCATGTCCGTGCGAAACGGCATCGAATTCGAGTCGGCCCTGCGGACCGACGCGGCGCCGCTAAACGGCTTAATCGGGCAACTGTTGGACTGCGGCGCGGACGTGAAATTTCTGCGCGATCCGACGCGCGGCGGCCTGGCCGGCGTATTGGCCGACATCTGCGAAGCCACCAGTCTGAGCATCGATGTAGCCGAGGATCAGGTCCCCATTTCGCGCACCGCCCGCCATGCCGCCGAGATGCTGGGCCTCGATCCACTGACCGTCGCCAATGAAGGAAAGGTAGTGGCGGTAATCGCACCGCAGCACGTGGAGCAGGCGCTCCGCGCTCTTCGCAGCCATCCGCTCGGCAAATCCGCGGCCGTCATTGCCGAAGTAACCGGCGCCGCGCCGCCGCTGGTCGAACTGATCACGCGCGTCGGCGGCCGGCGAATAATTCAGCGCCCCTACGGCGAAGACCTCCCGCGCATCTGCTAAACTGATGATTGACTAGCGACAGAATGCAAAACTAACAAAAAGCAAAACTAACAACTAATAACTAATAACTAATAACGAAGAACCGCAACGGATACTCCAAAGTAACCCCCACATGTCCAGCACCTCCCTAACTCTCCTGGCGATTGCCCTCACCGCGCTCGCCACCGCGCGCCTGTCATTCGGCGGCGGGCAGCCTACTACTGCCGCCACACGGCCGGCCGGTGAAGCAGCGCTCGTAAAAGGCAACACCGCCTTCGCCCTGGGCATTTACGACCGGCTGCGGGCGGAAGAAGGTAACCTGTTCTTCTCGCCGCTCAGTATCTCCACAGCGCTGGCGATGACGTACGCCGGGGCGCGCGGCGCGACTGCGGCAGAAATGGCGCAAGCGCTGCACTTCGACTTGCCGCCCGACCAATTGCACACCGCGTTCGCGGCCATCCTCAATGAACTGAATCCACCGCAAGGCGCCGCCGAGCCGCGACCCTACAAACTGCACATCGCAAACGCACTGTGGGCCGCGCAAGGCCATAAGTTCCTACCGGCGTTTTTGAAAACGGCAGAACAAAGCTACCAGGCGGGCTTGGCCGAGCTTGATTTCAGCCAGGCCGCCGAGCAGGCCCGCCAGACCATTAACGACTGGGTGGCCGAGCACACGGCCGGCAAGATCAAAGACCTCATTCCGCCCGGCGTCCTCGACGCGACCACGAAGCTCATACTGACGAACGCCATCTATTTCAAAGGCAACTGGGCCGCCCAATTCGATCCGAAATCCACGAAGGAAGAGCCGTTCACCCGCGCTGACGGCAGCCAGGTGAATGCCCCGTTGATGCATCAGACG
>Ga0116147_1002553_pt1 | contig 18174 bp, 16 predicted proteins | sample AD_JPNHG3_MetaG_FD_89749 | JGI IMG/M metagenome (GOLD analysis project Ga0116147, IMG submission 89749) | Active sludge microbial communities of municipal wastewater-treating anaerobic digesters from Japan - AD_JPNHG3_MetaG | ecosystem: Engineered > Bioreactor > Anaerobic > Digestate | place...
CCGTGTAGTCGTATGCCGCGAGCGATCGAGCGCGATCCAGGGCAAACCCCGTCTGCGCCTCCGGGTTCGTGACGACGGAGCTGTACAGGTTGCGGGCAATCGCGGCACCGGGACGGTAGGTCCGGACGGTCCGGACAATCCCGTCGATGTATCGGTCGAGGGCTTCCGTCTTGAAGGCCGTCCACTTCGCGCCGAGATCCCGATCGGCCTTCAGGACCTGCGGATCCGGGGAGACGCCCCAGCGCTTGCGGAACGCCTCGACGGCGGCGGGGTGGAAGTCCTCCGTCTCGGCCAGGTAGGCGTCGTCCTGGAGCAGGATCCCGTCGAACTGCACGTGCGCCGCGAGATCCGCGAAGATCCTCTGCACCGCCTCCAGGCTCCGCGGGTCGAAGGGCGAGAGCCTGCGATACCACGACGAGGTGACCTCCGGCCCGTCTCCCTTCCACTGCCGGACCTTCAGCGCCTCGTTGAGCGCCGGGTCGGGAAGCTCGTAGGCCAGCGCCGGCATCCAGACGAAGACCTTCATCCCCCGCGATCGGATCCGGTTGACGGCGTGGCCGAGGAAGTCGAGGTCGACGGGCAGCGCGGAGTTGGCGAAGTAAACGGACTTCACGTTGCCGGTGGCCCCGGCATCGCTGAAGCCCTGCAAAAAGACGGTGTTGACCCCCATCCGCACGAGCCGGTCGAGCAGGAGCCCCAGGTTCCTGTTGCTCTCCTCCATGGAATCCCTGTTGACGACGGGGTCGAGGTCGACCTGGACGCCGCGGATGCGGAACCCCTCGCGCATCCCGCGCGCCATGGATGCCTTGAACGACTCGAGCCAGTCCAGGTGGGCCTCCATGTAGTAGCGGTTCACCCGGTCGAGCCTGCCCGCCTGCGAGTAGCCCTCGTCGAGGGTGAGCAGCATCTCGAAGCCGAGTTTCTTCGCCTCCTCGATGCCGATCTCGTTGTAGCTTCCGTAGGGCCAGGTCAGGATCGCGGGCTTCTTCCCCAGCCGGGCCGTCAGGGCATCGATGCTCGCGGCAAGGTCCTCGCGGATGCGGGCGCGGAACTCGGCCTCCGTCTCGTAGCGTCCGCTCTCGGGGAGGTAGAGGAACGCCGCCGGCGCCGGCTCGATGTTCCCGACGGGGTTCACCTGGAGCATCCGGTGCAGGCGGGCGCTGTGGGAGGCCACCGTCACGAGGCCCGAGTCGGCCACCTCGCGGATCTGCTGCCAGCTCATGAACCGCTTCGTCTTGTACGCCGACGTCTCGGGGCTGTCGATCCAGGAGGTGACGACGGAGAGCACCGCGGGGATGTCGTAGAGCCTGAGCACGGGGTAGACGAGCCGGTAGAAGCTCTCGTAGGCGTCGTCGAAGGTGATGAGCACGGCCTTTTCGGGGAGGCGCTTTGCGCCGCGCGAGGCCGCGAGGATGTCCTGCGGGCTCACGAAGGCAAACCCGTGGGTGCGCAGGTACTCGATCTGGTTGACGAAGTCCTTCCGGGAGATGTCGTCCTTCTCGACAGGCACCTCGGGGACATCGTGGTAGCACAGCGTGATGAACGTCTCCGCCGCCTGCGCGGGCGACACAGCCAGCGCAATTGCTGCGACAACCACGAGCATCAAGACCGCCATACCTGACGCCTGATGCCTGGTGCCTGATGCCTGTATTTCAGAAGTACCAGTTGAGCGTGACATAAGCCCCAACAACATGAGTGTAATCCCCATCATAGACTCTGAGATCGTAGGAAACGCCGCCCGCGACGTTGAAGGTCTTCGAGTGCTCGTAGAGCTGCTCGAAGGTGATGCCCGCCACGGGGTAGGCGCTGTATCCGTGTTCACCGCTGAACCCGGCCCGCAGGTAGACGGCGGAGGTCCACTTCTTCTCGTATCGGATGCAGTTGACCCACTGGATGGCCGAGGTCAGCAGGGCGCTCCACTCGTACTGCGGGCTGTAGTAGACCACGTCCTGCTTGGAGTAGGCGCCGAACCCCAGCGCCAGGCCTGCGCGGACCTTCCAATCGGGCGTCAGGTGGACGTTCTGGTCGTAGCGGGCCGTCCCGGATACATAGACGTTGTTGTCCGAGAACCACTGGGTCCCCACCGACGCGCCGTATTCCCGCAGGTCGCTCTCGAGGTAGAGAACGTCCAGCGATGCGCTGTCGGCCGTGATCCCCTGGGCCCGCGCCCGGATGGGCACGCCCAGGCTGAAGCTGTTGTATGCCGCCGTGATGCGCAGGGGATCCGTGGGCCACCACATCAGCCGCGTGTCGATACCGAAATCGTCGCCGTTTGCGTAATCGAACGTCAGGCCCTGCCACCAGATGAGCTCGGGCAGGACGATCCACCGGAACCCGAAGCCCAGGCGGTCCCAGTCCTCCCGGTGCCTGGTGTCGTGGTCGTCGCTCCACACTTCCTCGCGCAGGATCTGGGCGTAGAGGCTGAAGAGCGGCGTGACGGGCTTTTCCAGCGTGAGCGAGGCCCAGTATTCCGTGGCGCCGTCGAATTCCCTGATGAAGCGAAACTCGGGCTGGAGGCGCCACATGTCCTCCACCTTCAGCGTCTCCCAGAGGTCGTAGACGATCGGGTTGGTCGGGTATTTCCGATGCAACTCGCCGGCCAGGGCCCGGGCTTCATGCTTGTGGTTCAGCTCGTTGAGCGTCCATCCCAGCCCGACGAGGTTTTTGGTATCGAGGGGATCCAGGGTCCGGTTGACCTCGAACTGCTCCAAGGCCCGGCGCGGCCAGTGCCGCCAGAGATAGGTGTGGGCCAGTCCCGAGCGCAGGCCCGTATCGGAGGCCGCCTCGGCCAGGTAGTAATCGAAGTAGGCCTGGCCTTCCTTCAGCCGGTCCCTGTAGAGGAGGAACCAGCCTTTCGTGGAGATGAGGCTGTTGGAATCGGCCAGGTAGCGCTGGCGGGCCAGGATCGATTCGTCCCATGCCAGGGCCTTCTTTTCCTTTTCCACGATGGCATCGAGCCGCTCGATGGTCTGCTCGGCCTTCTCCCACTGCCGGAGATCCGTGTAGACGTAGTAGAGCCCCATCGTGGCCGTGAAGCTTTCGGGTTCGGCCTCGAGGACTTTGCGGTAATAGATTTCGGCCTCCTCGGGCCTGTGCAGGTAGAGGTGCGCGTCGGCCACGGCCTGGTTCACCCACCAGGGGACGGGCTCACCGGACTGCCGGTAGATGTCGAACTGCCTCAGGGCGTCCTGCATCCGGTCCTTCTGCCGGAGGGCGGAAATGTAGTCCCCGCGGGCCCGGAGATTGCCGGGATCCTTCAGGAGGACCGCCTCGATCTCGGCGATGGCCTCGTCGACGAGCCCCCAGCGGAGCTTCGTCACGGCCCGGTCGAGCTCGAGGGAGCGAAGCTGATCCGGACGCCCCGCGGAGCCTTCCCTGGCAACCGCAAGGGCCTCGAGGCTTGCGCCGTACTGCTCCAGGAGGGCCGTCTTGACGGCATCCAGCGCCGGCGCGGGGAGCTGCCCCGTCTTCTTCGCCTCCAGCCACGACGCGTAGGCGCCGGCGCCGTCGCCCAGCCGCATCTGCGTGTAGACGACGCCCTTGAAGGCCTCCTCGTCCGCCCGGTCGTAGGACAGGCCGAGCCGGTACAGCTCGAGCGCCTTCGGGTATTCCCTCAGTTCGTAGTAGGCCTTGGCCATGTGGCGGGGAAGGTAGCGGATCTGCCGGAGTTCCGTCCCGCGGGGGGCGTAGAACTCCACGGCCTTCTGGTACACCCCCGTCCAGACCAGGCACAGGGCGTAGTCGGCCTGGAGATGCCGGTCGCCGGGCAGTGCCTGCAGGGCCTTCTCCAGAAGGGGGAGCGCCTCGCCGTTGCGGCCCTCACGGATCCGTTCCAGGGCCTCCCGGTAGTCTTCCCTCGCCTGGACCGCAGGGTCCGCAGGGACGGGGGATTCCGGGGAAGCGGCAGAAACGGGAAACGGCAGGATTGCAAGAACGAGGGTTATAACAAGGGCTGCTAGTCCAGCTCTTTTCGGCATAAGGTTCCCGATGTCGGACGCTCTTTGATTCGGTTCGCGGTTCTGTGTCTCACGTGAAGACCTGCTCGATCATGCGCGTTGGCATTATACCGCAAAGCATGCAATCAAGATGCCATTTTGGCATATTCGCGGCAGCCTCGGAACGCAAAGGTCCCTCCCGTTCCGCCAAAACCACGAAATTTCAACGTTCTGATGCACGGGGAAAAAGAAGGCGGCAGCCCCTCACTTTCCCGACGGTCCCCCGCCGGGGCTCCTCCTTCACGGACGGGTCCGGACTGCGAAGCGTCAAATTACCAGAAAATCCGAGGGGACGCAACGGGTTATCACCGACGGGTGTCGGGGACCCGTCCACGCCGAACTTCCGCCTGTTCGCCAAGGGCAATTTATGGTAGATGATCGTTCAACCCTCTGGAACCGGAATCCACGGTTCGTTTTCCACAAGGAATCAAACGCAGGAAAGGAGTTTCAGCGATGCAGGCTTTGTTTACTCTCACACCGGCGGAATCGAAGAGGCTCATCGGGAAGGGCATTGCGGCCTTGCCCGAGGTGCAGAACGCGAAGGCGAACGGCTATGTCCTCGTGAGCCGCGGCTCCACGACGGCTTACTGCCTCGAGGAGATCACGGGCGAGAAGATCGAAAAGGAGCGCTACCTGGCGGGACAGACCATCCGGGGCACCTTGTGCGTTCTCGACGCCGGAGACCGCGCCAGGCCCGTCACCCTCCACAAGGGGGAGGCCCTGGCCGTGGAGCCCACGTCCGTGGCGGACAAGCTGGGCCCCGGCGACATCGTCATCAAGGGAGGCAACGCGCTCGACGCCTTCGGAAACGTGGGCGTCATCATGGTCAATCCGGCGGGCGGGACCATGGGCTCCTTCTACATGGGCATGAAGGCCCGCGGTCTTGAAATCATCTACACGGTGGGCCTCGAGAAGCTTGTCCCCTCCGTGGAGGAGGCGGCGCGTTACGGCGGCACGATGATGATCGGCAAATCGATCGGCTGCAAGGCCGGCCTGGCCTGCGTCGCCGACGGCCGGGTCTTCACGGAGATCGACGCGCTGGAGGCCCTCTTCGACGTGGCGGCCGTCCACTTCGCCTCCGGCGGCTGGGGAGGGGCCGAGGGCAGCGTCACGCTGATCGTCGAGGGGCCCGATGCGGAAGTGGGCAAGTGCATGGACTTCATCGAGACGAAGATCAAGGGCGAGCCGGCCCTTCCCGGCATCAAGAGCCCCTGCAAGACCTGTCCGGTCGGCGCCTGCAGCTTCAAGGGCAAGGACGACACCGACCTTCCGGGCTACCTGAAGTAATCGGCGCGGGGGCCGGCCCTCGCGGCCGGCCCCTTATGCACCCCCCCCCGGAACTTGCCTTCGGATTCAACCGGGCCTGCATGGATCGGAGCGCATCGAACATGGACGATTACACGGAGAAACCGAAAAACTGGAAGGACCTGCCGCCGGAGGAACTCGCCGCGTTCATGACCCGCAAGAGCGAGGGGTACCTGCCCGCGCTTCTCGGGTTCACGCTCACCTCGGTGACGAAGGACCGCGTCGCGGCCCGCATGCCGGTCGAGAAACACCACCTGGCCCCGAACGATTACCTCCACGCGGCCTCCGTCATCACGCTGGCCGACACGGTCTGTGGCATGGCGACGATCGTCAACCTGCCCGAAGGCGCCGGGGGATTCACGACGATCGAGCTGAAGACCAACTTCCTCGGCACCACCCGCGAAGGCTTCATCTGCTGCGAGGGAACGCCCGCCCACATCGGAAGGCGCACCATGGTCTGGGACGCCCGCGTGTGGGACGAAAAGACCGGACGGGACATCGCCCTGTTCCGATGCACCCAGATGATCCTGCCGAAGAAGGCGTAAGCCATGGCTACGTTCACACTCGCAGAAGCCACGATTGCCGATGTCCACAAGGCCTTCAAGTCGGGCGAGCTGACGGCGAAAAAGCTCGTCGAGATGTACCTGAAACGCATCGAGGCCTATGACCAGAAGGGACCGAAGCTCAACGCCGTCATCTATGTCAATCCCAGGGCCCTGGAAGAGGCCGCCGCGCTGGACGCGAAGCTCGAGAAGTCCGGCCCCGTGGACCCGCTCCACGGCATCCCCGTCCTGCTCAAGGACAACGTGGACACGGAGGACATGCCGACGACGGCCGGGTCGCTGAGCCTCAAGGGATACATCCCGCCCTACGATGCCACCATCACGAAGCAGCTCAAAGATGCGGGCGCCATCATCATCGCCAAGGTGAACCTGCACGAATTTGCCGTGTGGGGCGAGTCGGTGAGTTCCATCCTGGGGCAGACCCTGAACCCCTATGACCTCACCCGGACCCCCGGCGGCTCGAGCGGCGGCACGGGCGCCGCCCTGGCGGCCAACTTCGGCATCCTCGGCATCGGCACCGACACGGTGAACTCCATCCGCTCCCCCTCGTCGGCCAACAGCATCGTGGGCATCCGCCCGACGATCGGTATGGTCAGCCGCTACGGCGTTATCCCCTACTCCTTCACGCAGGACGCTGCAGGCCCCATGGCCCGGACCGTCACCGACGCAACGAAGATGCTCAACGTGCTGACCGGATTCGACCCGGGCGACCTCGCGACGGCCTGGAGCGTGGGGTATATCCAGAAGGACTACACCAAGTACCTCAAGAAGGACGGCCTCAAGGGCAAGCGCATCGGCGTCCTCCGGAGCTTCTTCGGCACCCAGCCCATCCACGAGGAAGTCAACGCCGTGACGAACAAAGCCATCGAGGACTGCAGGAAGATGGGCGCCACGATGGTCGAGCTCGACACGCCGGACGTCGACTCCGGGGAGATCGCGGGCGAGATCAGCGTCCACCTCTACGACCTGAGGCCGGACCTGGACTCGTACCTGGGCGACCCGAAGACCAAGACCCCCGTGAAATCCCTCGAGCAGATCATCGCCTCGGGCAAGTATCACCCCGGCATCGAGAAGAACATCAAGGAGGCCATGGCCCTGAAGCGCGACGGCGGCTACTATGAGCGGCTTGTGAAGCGCACGAAGCTGCAGGACCGCGTCATGGCGATCATGGCCGAGCAGAAGCTCGACGCCCTCATCTTCCCGCACCAGAAGCGGCCCGTCGTCCCCGTGGGCGGCACCCAGGTGGAGCGCAACGGGAGCCTGGGATCCGTGACGGGCTTCCCCTCCATCGTGGTGCCCGGCGGGTTCACGAAGCCCACCGAGACGGCGAAGATCGGCGTGCCCGTGGGGATCGAGTTCCTCGGGCGGCCCTGGGCGGAGGGACTGCTCGTCGAGATCGGCTACGCCTACGAGCAGGGCACGAAGAACCGCCGCCCGCCCCCGACGACGCCGAAGCTCGCCGGCGAGATGTAATCTGCTTGGAAAGGAAATCAACCCATGGACAAAAGCGGCTACACCCTCCTGCCCAATCGCGAGGATCATTGCTGCTTCGGATGCGGACCCGCAAACACTCAGGGCCTGCGGATGCAGTTCTACACCGACGGTGAAACGGTCGTCTCGTGGCTCACCGTGCCCCCGCACCTGTGCGGCTGGAGCAACCTGGTTCACGGCGGAATCCTTTTCACCGCGCTCGACGAGGTCATGGGCCGCGCCATGATCTATCTGCTCCGGCGATTTATCCTCACCAAGACGATGACCATCGAGTACCTCAAGCCCGTGCCTCACGGCCGGGAGATCAAGGTGGAGGGGCGGGTCCTCGAGGTCCGCAGCGAGCGCGAGGCCACGGCCGAGGGTATCATCGTAAACGACGCGGGGGAGCTCTGCACGCGGGCCACCGGGCTCTGGGCCACCTTCGCCCCCGATGCGGCCCGGAAGCTGGGCGTGGCCGATGAGGAGACCTTCCGCTGGTTCGAGCAGACCGTGGGAACGAAGCGGTGAAGACGGGCTTCAGGAGTAACGGCTGAGCCGGAAATGGGGATTGTTCCCCCTCATCTCATTTCCGTTCGATGGGTTCGCGGTCCTGAGCCTGTCGAAAGGCTCTCCCGCTAAGGGAGAGGACGATTATTGAAAAGAGGGGTTTTCGCGGGTGCGTTCTACAATCGGACGGTTGTGTGGTAGTTTCAACCAAACGGTCCCAGGAATGCGCCCATGGCCCTGATCATTGAAGGCGGGCTCGATCTGCCGCTTCCGCGCATGGTTTCCGTGCGCCAGAAGTTCCCCGGCGAACGGATTGCCGACATCCCGGGGGAAATCTCCGGGCTCTTCCGCCGGGACGGAAGGACGTCGCGTATCCGCGCGGGCAGCCGGATCGCCGTGGCCGTTGGGAGCCGCGGGATCCATGCCATCGATTGGATCACCCGGACCGTCATCGACGGGCTGAGGCGCCTGGGCGCAAGCCCCTTCATCGTTCCCTCCATGGAAAGCCACGGCGGGAGGGACAGAGAGAACTCCTGGCCCGCTTCGGGGTCACGGAAGAGACCATGGGCGTGCCTGTCGTTTCCTCCATGGAGACCGTCCGGGCAGGCTCCCTCGAGGACGGCACGCCGGTCTGGCTGGACCGGGAGGCGATCCTGCTGGCTCTCAAGATCTGCGCCCGCGTTCGTCACCCGCAGAGCCGCATCGTCTCGATCCGCAACACCCTTGCCCTCGAGCGTATCCGGGTCCCGGAGCCGCTCCTGGCGGAGCTCAAGGACCACCCGCAGATCGAGGTCGAAGGGGACCCCTCAGCCATGCCCTTCGACGGGGAGGGGAATCTTCTCTATTGAGGAAGGGGCCGTGGGGTGCCTGCGGCTCTCTTATCCCCGGACCAGCTCCGAGTACGCCCCCTGGAGTCGGCGTGTCACGACGCCGGGCACGCCCGTGCCCACGGGCCGGCCGTCGAGCCGGATGACCGGTGTGATCTCCTTGTTCGTGCCCGTGATGATGATCTCGCTGGCCCGCTTCAGTTCCTCGCCCCGGAATGCCTGCTCCTTGCACACGATGCCGAGTTTGCGGCACAGCTCCATCACCACGGCGCGGGTAACCCCGGGGAGGACGAAGGGGCCCAGCGGGTGCGTCTGAAGGTGCCCGTTGAAGACGGCAAACACGTTCGTGTGCGTCCCTTCGGTAACGACGCCGTCCCGCATGAAGATGGCCTCCTCGGCCCCCTTTTCTTTCGCCTGCTGAACGGCCAGGACGCTGCCCATGAGGCCGATGGTCTTGATGTCGCAGCGCGACCAGCGGAACTCGGGGACGAGGATGGCCCCCACGCCCCTTTCGCGCATCTCCGCGGTCGACGGGGCCTGGGAGATGAGGATCATCGTCGTTGCGGCGACCGGCGGATCGGGGAAGGTGTGCTTGCGGGGCGCCACGCCTCGGGTCACCTGGAAGTAGAGAATGCTGTCCGTCGTCTCGAGCCCGTTGCGGGCGATGAGCTGCGCACCGGCAATGGCGAGATCGGCCACGCCAGGGAAATCGATGCGCGTCTCCTTCAGGTTTCTGGCCAGCCGGTCCATGTGCTCGGCCATCTTGAAGGGTTTTCCGCCGTAGGCGCGGACGACCTCGTACACCCCGTCGGCAAACAGGAAGCCCCGGTCATCGGGCGAGATGCTGATTTCCTCCCTGCGCTGGACGCTGCCGTTGAAATACGCGAACATCGCCGCCGCCCCTTACTGTCTTGCCTTCTCGTTTTCGATCATCTTCGCAAACCGCTTCATGCCCTCCTCGATCTGGGCCGGTGTGGCCATGCTGAAACTCGCCCGCATGCAGTTCTTCAGGCCCCCCGTCGTGGAGAAGCCGATTCCCGGCACGAGCAGGACGCCGAGAGCCACGCCGTCTTTTTCCACCATACGGTCCGTGTCGTACCCTTCGGGCAGCTCGAACCAGATGAACATGCCCTCGTTGGGGATGTTGTAGCGGACCCCGGCGGGGAGGTGTTTCCGGGCGGCCTCGACCATGGCGTCGCGGTTGGCCCGGTAGAAGCGGCAGTTCTCCCGGATGAGGGCCCGGAACTCCTCGTGGGAGTGGTTGGCCATAAACCCCGTCAGCAGCGACTGGTCCATGGCGCTCGTGTGCAGGTTCGTGCCCTGCTTGTAGAGCTGGAAGAACCCGATGATCTCCGACGGTCCCGAGGCGTAGCCGAGTCGAAGCCCCGGCGCGAAGACCTTGGAGAAACTGTCGAGGCGCACGACGCGGCCCTCGCGGTCCAGGGACTGGAGCGTCGGGAGGGGATCGCGGTCCCCGAGCTGCACGAGCTGGTACGGGTCGTCCTCGAGAACGGGTAGGTCGAAGCGCGAGGCGATCTCGAGCAGGTGCCGCCTGCGTTCCGCCGACAGGGCCACGCCGGCCGGGTTGTGGCCATTGGGGACCTCGTAGATGAACTTCGGCATGGCCTGCCCGGCCTTCCGTCGGGCGTCGAGGATCTTCTCGAGATCGATCGTCTTCATCCCCTCCGCGTCGATGGGAACGGGGATGAAGTTCTCCGTGAAGGCCCGGAAGGCGCCCAGGGCGCCCGGGTAGGCCGGCTCGGAGAGAACGACGGCGTCCGACCGGTCCAGGAAGAGATAGGCCATGATGTGGAGCCCCTCTTGGGCCCCTGTGAGGACCTGGATCTGCTCGGGCTTCAACTCGACCCCGTCCTTCGCCCTGTGCCAGGCGACGAGGTGAGGCTTGAGCTCGGCATGGGCGTCCGTGGGCCCGTACTGGCAGGCCAGGTCCATGGCGTTGTCCCGGATGGTAAGACGCCTGCCGCTCTTGAAGACGACCTCCATGGCCTCGAAGGCGAAGGTTCTTGCGTTCGGATAGCCTCCCCCGAGGGATACCATCCCGGGCAGGCGCATCAGGGGGACGAGCTTGCGGATCGGCGAGGGGGAAAGCCCCTTCGTGCGTTCGGCCATGAGTCGCTTGAAATCCATGGGGTCTCCTGAAAAGAAAAATCAAATCCTCCCCAACCCCCCTGTTCGAAAGGAGGGAGTCAAGATCTCCTCCTTTGGGAAAGGAGATCGAGGGGGTTCAGTTAAGGATCCATCCGCCCGGATCCGGGTTAAACAGCCGCGGGAGCGGTCCGGGGTGGTCCGCTCCCGCGCTGCCGGTCATCACATTTCGTGTACGGGCGATCCTTCAACGGTCTACTTGAGAACGCCCTTCTCCTTGTAGTACTTGATCACGCCGGGGTGCAGCGGGATCGAGAAGCCGTTGACGGCCGTCTTGAGGTCGATGCTCTTGCCCTTCTCGTGCACCTTCACCACGTCGGCCTTCTTGTCGAAGAGGGTCTTGATCATCTTGTAGACCAGATCGTCGGGCAGCTCCGCCTGGACGCACAGGGTGGCGAGCGACCCCGTCGTCACGACGTCATAGTCGATGCCCTTGTAGGTCCCCTTGGGGATGACCGTGGCGGCCGAGAAGAAGGGGTACTTCTTGACGATCTCGGCGATGTTGGCGCGGTCGATCGACAGGATGTTGATCTTGTGCTGCGTGCCGATGTCGATAATGCTGGAGTTGGGCGCGCCGGCGTCCACCATGACGGCGTCGACCTGGCCGTCCTTCAGCAGCTCCATGGCGGGGCCGTAGGCCAGGTACTGGGCCTTGATGTCGCTGAAGGGGACCCCGTAGCTCTCGAGGACGATCTTCATGTTCAGCACGCTCGAGCTTCCCTGGATTCCGCAGGCCACCTTCTTGCCCTTGAGGTCCTTGTAGGTCTTGATCCCCGAATTGGCTTTCACGACCGTCTGGATCGTGTTGGGGTACAGCGCGATGAAGCCGCGGATGTTCTGCACCGGGCCGCTCTTGAAGTATTCCTCGCCCTTGTAGGCCCAGTCGGCCACCAGGGACTCGACGAAGCCGATCTCCATCGTCTTGTTCTTGATGTGGCGGGCGTTCTCCACGGAGCCGCCCGTCGCCTCGGCCGACACGTTGAGGCCGATGCCCGCGTTGGTCCAGACCTTGGCGATGGCCACGCCGAGCGGATAGTAGGTGCCGCTCATGGCGCCCGTCCCGAAGGAAATGTTTTTCGTCTGCGCGTGGCCGGCGGCCGGCAGGCCCAGCGCGATGGCGAGAAGCGCCGTCAGGCAAAACAGGGTCATCTTGTTCAAACGCATGTCCATGAAACCTCCTTTTTGAAATTTTCGTCCGCCCGGCTTGCCCGGGCGTTTCCTTCGTCCCCTTGTATCCTATTCTCCCCTTTTTGTCACGCGGCGGGCCCGTATGCCGCGCCCTTCGCCGTCTTTCGCTGCCACAGGTAAATGCCGACAAGGAGAGCGAGCCCGATGGCGTCTGTCATCCAGCCGGGCGTGATGAGAAGAACCCCCGCCGCAAGCAGGCCGAAGCGCTCCCAGACCGCGCAGAGGCGGTGCAGGTAGTTCCCGACGAAGGCCGACAGGGCGACCACGGCCAGTGCCGTCGACGGGATCATCATGGCCATGTCCTCCACCGGGCCCCGCAGGATGAGCCCCGGATGGTAGACAAAGAGAAAGGGCACGATGAAGCCCACGATGACGTTGCGCGTGGCGATGACGCCCGTTTTCATGGGGTCCCCCTTCGCGATGCCCGCCGCCGTGTAAGCCGCCAGGGCCACGGGGGGGGTGATGTCGGCGAAAACACCGAAGTAAAAGACGAACATGTGCGCCGTGAGCACCGGCAGGCCCAGGGCGACGAGGGCCGGCGCCGCCACGGAGGCCTGGACGATGTAGTTGGCCGTCGTCGGCAGGGCCATGCCGAGAACCAGGGAAGCCACGGCCGTGAACATCAGCGCCAGGATCAGGTGCCCCTGGGAGATCTGCTCGATGAGGTTGGCGAACTTGATCCCGAGTCCCGTCATGCTCACGGTGCCCACGATGATGCCGGCGCAGGCGCAGGCCGCGGCGATCCCGACGGTGTTTCGCCCGGCCGCGACCAGCGACTCCCAGAAGACCGTCGGCCCGATCCGGGTCGAGGCCTTGATCAGGCTCAGGACGATGAGCATACCCATGGCCGAGAAGGCGGCGCGTGCCGGGCTGAACCCCATGGTCAGCACGACGATCAGGGTGATCACGGGGAATATGAAGATCCATCCGTCGGAGAGCACTTTCGACGTTTTGGGGATCTCCTCCTCGGGCATCCCTTCCATGCCTGTCCGGCAGGCCTCGAAGTGGACGTTCATGAACAGGCTCAGGTAATACAGAATGGCCGGGACGATCGACAGAACCACGATGGTCAGATAGGGCGTGTGGGTGAATTCGGACATGATGAAGGCCGCCGCGCCCAGGATGGGGGGCATGATCTGCCCGCCCGTTGCCGCCGCCGACTCGACGCCGCCGGCGAATTCGGCGCGGTAGCCCACGCGCTTCATCAGCGGGATCGTGAAGGTCCCCACGGTGGCCACGTTGGCGATGCTGCTGCCGGAGATCATCCCCATGAGGCCGCTGGCGATGACGGCGATCTTCGCCGGGCCGCCGCGGAGCCTCCCCGCGAGCGACACGGCAAGATTGATGAAGAACTGCCCGCCGCCGCTTCTCTCCAGGAAGGTGCCGAAAAGGATGAAGAGGAAGACGATGGTCACCACGACGCCCAGGGGGATGCCGAAGACCCCCTCGGTGGTCATGTACATCTGGTTGAGGATCCGGTGGATGTCATAGCCCCGGTGGCTGAAGTTGCCCGAGATCTGGTTCCCGAAGTAGGCGTAGAGCAGAAACATCCCGGTGACGATGGGCAGGGGCCACCCGATGGCGCGGCGGGTGGCGTCGAGCACCATGACGACGCACAGGGCCCCGAAGACCTTGTCGATGTCGTTCATGTCGCCCATGCGGTTGACGAGATCCTCGAAGTCCCAGAGGACATAGGCGCAGACGACGATGGAGAGGGCCGCCCACAGCCAGTCGATCCAGGCCAGGGCCTTCCTCTTCGAAAACAGGGGGTACTGCATGAAGATGATGAAGAGGCACAGCATCAGCACGCCCGCCCGCTGCATCATCGCGGGAAGCGGGTAGAAGAGCATGGTCGAGACGATGAAGAGGGTGATGCCGGCCCCGCCCGCGGCGATCAGGCCGCGCACAATGCGGTTGCCTGCGTCGAATGTCGTTGCCTTTTCCTCGGACAGGATCTCTGCCGGCTTGTCGGACATGGACTCTCCTTCCACAGACGGGCGCCGGCTTTGCGCTGGTTCCGCGGGGCCGTCGTCCGGGATATTCCGCTTGGATTTTGCCTGCAGCGGCGGGACGCGCCCGGACACCCTCCTGGGCCCGTCCCTGTCTTGCGTCCCTTGTCTCAGGTCCCCCCGGACCCGGATCCCGCCTGTTCGTCCGGGCGTTGGGACCGGAGAACGGTGAGCGAGGCATCGAGGCTCAGAAGGTGCCGCCGCACGGCCTCTTTCGCCCGGGAGGGATTTCGCTCCCGAAGGGCGTCGAGGATCTCCGCATGCTCCTGGTCGGTCGTGACGTTCTTCCCCCTCCAGTCGAGGAGGCGGAAACGGACGATCTGGATGTGTGCGTTGAGGTTGCGATAGATATCCAACAGGCGCCGGTTGCCCAGGATCTCGAAGAACAGCAGGTGAAACTGGCTGTCGCGCTCCATGTAGGCCTTGTAGGCGTTCGCGTCGTTCACCTCGGCGCCGAAGGCGATCATCTGTCGGAAGAGTTCTTCGAACCGCGCGAGGTGCCCGTCCGTCAGGGATGCGGTGATGGCCTCCACGGCGGCAGTTTCCAGGATGACACGGGTCTGCAGAATCTCATGGATGTCCTCGAGGGTCACATCCTTTACATAGATGCCCTTGCGGGGAACGACCTCGACGAGACCCTCGCCCGCCAGACGGAACAGGGCGTCTTTGATGGGCGTCGGGCTCACGCCCAGCATCTCGCTCAGCTGGCCGAGGTTCAGGTTGTAACCAGGGGGGTAGTTATAGTTGATGATGTTGTTCTTGATGTAACTGTAGACCTTTTCGTTGATGTTGGTCACATCGATCAGCGTGGACTGCTGTTCTGCGGCCATCCGCTCTCTCTCCCGCTCTCCCATGCAAAGCCCGCGAGTCTCGTTCTCCGGGAGTGCCGTCCCGTCCCGCTCCTTGAGACGAGGCATGCCATGAAATCTATAATTTCAGATTAAGGGTCCTTGCTAGCATGGCGTTGCGCCGAAAGCAAGCGCTTTTTTATAATGAGTGGACAGAACTGCGCTGCAATTTATAATTAACAATATCAAGTATTTACGAAAATTTGCGCGTCAAAAAAAGCCTTGACACCTCTTGCCGGAGGGTGTATCAAGCCATCCTGAATACAAAATTTCAGATTGATGATTTCTGTTCGACCGCCGCAGGCTGGAAAGCATGAAAAAGGGTGCCGACCGTTGAAATATCCAGTGCTTCTGTCTGAGCCGATCTCCCCGATCGGAATCGGTATCCTGGAGAGCGCAGCGAGGGTCCTCATTGGGCCCTCGCCCTCCGATTCGGACCTGATGCCTCTCATCGTGAGCGCAGACGCCCTTCTCATCCGCAGCACCAGCCTCAGCCGCTCCGTCATGGAGGCAGGGAAAACCCTGAAAGTCATCGGCCGTCACGGCATCGGAATCGACAACATCGACGTGGCCGCCGCCACGAGCCTGGGAATCCAGGTGGTCAACGCGCCCGGGGCGAACACCAATGCCGTTGCCGAGCATGCCCTGCGGGCCATCATGCATTGCGCCAAGAATTTCAACAGCGCCGAGAAGGCCCCCCGGGAGGGCCGCTTCGCCGTCTCGGCCTCTCTGCCGGGGCTCGTTCAGAAGATGGGCTACAACACCCTGGAGCTCAAGGCCAAGACGCTGGGCCTCGTCCGGTTCGGCCGGATCGCGCGCCGTCTCGCGGAACTGGCGCATTCTCTCCAGATGGACGTCAAGGCCTGCGACCCCCTGGCGGACGACGGGGTGTTCCAGACCACGCCGTGAGCCGCATGCGCACCCTCGAGGAAACGATCCGGGAGACGGATTTCGTTTTGCTGCATGTCTCACACATGAAGGAGACGCACCACCTCGTGGGCGAGACGCAACTGGCCCTGATGAAGAAGGCAGCCTTTCTGATCAACACATCCCGCGGGGGAATCGTCGACGAGGCGGCCCTGTTTCGGGCGCAAGGAAAAGAGCATCGCGGGGGCGGCGCTGGACGTCTTCGAGAAGGAGCCGCCGCCAGCGGATTTGCCCTTCTTCGAACTCGAGAACGTGATGGCGGCCCCCCACATGGCGGCCATGACGGACCCGGCGCTCGTCAACATGGCCGTGGACGTCTCCCGGGGGATCCTGGAGGCCGGTAGGGCAAGAAGCCCGGGTTTCTGGCCAACCCCGAGGTGCGGGATAGAAGAAGGGCGTGAGGCGAAGGGCAGATCGCTTTTTCTTTGCCTTCAGCCCTTAGCCGGTTCCATAACAGTCTCTGTTGAAAGGAAATGACCTTGGGTAAAGAAATTCGCTTAATGCAGGGCAATCAGGCCATCGCGGAAGGGGCGATCTACGCCGGGGCGAGGTTCTACGCGGGCTACCCCATCACGCCGTCCTCGGAGATCGCCGAGGAGTGCTCGAAAAAGCTGCCGAAACTAGGCGGCGTCTACATCCAGATGGAAGACGAGATCGCCTCCATCGCCGCCGTCATCGGCGCCTCGCTGGCCGGGGCCAAGTCGTTCACGGCCACCAGCGGCCCGGGCTTTTCGCTGATGCAGGAAAACCTGGGACTGGCCGTCATGGGCGAGGTGCCCTGCGTGGTCGTCGACGTGCAGCGCGCGGGTCCGAGCACGGGGCTTGCGACGCGGCCGGCCCAGTCGGACATCATGCAGATCCGATGGGGCCGCCACGGGGACCAGTCGGTCATCGCTGTGCCCCGCAAGCGTCCGCGAGTGTTTCACGCTGACCGTGACGGCCTTCAACTTCGCCGAACGATACCGGGTGCCCGTCGTGCTGATGCCCGACGAGATCGTCGGCCACATGCGCGAGAACGTCGAGGTGCCCGCCCCGGGCGAGTTGGAGGTCGTCGACCGCAAACGGCCGTCGGGGTCTCCCGCGGACTACAAGCCCTTCAAGGCCGACGAGGACGGCGTGGCGCCGCTTGCCGCCTACGGCGGGGAGTACGTCTTCCACGTCTCGAGCTCCATGCACGGGCTCGACGGCTACAGCAACAACGATCCGGCCAATGCGGCCTGGCGGGTCAGGCAGCTCCACGAAAAGATAGACCGCCACCGCGACGAGATCGTGCTGACAAAGAGCTTCGACACGGACGACATGGATGTGCTGCTCGTGACCCTGGGGGCGACGACCCGCTCGGGGCGCGCCGCGGCCATCGAGGCCCGAAGACAGGGCGTGCGGGCCGGCGTTCTTCAGCTGCAGACCGTCTGGCCCTTCCCGGACCGGGAAGTGGCCGAGTTGGGCAGGCGTGCGAAGATGGTCGTTGTGCCGGAGATGAACTACTCGGGACAAGTCGCCGGCGAGGTCCGCAAGGCCGTTGGCCCCGACATGGACCTGCGGCGGGTCAATCGATACAACGGGACGATCATCACCCCCCAGGATATCCTGGCCGTGATGCTCGGCGCGAGATAGAAAGGAGGCGGGCGTGGCACACGCAACGGGAACGAAATACCTCAAGGGCGGGATCCTCCCGCACATGTGGTGCTCGGGCTGCGGAATCGGCACCATGCTCGGGGCCCTGCTGCGGGCCTTCGAGGAGCTCGGCTACACGACGACGGACACGGTCGTCGTCACGGGCATCGGCTGCACGGGCAAGGCCGATGACTACATGATCACCAACGCCCTGCACACCACCCACGGCCGCGCCCTGGCTTACGCCACGGGCATCAAGGCCTACAACCCGAAGCTCAACGTGGTGGCGATCATGGGCGACGGCGACGGCGTGACCATCGGCGGCAACCACTTCATCCACGCCTGCCGCCGCAATATCGACCTGACAGCGATTATCCTCAACAACTTCAACTTCGGCATGACGGGCGGTCAGGTCTCGGGCACGACACCTCCCCAGCGCTACACCAGCACGACGGCCTACGGCAACCCCGAGCGCGATTTCGACATCTGCGCCCTGGCCGAATCGGCGGGGGCCAACTACGTGGCCCGCTGCACCCCCTACCACGGCTGGGAGATGAAGGAAAACATGAAGGAGGCCCTCACGAAAAAGGGCTTCTCGGTCGTCGAGGTCGTGAGCCCCTGTCCCACGCACTTCGGACGCCACAATGAGATGAAGGAAACCCCGGACATGCTGCACTGGCTGCGGGACCGGGCCATCGCCATCGAAGAGTACCGGCGGCTGCCGGAGGAGAAGCGCGCGGATCGACTTGCGATCG
>Ga0116147_1002564_pt1 | contig 18132 bp, 21 predicted proteins | sample AD_JPNHG3_MetaG_FD_89749 | JGI IMG/M metagenome (GOLD analysis project Ga0116147, IMG submission 89749) | Active sludge microbial communities of municipal wastewater-treating anaerobic digesters from Japan - AD_JPNHG3_MetaG | ecosystem: Engineered > Bioreactor > Anaerobic > Digestate | place...
AATAAACTGGTCAGCGCAATTGTTTAATACGTTTTCTGTCTTGTTTTTATACGCTTGATTTTTGCCAAATATTTCATCAATAACATATTCTCTTGCTATATTCCGTGATGAAAATATTTCAGCAACTTCTGAACCACCAAATCCATTTTCTTGATAAACTACATATACTTTCATATTTTCTTTCCATTTAATTGTTCAACAAATTTAAAATCAGAAGTCCATTTATATTCATAATTTTCTTCTGGTATTGTGGTTAGTATTGATGTCCCTGTCCACCAATAATAGCCATTGATTTTAGATAATTGATATACTTTCATTTTTTTGTCAATTTTATTATGATACAATTCATTATTATTTAAAAATACGTGGATGAACCAATGTGTTAATTCGTGCAACAGTATTAATATCGTTTTTCCCCACCCTAATTTATTTCGTATCCAAATTGTTTTTGTGTATGGATGATATGCAGCAATATCACTACTTATAATCCACTGTGGTATTTCATCAACAAATTTAACTTTAGGAAATAACTGGCGGTAACACCGCATAAAACCAATAAAGGCTTTAGTGGGTAATTTCAGCATCGTAGCCCGTTCAAACCGTGTTGTATTTTGATAGTTCATTTCTCGCATTCCTTTACTGGTCTTATGCAAACCGTTTTTTTGTACAGATAAATTATAAATTCTTCTATTTCCATAGCTTTAAATTTAAAGGTTAATATTTACCAATTTAAGTTATAGTTTTTTAAGTTTTTCAGGCCAAAATTCTCCTGAAATATTATATTCCCCTGTTTGTCGTAATAGCTCCAGAGGCCAACTCGTTCGCCTCTTAGATAATTTCCAGAACAATATAGTTTGCCGTCGTCGTCCGAATAACATTTCCAAAAACCTGAAGGTATGCCGTTTATACATTTACCTTCAGAAGTTAATACTCCACTGTCCCAATTATATTGTTTACGGTAAGTTACTTTTTTTATTTCGCCATTGATAACAGTTGTCCCAATATATTCATCTTTGGCGATATAACAAAGGTCAGGATAAGGTTTTTTAGATACAATACCTTTAACAGTTTTTGACTGTTCCATAACATTTGTTTCCATAGCTTTAAATTTAATAGGTTAATAATGTGTTTTTACTTGTTCTTTTTCTCTTTAGAGTTTAAAGAGAGAAATAAAAGACTTCAGAAGTCCTGCAATCATTAAGATTACAAAAAGGACTAATATTAATTGTAGTGTTTTCATAGCTTTAATTTTTTTATAGGTTTAACATCACAACAAAGATACATATAATAAATAATACAAAACAATGACATTTGTCATATTTTTGAAATTTTAACAAAACTTTAACATTTCTTTAACATTTCTTTAACACTTCAAAATAGTAACTTATTCATAATCAAATAAATCACAAATTTTGAGTTTTTCCAGAAATTCATTATCGTTATATATAGAGAGAAGTGTATGGCAGGGAAAGCGTGAAAGAAGTTGTTTTATTTTTCTTTCGTTGCGTGCCGTTAATTCAATCGTTAAATCATTAACTTTTATAATTATCATATTGATTTTTAATTATTTATACAAATAAAGCAAAGAAATAATTAAAAAACAATGATAATTATCACGTCTTTGTAATACGTTTCTTTGTCGCTTCATATAATTGAATCTTAATGTATTCAGCTAATTCAGTGACGAATTGGATGCCGGTTGGAGTAATCATAATATAACGAGCACGTCCTCGAGGGGCTGCCAAATAGTGTGCGATGCGAGCAGGAGGGTTTTTAATTCGTTTTATGTAGTTTTTTTCAATTAATTTTCGTGTTATAGTGCTATACGTTACTCTGTCTAATAACATATATTCCCGTAGTTCTGTTATTGTTGTATATCCTTTGCCCTTGTCTGTAAGGTAATAAATCAATGATAATACATATAATTGATTAGATGTTATATTATAGTGTTTACATAAGCCGGAGATGAGCCACTGCAAATAGAGCAGCCCTTCTCGTCCCTTAAAATAAGCGTACTGAAAAAAGTGATTATAGATACCTCGTAATATACGAGTAAATAGAGAGTGTTGAGAGGAGGGCAGGGACGTGTATAGTTGTGCTAATTCTTTTGTAAGTTTTATCTCATTCATTTTATTTTATTTATTTTTTGTTATTTATTTGTTGGTTTTTTCTTAATGTTACTAAAAAATACTTTTTTGACTGCATTTAAAACCCGTTCAAAGAGACGCAGGCACACCCCAAATGTACGAAAAAAGAATCAAATAATTACTGTCTTATTGTCACATTTATATAGTTTTCATATGATTCAAAAGTTATCCCATTGATAAACAATAAATTAACTTTCCTATAATTATTATTATGTTAAGTAAAAAAAATTGATATTGATAATCAGGCAATTAGTAATACACTGAAAATTAATATTATAGATTTTTCTTTTTATTAGTCAGTCCGGCTGAATTTTTATTTTATATTACACATTTGAAACAATTTTAGTATTATTTTTTTGCTTTTTTCCAAATCACAATAACCTGTAATCGCTTTTTTATCAGAGCCTTATACAATATATTATTACACACGGGGGCGGGTTCGCAATTTTGATTTCGGAAATAAATCGAAGAGCCAAAAAACATCAATTGATTGTAGTAATACACACGCTATATTTTGTATAATTTTTACATGTTTACTTCGGGTAGACATGTAATTTTGTTATTTTTTTGTATATTTGGGGTATTAATTGGTGTAATTTGGGGGTCAATTTGGGTTAAATTAAATAAGGGGATATGAGGTTTTAATATAGTAATATGGAGAGGGGTAGTGTAATTTATTTTATAATTGTATTAGGTGATGTTTGTATAGGGGGTAGTTTAGAGGGGTGTTTGAAGGTAGCATGTACGAACAGGCAGAGGGTATCACAGATAACTGGGATAAGTTATGACAGGTTAACGTATTTATTTATAAGGAAGGGTAAGAGTTATGTAGTAGAGGGGGGGTATATGATAATGAGGACGGAGAATTTATATAAGGGTTTACAAGGTGGAAATAATAAAAAGTTTTGATAGGTATATTTGTTTTTGGTAATATAATTGATTATATTTGTAGGGTATTATGTTTAACAATTTTAAAAGTTAAGAGAGATGAGTAATAAAGTAAAGGCAAGGATAAAGAATAAATACTGTGTATGCAGTATAGCTGACCGTAGTGGTATTGGTCCGTATCATAGTGTAGGTCCGCGTGAAGGTAATCAGTGGTTTGACTGGTTAAAAGGAGAGACAACAGTTATTGATTACAATGAGTGGAGATGGAGGAAACAGAAGTCACAGGATATATTGATTACTGGAAGTGTAAATACTTATGGTACATATCTTGATGATGTAATTGGTGGAAGATTTTTTTGATTATGCCAATAACAAACTTTTATGATATTACATATAATAGTTGTAACTTATAATAGACCTTTAAAACTAAAAATACTTATTGATAGTTTTCTTGTACAGACGTGTCCATGTTGGGATATGCTTATTGTACATGACGGGCCGGCCAGTGATGAGACGAGACAAACTATATCACTGTATAAAGAGTATGATAAAATAAGATTTATCGAGCATCCAGAGAGACTTGAACGCTGGGGTCATCCACTAAGAAAGATATATCTTCAGAAGATTAAGAGTGATCCTGAAGATTTTATTTTAATAACCAACGATGATAATTATTATATGCCGATATTTGTTGAGTTAATGCTTGACGGATGTCGTCCTAATACAGGTATAATATATTGTGATACAGTTCATAATTATTTTAATTACTCAATAATGAAAACAGAAATTAAAGTAAACAAGATTGATATAGGGAGTTTTATTGTAAGGGGAGACGTAGCAAAAGTAGTAGGCTTTAAATATAATTATCATAATGCTGATGGAAGGTATGCAGTAGAATGTGCCAGATATTGTGATAAAAGACATCTGACAGCAGATTATTGTAATAAACTTATTTTTATACATAATTGATATGCTACATGTTATCATAACTGCTTATCATCGTTCTGTACCACTGAGAATAATGGTAAACAGCTTTCTTGTACAAACGTGTCCGGAATGGAAAATATATATCATACATGATGGACCTATGCCGAAAGAAGTAAAAAAAATAATAGAACAATTTAAAAATGATAAACGCATATCATTTATGGAGACAGCCAAACGTACAGGCTACTGGGGTCATAAGAATAGAAATATGATACTTCAGATACTACCTGACAATACAAATGATTTTGTACTTATGACCAATGATGATAATTATTATGTTCCTGTGTTTGTAGAAGAGATAACAAAAATTATTCGTCCAGATACAGGCATGATACACTGGGATATGATACATTCCAATTATGAATTTTTCCCTACTCGTGTTGGTATGGGGACAATTGACATGGGAAGTTTTATTGTAAGACTACCACTGGCAAAAAAGGTAGGGTTTATCCATACAGGTATCGAGGCAGACTGCCAGTATGCAATGGAGTGTCTTGAGGAATGTAAAAAAGAAAACCTGTCAGAGTTACATGTACCAAAAATATTATTTGTTCATAACTGATGATAGAGAAAGCAGTTTTTTCATATTATAATTCTTTTGATAATTTTCAGGACACAGCGGGGTTTTCATCGTTTCAGGATTTTCTTTTTGTGACCGGCCTCGCTGTTGACTGTGCTTATAAGTCTTTTGGACAGGTACAAATGATAACTACCAGGTGGGGAGAAGAACTCTTTAAGGCTCTTGAGTTTCCCGTATCAGAATATAGTAATGTACTTGATGAGATAAAAGATATACCGAGACATTTCTGGGCTTATGGTAAAATCGTTGCTTATGCAATACAGGATAAGCCTTTTTTACATATTGACAATGATGTGTTTATCTGGAAGCCATTACCTAAGAGGTTCCTTGAAGGAGAGCTTTGCTTTCAAAGCAGAGAACCTTTCAATAGTGAATGGTATAGCTATTATAATCTTTTGAGACAGCCCTGGGAAATAGCTCCCGTTAAACCAAAGAAGATAGCAGATAATCCTGTTTATGACTATGCGTATAACTGTGGAGTATGTGGTGGACATAATCTGGACTTCTTTCGCCAATGGAAAGAATGTGCAAAAGAATATATCACTGCACCGGAAAATCAAAGAGTGTTTTTTTATGAGTTTCCTGAAGTTGTTATACGTCAAAATTTATGGTTTGAACAATATTTTGCCGCTTCCCTTGTTAAAGCATTTGACCTTCGGGATAAGGTAAGGGTACTTGCAATAAATGCTCAGGATATAGAGAAAAGAATAAAATACACTCATCTATGGGGAGAGACAAAGAGAGACTGGCGTTATTGCACTATGGCACGTCTTAATTTAAAACTCAATAATTTTGAATTGCATAAGCGAATAGAATCGTTTTGTAAAAAAAATAATATATAAATGTTAATAACTTTTTCACAGTTTTATTTTTTTAACAAAGAAATAATATATTTTTGCAAGGAACAAATTTTAAAAAGCTTTCAATGAGATATAGTAGTTGGAATAACAACAAAAAGGATAATAACGACGAAAGTCGTTTTAAAAGCTCTGTAGGTTTCTCGAAAGCTTCCTCACAGGGCTTTTCTTTTGAAAATAATCTTCAATATAGATATTTTTCCGGTTTTGATAACGTTCCGGAGGTGATGATATGCGAGAGTATAAAACAAAAGCAGAGTTCATCCGTTTCTGACACAGCTACGGAGTTACCAGTATATCCTCTTACCGAACAAAAACACACGTTAAGAAAGTCATTCCAGAAAAAAAACGCCGGCTACATCCTTAAAATTCTGATGACCGGCGACTTGCAAGAGTGTCGTTTGACACTTAATAAGCCAAACTGGAAACGTCAAAACGGTAATTTGCCTAATTCTAATCCGTCTGCAGTAACTATGCAGTTAGGGGACGCACTGGGCTTCTTAACTGTCAAACATACAAAGATACAAAATCTTTTTGATAAATATTCTATTTAAGAAATATTTTTTTAAAAGGATTTTTATTTTTTATGTTTGAAGAACCTACTTGCAAGGGTTAAAAGAATTTCTGTGAATATACATTAAAATTAAATTAGCTATAAAAGTGATAATCAATAAGTTACAAAAAACATTAAATTGTAAGAATATGAAAAAATTTATTTTGTTAACTTTGCTTGTTTTGTTATCTATTTTTGGAAAGCGAATCAATATGTTAAAGAAATGTTAAAAATAGGTTAAGAAAATGTTAAAACGATTTTTTCATGGAAAGTTATAAGACTTTTGGGGATTATGTGCTTGTAAGGCTTGATGCTGAGAATGACAGGATAAAAACCAAAAATGGTATAGAACTTTATCTGGATACTTCCTATGAGCCGGAGAAACATGTAACAGTTACAGGGATTGTTTGTGGAGTGCCTTCCCGACTATCTGATAATATACCATGGAAAACAGATATAGAAGTTCAGATTGGTGATAGAGTTATTGTTTATTACCTGTCAGTGATGAATGCTTTTTCAAAAAATGACCCGAAATATTTCATAAAAAATGGTAAGAGATATGTTTTTATCAATTACAGAAGTATTTTCGTTGTTATTCGTCAGGAAAAAATAATTCCTATAAATGGTTATTGTCTTATTAAGCCAATGGAAGACCCATTCTGGATACAGACAGTAGATAAACTTTTAAAACTTAAAATTGTACCTGTAAGGTTCGATTTAAAATCAAATACAAAGGTTGTTTTTGGACAGGTAAAATATTTAAGCAAACCGATTAAAGAATATATAGGCGGACAAACAGACGAGGGTATTGACATTAAAGAAGGAGATAATGTTATTATGAAACGAGTAACAGACGTTCCTCTTCAATATGAATTACATTCAAATATTGACGGTGGAGCAAAATATTATAGAGTACAAAGGAGATATATATATGCCAAATTTTAATTTAAAGTTTCATCAAAAGGAATTTAGTCAGATGATGTATAATCCGACGAAAGTGCCGGAAGACAAAAGTATTTTTGAATATTATAAAGAACTTTCAAAGAATAAAATATTTCGTCTTGACCCGGGAAAGGGAATAGATAATGAAAAACTTATGTTTTTTATTATTTGTATGTATGATAAAAACAGTCCTTATAGAAAGAAATTTCCAGATATTATAAAACGTAAAATAGAAGTAGCTCTCGATTGTGGATTTGAGATTGATAATAATGGAAATTTTACAGCACCGGTAAGAGATTTTCTCGAAGGAAGAAATGAAATTGTAAATCGAAAGATAGTTGAATATGTTAGACGGCATCGTAATTTTAAATATTCTTATATCGTAATGATAGAGACAGGTTATTATAAACTAATGTTAGATATACTTGGTGGAGATATAAGCAAGATAAAAGAAGCACGAAATATTCAAGCTGAACTTGAAGAAACGATATTGGAATTTCTTAATGAAGATAATAATCCGGAACTTCTTGATGAGTTTTTACGTTATATGGAGAATGAAAGAATAAAGCTTAGGCCGGAAGATATTGCACAAATGTTACAAGATGGAGAGCTTAGGTTATAATCTTAATAAATATCATCGTCAGGTTGATATAAATATTTTGAAGGATTACAAGCCTTCCCCTCATAGTATATGGGTAAATACAGATGATAAAGACCTTGAACCGATAGAGATTTTACTTCCTGATGAACCGGAGTGGCATTTAATAGATAACTTTGGACTTCCGGCCAAAGAACAAAGATGGCATCCTCCTAAAATGCCATATCGTTTAAAAGAACTTGAGAGAAAATATGATACCATTGATGAGATATGGAATGAAATAGAAAGTCATCCTGATATTTATATCGAAGAGATTAAGTTTATCAAACTACAATGGAAACGACGTCTTGAGGGTTATTGGTTTTTTAATAATGGTCAAATAACATATATTGATGGCTGGCATTATTTTTATTGTGGGTGGTGGCATATTGATAAAGGCCTGCCAGAGTACAGAGACCGTGACCGGCGTTTTTTCCTTTTTGCTCGTAAAATATACAATGAGACAAAAGCTCCAATATGTGATGAAAATGGTTTTGCTATAAAAAAAGGCAAAGATAAATATGACTGGGTTGATACTGGAAGTCGTCTTTTTTATGGATTTATCTATTTAAAACACCGTAGGGAAGGAGCAACATGTAAAGCTGAGTGTATTAATTATGAGATAATAAGTCGGACTATGAATGCTCATGGTGGCATTCAGTCAATGAATGAAAAAAAAGCAGCTATTTGTTTTACAAGACATCTTATAGCTCCATGGAAAAAACTTCCTTTTTTCTTTAAACCTCTCTATGAAGGTTCTACATCACCTAAAACGGAACTTTCTTTTATGCCCCCTGCCCGTCGTCTTTCTTCTCGTGGAGCTATTGCTAAGTCTGAAGAAGGACTTAATTCAGGAATAGATTTTGGGGATGCCGATGAGAGTGCTTATGAGATGACAAAATTATATTTTCATCATGACGACGAGATAGGTAGATTGAGAAATGGATTGAGTTGCGTTACCAGACATGCAGTCGTTCGGGAGTGTTTAGTAGAAGGTTCTGAGATAATAGGATTTACTATTAAAACGTCAACGGCAGGCGAGATGGAAAAAGGAGGCGGTAAAGAAGTAAAACAATTATGCGAGATGAGTAATTATTATAGACGAAATCCTAATGGTCGTACAATATCCGGTCTTGCAATACTATTTATACCTGCTTATGATGGATTACAAGGATTTATTGATAGATATGGAATGAGCGTTATAGATACTCCTACAAAAGAACAAGAAGAATTTATTCATAAAAAAATAGGAGCAAGACAGTTTTTAATGAATGAAAGAAAAGGATTTATAGATAGGAATGATATGGAAGGATTGTCTGCTAAGATAAGAGAATATCCTATGCGATTTGCAGAAAACTTTCGTACAGCACAAAAATCTTCTGGTTTTAATATTACAAAACTTGAAATGTATATTGATAATCTTTCATTTTCAAAGTCTGAAATAAACATTGGGAATTTTGTGTGGCAGAATAATGTTTCTGATTCGAGAGTTATTTTTGTTACTAATCCATATGGTAAGTTTCGTGTGAGTTATCTTTTAGATGATAAAAGTTCAAATCTTAAATATTGGGATGATGTTTTAGGTACATGGATTCCAGGTAATACAAGCTGGGGAGTAGCTGGAGGCGACCCGTTTAAATTCAATAAGACACAGGGCAGTAGGAAATCAAAAGGAGGCGGCGCTGTCATTCGTCGGGCAAAAATAAAAGATAAAGATTTTTCTATGAAACGTAAGTTTGTTTGTACTTATGCAAACAGGACTTATGATAAAAATATTTATGCCGAAGATATGTTGATGATGTGTGTTTATTATGGAGTTAAAATGTTTCCTGAAATTTCTATACCTTTGTTATGGGATTATTTTGAGCAACGTGGCTATGGAGGCTATTTACTTTATAAGAGAGACCCACACAGTCTTGAGTTTAGTAAGACACCAGGAGGCTCGTCATCAGAAAAAGTTAAACAACAAATATTTATGGAATTTGATACATGGATTGAGAATGAGGCTGATATAGAAACACATATAGAGATACTCGAAGAGTGTAGAGATATAGAAGGACCAAAAGATATGACGAATTATGACCTTTTTACAGCGGCAGGATATGCACTTCTTGGCACAGTAGGAATTTATGATGAGATAGATGAACAGGAGGAAGAAGAAAAATATGACCTTAATAGATGCTTTCGGAAAAGAGTGTATAGTTGAAAAAATTTTGTAACTTTGGGAAAAATTTTGTTTTATGGCATTCGATGTTGCAAAATATAGTATCGGACCTTATCCCTTTCCAAAGGATGAGATAGACCCTAAAGAAAAAAATGAGTTATGGGCTAAAAAATATTGCGAGGCGATTTATTCTAACTGGAGACAAGGTCGTTCAGCAATTCCTTATAGAGAACTTGGCGAGATACAAAAACTTCGAGAAGTTGCCGATGGTCGTCAGGATGTATTACAATATCAAAAGATTCTTCTCGATATAAGTGACCCTGGTCAATCTATAACAGGTTATATGAATATTAACTGGGATATTCCCGCAGTGATGCCTAAATTTTTGAGGGTTGTTGAAGGTATAATGGAGCAGACCGAACATCAGGTAGTGGCTACTGCTATTGACCCTGCAAGTACAAGTGAGAAAGAAGAGGCAAAATTGGATATGACGTTTCGGATGAGATATAAAAACCAGATTGAACAGATAGAAAAAGCACTTGGTATTGATAACTCAAGTATGTATGTGCCGGAGACAATCGAAGAACTTAATCTTTATGAAGGAGCTGGTGGATTTAAACTTGCCAAAGAAATAGAAATAGAACAAGGACTTGATTATTCTTTTTATATATCAGACTGGAAAGATATAAAAAGAAGACTTATTCGTGATGCTCTTGTGATTAACATGATGTGTGTAAAAGATTATGTTGACCCTTATACAAAGAAAGTAAAAGTAAGATATGTTGACCCTGCAAAATTTATAGGTCAATATTCAAATCATTGGGATCACTGGAATATGGAATATGCAGGGGAAATTATTCAAGTTTTAATATCTGACTTGAGAAAACAAACGACAATACCTGAATCTGAATTAAGATTACTTGCTCAGTCGTATGATAGCATGTATGGCAATATTCGTTTAAGTACTTATGATTTTTATGATGAGACACAGACAAGTAATTATGATACTTTTCTTGTAGATGTACTGGATTGTGAATGGAACTCAGTTGACAGTAAATATATGACAACTCGTACAAATAAATTTGGTAATGAAGTTGTATATGAAAGTGAATGGGGAAAAGTATATAATACAGATAAAAGAAAAACTGAGAAATATGATATAAAAAATGTTTATCGTTGTAAGTGGGTTATAGGGACTGATTATATTTACGATTTTGGATTACAATATGATGTGCCACGGCCAGGCAGAAAAGAAACTTCACTTTCTTTTCATTTCTTCCATCTTCCATATCGTTCTATTGTAAGTCTATGTGAGACTTATATTGACCAATTTGTACTTACATTTTTCAGACTTCAGAATGCGATAGCAAAAGCTCGTCCGGCCGGAATAGCAGTAGAATATACTTCACTTCAAAATATGTCTCTTGGTGGTAAGAAGCTTGAGCCTTCTGAGATATTAAAAATAGCTACTCAGACAGGTGACTTAATTTATAAAGCTACAACGTATAGAGGCATACCAAATGTTCCTGGAGGATTTCGTCCGATAACAGAACTTACGGGAGGCATAGGTGCTCAACTTAATGAGTTTATAGTTATTTTTAATTATTGTCTTGAACAGATACGACAGGTAACAGGAATAAATCAGATAGCGGATGCTTCAACACCTAATCCTGAACAGAGCGTTGGTGGCTCACAACTTGCAATAGTCGCAACGAATAATGCGCTGCGTCCTATTTATAGTGCTTATATAACATGTAAAGAAGTTGTAGCAAAGAATTTGTCACTCAGGATGCAACTTCTTATTAAACATGATAAAGAGGCCTATAAAGGTTATATGCCAGCTATTGGCAATATAGGAGTACAGTTGATAAGTGTAGAAACTGATGTTATTGATGTTGATTATTGTATTAAATATGAGGCAAGGCCTACATTAGAAAGAAAAGAAGTGATAAAACAAGCAGCTATTAAAGCGTTGTCACCTGACCGTGATGGTATAGTTGGCATAGAACTTGCAGATTTTCTTATGATAGAGAGATTACTTGAGAATGGTTCATTAAAATATGCAGAGGCATATCTAAATTATAAAACCAGAAAGAATCGTGACCGGCAGTTACAACTTCAACGTGAGAATATGGAGATTAATAAACAAAAAGAACTTGAGAGAGACAAACAGGCCTTTCAAATTGATATTATGAAAAAGAAACAGGAAAGCGATGAAGAGTTGCGTGTTTATGAGGCTAAGAAGATGATTGATGAGAAATATAAACAATTAGAACATGAACGTACTGTGGAGAAAATTGGTACTCAAAGTGCACTCGATATTGTGAAAAAACAGACTGAACAAAATATTTTAACATAATAATAAAAAAAATATTATATTTGTGTCTAATTTAAAAAGTAATTCTTATGCCAAACGATGGACGTGATGATGAAATAAATGCTTTGAAAGATGCGATAGGAATAAATCCTGAAAAAATTGCAAAGCAGATTGCAGGAAAAAACTTAAAAGAAGAAAAGCCAACAGAACCTGTATCTTCAAATGTTGAATCTAAAGAAGATAAAAACATAAAAGAACAGGGAAAGGTTGAAGATAAGAAAGAAATACAACAGGATGCTGAAGCTATTCGAGCTGCCATGCTGAACGAGATGTTTGGAGAGCAGTTTCAAACAGTGGAAGATGTCCGAAAAGCAAATATCCCAGCACAACTAAAAGAGTTGGATAATCTGAGAGAGAAAGTCCAACAGCTTGAAGCTCAATTAAAGGAAAAACCAAAACATTCATTTGCAAATGATGAATTGGCAAAATTTAATGAGTTTGTTCGTGATACAGGGATAAATAGTTTTGACGTTTTTAGCGAGTTGAATAGTAAAGACATAGCAAGCATGGATGATATGGATGCTTTGGTATTATTTGACCTGACTGAAGACCCAAAACATATTAGTAATCGCCAGCGTGTACGTAAATATTTCGAGAGGAAATATGACGTGGACAAGGCAAAAGTGGAAGCGGGCGAGATGACTCAGGAAGAATATGATGCGAATATGTTTAATCTTGAAGTTGATGCACGCAAGGCAAAAGTTGAACTGCAAAAACTTAAAGATAAAATTAAAATGCCCGAGATTCCAGAGGAGAAGCCTGAGTTAAAAGAATGGACGCCTGAAATTAAGCAAAAACAAAAAGAGGTATGGTCGAAAGTATGTAGTAGTGCATTGGAACAACTTACTAATGTTCCAATACGTATGAATGATAAAGATGGAAATGTTATTGAAAAACCACTAATTAACTATGTATTACCCGAGAAATCGAAAGTTGATATATTAAATAGAACAATTGATTATATAATTGGTAATCAAATAGAAGTTAATGAGAAAAACGTAAAAGATGTTATTCAAAACATTTACAGCGATATTATTCTAAATAATTTTGGGAATATCATGTATGCCGTATTTGACCACATACGAGGTATGACAGAGAAAGAGATACTTGAGACCTATCATAATCCTTCTCCAATGAAGAATAAAGACCAGATTGCCGAGGCTGGTAAGGTGGATTTTGAATCAAAGAGAGAAGCAGCATTTCAGGCGGAAATGAATAGATAGTTTAACAATTTAAAATTTATTTTATGAGTCCAGATGCTATTGCGAATTTATATGCTTCAGATATTGTTTCTGGTTTTGATATTCATAAACCAGAGAAGCTAAATGAACTTTTCAGAAGATATGGCGACCAGGGATTAAGTGCTTTTCAATTACTTCGTTCCATGGGTTTTGAAAAGGAAGTCGCAAATGATACATTTAGCCATTATGAAGAGAAATTTATACATGAAATCATTCATTCTAAAGAAAATGTTGATGCTCCTGGGCAAGGAGAGCCGATTACGTTTACATTGAGTGACCAGGATGTTGATTCTCATGGTCATTATTACGTAAGAAAGTGGGATGTGATAATGTTTCCAAATGAAGCAACAGGAGAAGTTATTGATATTAATGTAAATGATTCGACAATTACTGTTACCTGTGAGTTACAGGATATAAATGATGAGTTTCCTGCACTAACAGCAGACGAGGAACTTATAATCATAACGAATGCCTTTGCTGAAGGTTCAGGACAGCCTAAAGGAGCAATCTCAGGTGCATGGGAATTTGAGAATGATTGTCAGATTATTAAGGAGACCATCGGATATACAGGTACTGAAATGGTAACACAGGATTGGTTTGACGTAACAAGTGATGGTCAGGCAATACCTGCTTATTATTTTAAAGGACAGATAGATATTGATTATCGTATGGCACTTCGTATTGATGGTGCCCTGATGTTTAGTAAGAGGACAAATAATCCGGCACTTGTTGATAGTAGTGACGAAGGAGGTGGCAGAGCCATCAAATCAACGGAAGGACTTGTTCCTATGATAAGAAGACTTGGTAATGAACAAACATATCCAGCCGGTGCTTTTGATGTTGATGAGTTTGATACACTTTCAATGACACTTGACCGTGAGTTTGCAGGTAATTATGTTTTGATGCTTCTTGGGATAAGAATTCATCAGGATATTGAGAATAGTCTAAAAGATTATTTTGACAATACAAACATAAATTATGCAAAACAGGCAACTAATGAAGTTTTGTTTCATAATAACGAGGCTCTTAGTGCTTCTGTTAACTTTACATATCTTACAAAATCAGAAAGAACATTTTTGATGAAGAGGATGCAATCGTTTAACAATAAAAAGTTGTATGGTGCTGAGGGATATAACATGCCTTATATGGGAGTGGTTGTTCCTATCAATAAGAAAAAAGATGTTCGTACTGGTGAGATGCTTGATTCTATTGGAGTACGTTATCGTGCTCTTGGTCGTTATAACCGTAGAATGGAAGTATGGCAGGTAGGAGGTGCTGGTGAGGGATTGAAAGTTAATCAGTTTGATAGTCGTAATACTTATCAAAGATGTCACTTAGGACTTCATGTTAGGGGAGCCAATCAAATGGTTATCCTGGAAGGAGTATAAAAGAGAAGGAGGAGTATTCTGTACTCCTCCTAATTTCTTCACGATATTGTTTAATTAAAATATATTTACTATGCTTTTTAAAAATGGAGAAAGACAACATTTGAATAAGAATGAAATTGATAAGTTAGTAAGTCAGTTTCATAATAAGTTTCCGGTTAGGGTTGTTTATCCACCGGACAGAATTGTACCAAGTCTGTCAAGGAATAATATAATGCCAGACATGCCTAATTCAATATCATTTGATTTACGTTCAATAGTAAAGACAGATGAAGGGACAGAAGAATGGAGATATGCCGAGAGTACCATTATAGATGCCGATGGGAGAGTAAAATATATTCCAAAGAAATTTATATTTAATGGTTCGAGATTACTTGGTAGAGAAGATATTGAACTTATTTATTTTCTTTTTACAAAATCACCTTATTGTCTTGGCGGAAAGAATCAGGGGAAGAATGTAAAATTTATGTTTGAAGACCTTGTCAGTGAAGCGGAGAAGAAAGCAGAGAAGAAAGCAATTAGCTCAAAGATTGATGTTTTACTCTTTAATAAAGATATTGGACTTTCTATTGATAATATACGTACACTGGCTAAGGCAATGTTTATAAGTGGTGTTGATGACATGACCGATGCACAGGTACGTGTGATGCTTGATAAGAAGATAGGCGATAGTGAAGAGAATATGGAAAGATTTCTTGAACTTGTTAACGCCGATATTGAAATAAAAGCAAGGTCTAATATTCAAAAAGTCATTGATAGTGGTAAGATTCGTCTTGATTCAAGGAAAGCAGTATGGTATTGGCAGACTGATACTCCAGGAAGGCCTGTACAGATATGCAGGATAACAGCAGGCACTAATGCTTATGATGCCCTTGTGGAACTTTATATGAACGATAAGAATTTCCAAAAGGATATTGACACTCTTACATTAGCAAAGAAGTCTAAAGAACTTGTCAAAGAGCCAGAGTGATGTATGCTAATAACTTAAAAAGTAATATTATTTTGTTGTTTAAAAGTGAAGGTTTAATACCTCGCTATTTACAGCGGAATAATTTGTAAATATAAAAATATGTTATACATTTGCTTTGGTTTAAGATATTCAGGGGTGGAACGCTCCGGTGAGCACCTGGAGTCGCCGACAATGGTCGGGGCTGTGAAGGGTGAAAAAATCAATGCTTTGTCATTAATGCTTCGTAACTTGTTGCGAAGTAGTTCATGGCCGATAGTCTTTAATTGTCGGCTTTTGTTTTAAATTATGATGATATGATAAGTGGAAAAACAATACAGGTAACGAGCCCAACAGAGTTTCACGTGTTCTCTTCTATTTCGATTATTGACGCAGGAACTGATGGTTTTCAAATAAAACTTGGTGCTACTGATAGTGTGTGGATTCAAATACCAACAAGTATTCCTTATAATTTTGGTCGTATGGATGAAAAGAAGATAGATTATCTTGCTATTCGAGCCACACCTTCTAAAAGTCTCAATGCCTCAGTTTCAATAGTCTATTAAAGATGATAGTCAAGGGAGGTTTGTCAGCAGGTGTTGCGAGGCTTGGCCGTCCGGCTGAGGGGGCTTTTACGTCTTTTAAGGCAGGTGGAATACCTTCTGTGCTTCGTGATGGCAATACTGTTGCGTGGTTTGATTATCTGGACAGTCGGACAGTCAATAAAGATGCTCAAAACCGTGTAAATTACTGGCTGGACAAGATGCACTATGCTGTTGGAGCTAATATAATGCCTAACCCATTGAATTTTATGGATGATAGTTGGACAGTTTATAAATATGCTGCTAAAGATAATAATAGTAAATTTTATTCAATAATAAGCAGAGGAGGTATTCGTAATTCAAATTACCAATGGACATTAGGTGCAACGTATTGGCTACGTGCGAAAGTCAAGATTACTTCAGGGATATTCTATATTGAAGATTATAATGCAGCAAATGCTTATTTTCAAATAACAGGCACTAACGGTTGGCAAGAAATAGATAATCATTTTACTGTAACAGCAATTGGTACAAATGGAATATTATTATATTTAAGTAGTTCAAATATAATCGCTGAATTTGAATATCTCTATATAAAACCTGTTGCAGGTAATCATATAAGACAAGCAACGGCAGCTTCTCAGCCTGTCTGGGATGCTACTAACGGGATATTGTTTGATGGTGTTGATGATTTTATGAATAATGCTGTAACATGGTCATTACCACAGCCTGTGACAATATATTTAGTAGGTAAACAAGTTACATGGAGTGATGGTAAGATTATCACAGAAGGTTCTACTAATTATTATTGTAGGTTATGGCAACAAGAGAGTTCACCACAGATTCGTATATCAGCAAGTGCAAATGGGGCAAATTATTTAGCTAATACTAATTTAGCTGTGAATACCTTTGGAATAGTTACTGCATTGTTTAATGGAAGTAATTCGCTATTACAAGTAAATAATACTGATGCAGTAACAGGGGATATAGGTACTAATGCGATGAATGGATTATACATAGGTAAAGGCGCAAGTGCAGCATATAGTAATATTCAGGTAAAAGCAATCATAATTCGTAAGGTTGCCGATAGTGCAGATATAAGAACAGTAATTAAAAATTATCTTAATAGTGTGTATGAGATATGGTAATACAGTTTTCAAATAAAGAAGATGCAAAAGCTTATGTTGATAAGGTGCATGAGTGGTTACAGATGAATTGTCCTCGTTATAATGCTGAGCGATGGGCTGAGGTTGATGATAGTCTTTGTATTCAGATGCCGCAGGAATGGGTAGCAGAGAAAGAATTATATAAAGATGCAAAGAAGATTATTGATTTTTGCAGGTTAGATAGTGCAAAAGCTGTGCAGACTATGACAGATGAAGAATATATTAAGCTGAAAGAAAAAGAAGTTAAGCCAAAGGGAATATGATGCAATTTGAATTTTCAAAGGTAGAGAGATGGTTAAAGAGTATTGTAGCTTTGATAACAATACTGGGTGTGGTATGGGGAGTATTTGAGTTTGTATCTTCAACTCGTCAGACTATCACGATGCAGAAACAAACACGTGATGAATTTGTTGAGTTCCGGCAAGATATAGGAAGCAAGATAGATACTTTGAAAAATTCAGTTGATGAGATTAAAACGATTCAATATAATCAGCAGATTTTACTTGATAATTTTGTTAGGAGTTACAAGGATTATCTGTCAGATTATGCAAAATTGAATACACAACAATATCGGTCATTGACTGATGACATGGAAAAGATACGTGATGGGTTAAAAAAAAATCAATATCAGATTCAATACAACACAGAAAAATAATTGATAGCGTTAAGATAACCGTTAAGAGAATAAAATGATGAACACTTTACCACAAATACTTACAA